>Ga0256834_1002618_pt1 | contig 11223 bp, 6 predicted proteins | sample 4281140metaG_FD_190536 | JGI IMG/M metagenome (GOLD analysis project Ga0256834, IMG submission 190536) | Hydrothermal vent microbial communities from East Pacific Rise, Pacific Ocean - 4281-140 | ecosystem: Environmental > Aquatic > Marine > Hydrothermal vents | place: Pacific Ocean: East Pacific... | reverse complement strand
GCTATAAGAGTTTAGAGCTTTTGGTAAACTTGCTGCTACATCAGCCAATCCGCCACTTTTTGCAAATGGAAATATCTCGCTAGAGACAAATAGTATTTTCATGAAACCTCTTTTAATTTTTCTGCTGCAATTTCTGGAGTTACAGGATTTATTCTCAAACCTGATGAGAGTTCAAATCCAGCTAGTGTATAGATTCGTGGGATGATTTGAATATGAAATGTATAACAATCCTCATCATCTGCCTTTGGGGGTAAATTTTTAAAAATCATATTATAAGCAAAATCTCCCAAAACTGCATATAGTTTTTTATACACATGTTGGAGAACCTGTGATAAATCGTGCAGTTGATGTTTATAAAACTTAGTGATATCACTAACAGACTCTTTTGGCACTATAAATAGTTCAAATGGATAGAGTGCAGCAAATGGAACAAAAGCTACAAAGCTATTGTTTTCATATACAACTCTCTCTCTTAAGCGTAACTCTTCACTAGCCACATCAAAGAGAAGTGTTCGTCTGTTTTTTTCATAATAGTCTCTATATCGTGCAAGTTCAGCTTCTATCTTGGTTGGGATAAATCCAGTAGCAATGATTTGTGAATGGGGATGTCTTAGAGTTGCTCCGGCCCTTGAACCGTGGTTTTTAAAAATCTGTATATACTCTAATCTAACATCTTTTGCCAAATCCTCATATCTGTGGGTAACAGCATCAAGATATGCATCCCACTGTTTAAGTGTATATTTATCAGCTGTTTTATCATGTGAAGGGTTTTCTATAATCACTTCATGAGCACCAAAACCACTTTTTGTTGTAAAAAAACCTTCTCGTTTTGACTCATTTTTCTTACCAATATCTAAAGCATTATAGAGATTTGGTATAACACGACAAATCCACTCTCCATTTTCATCTCTTAGAGAGTAAATTTCATCAGGTGTTGAATCTTCACTGCCTGGTTCAAATGGACACTCATCAATGGTATAATTATCCTTAAGTGTCTCAAACTGTGTAGGTCTATGCAATCTTTTAGGGGCGATGATAACATCTGTATCTCGAAAGATGCAATATCTTATTGTTGACATTCTTGCCTCACTTCTATGATCCCGTTTATCTCAGTAAGTAGTTGCATCTTAAATAAAAATCCGATAGTAACTCCTTGATTTGTCAAATCAAATCCAGCTTCACTTTGACTTAGAGTGTCAAGTTTTGATATAAATATATCTGCCTTTTTTGAAAGGGTAAAGATAATAGTTTTTTCAGTATATCTATCATAAATCTTAAGCTCATCACATTTTTCAATAGTAAAATCTCTATCAAATGAGAGTGAATTTATCGTTATATCTTTAAGGTTTGCAAAGTGAAAATTATGCTCTAGTAAGTAATAAAACCAATCACAATTTTCTGTATTTAGAGTAATATCAAATATAATCGAATCATCATCTATAAAAAAATTCTTTGTTAAACTAGTTTCAATTTTATTGTTGCCAATATAGATACCACCATCTCTCTTTAGTGAAAGTTTTTGATCTTTAGCATATAGGAGCTCATAAGGTTGATTAGCAAAATCGCCATATTCACTAAAGCTTGAAGATGCAAAATCTTCTAAAACTATATCTTCACAAACGATATGGTCTATAAAACTATTTTTTGTATGCCAATCATGTTTTAATACATCTTTATATTTTTCTAAATCATCAGACTCATCACCGTGTATTGTAGCTATTGCATCCTCTTGTGGCACATCTTTTTTCTCTATTTTTTCTATAGGATTTATAATTTTTTCATGATAAGCTTCATAATATCTACTCATTGTATTTTGGAGATTAAAACTTTTATCCCTGATATCAAACTCTATCAATTGACCGCCTACTTTTGTATCAAAGAGAGTGATTAAGTTTTTTGAGATGCATTTAACTTCATCATAGCCGTCTAAATTTATATCTTTTACCTCTATTGCAGTTTTTTCAAAGTATTTAATATTTTCACAATCTATAATAAATCTATAAGCATTATCTCTTAAATTTGGTAGATATGTTCCGCCAAAAACACCATGCCATAAAACATCATTTGTTTGTGCTTTATAAAGACTTTCTAGGTAATTTTCATTATCAATGCGTTCATTTGAGAGTTCAATATATCTTTTATGAATTTTATTGGCTTCATAATATTTAACCAAGAAGTTTTTCCAAACACTCCCTTTTATAAACTTTTCACTCATATCAGCATCAAATATTTCACCAACTTCAGTCTGCATCTTCTGCATGATATTTGAGTCTTTGCCTCCAAGTGACCAACTACCCATCTCAACATAAGAGGTAATTGGAAGATATGCCAATGAAATAGGCTTTGTCTTTTGCAAATAATCACGATAAAGCATAGGCTTAATACTATCATTTTCTAGTACTTTTTCTATAAACTCTTTTAGCCACCCCTTTTCATATACCCATTCGTAAGTTTCGGGCCAAATACCAAACTTTTCACCATCATCAAAGATGACTCCAGCACTTATCTCACTATCAGAAATACTTTCAAGATATTCACATACAACAGAGGGTTTTGCAAAAGGCATTGTATAGCGAAGCTCTTTGTTTATTGGAAATATCTTAAGAGATAGCCCTTCATCTTCAGTGATAAAATATCCATTTAATCTATCTTTGTCAAATCCGCTACTTATGAAGTGATAATCATCAACAACTACATACTCAACACCACAATGTACCAAATCTTTGATAATCACACTATCCCAAACTCGCTCTGTAAGCCACAACCCTTTTGGAGATTGCCCAAAATGCTCTTGTATAAAATCATTTAGTTTTTTGATTTGTGTTATTCTATCTCTTGAAGATATAGCTGCCAAAATCGGCTCATAGTAGCCACCTGTTAAAAACTCAATTTGTCCATTTTGACTAAGTTCTTGCATGAGTGCAAATGTTTTTGGAGCTTTTTCTTTTATAAATTCTAAAAGCCATCCACTATAATGTACTGAAAATTTAAAATCTTTATACTTTGAAGCTACTTCAAAAAAGGGGTGATAAGATTTTTCTATCGCTTCATCTAAAACATGGTGAAAATTATCCACAGGTTGATGACAGTGAAGTCCTAAAAGAAGTGCAGTTTGTTTTTTGTTATCATTCATCTATATATACCAATTCTTTCTAATTTCTTTTAAGCAGTCAAACTCTATTTTTGAGTACAGAGGTAAAAGTTGTAACAATTTACCATCATTAAAGAGTTTAAATCCTAGAGAACTTTTCTCTATCAAAGCTTTCTCCATCTCAATCTCCATAATTTCATCAGTTATGTATCTAATTCCAAGCTCATTGTGTTGCAGTGTTTTAGCGATTGGCAGTGAAGCTTTTATACCATTTGAAAATTCTATCTCCAAAACTCCACTCTCAAACAGCTTACTAAAATCACCTATTAAAGCTACGAAGCAGTGCTTCTTATCACATCCAAAATAGATTTTGGAAACAGTAAAATCCTGCATACTCATAGATGAAAGTTCATGTGAGAGTTGTGCCTCACCACACCCTAACCACTCATAAAAGTGTGAGATTTTACCATCAAGCTTTGCAGTTATTCGATTTGTTGAATGTTTTATAAAGTTATCATTACCTGATTTTGTTTGTACTATCGGTTTTAGGATATTTGCAGGAATTTTTTTATCCATAAGTGTATAGATATTCATCAAATGTGTACGAAAAAGTGTATCAAATGTAGATGCTAAATCCGTATGATGGTCATCTCCATACCACCAAAACCAATCAGAACTTTGAGCTATAAGAAACTCATTTTTAATCTTTTTAATTCTTTCATCACTAAGGTTTTTTTGTAATTTTTCAAAGTCCTCTTTTGTTTGAAAAAGCATTTCCCATGCACTATTTTTTTCACTATGCCCAATCCAGATATTAAAGTTTCCATTTATCCAGCTTCCAGGTTCTAATTCGTGCAAATCATTTGAAGCAATCTTTGCATCTGTAGCTACTTCATCAAATAATTTACACTCTAACCAGTCAGCTTCTTCTATTTTGCTATAAAGTTTTTGAAAAAATCCCTGTGCATTATCAGAGTAATGCTCCCAAGCATTTTCCCCATCTAAGATAACATTTACATTTAGACAACTGTCAGAACTCTCATAGATATCTCGAAGTCGGCTTAAAAAATCATTAGTCGCACTTTCATCATCCCATGCACTATAATTAAATCCGATGAGGTCACTAAGCTCTCTATCTCTAAAAAAGAGATTTATAGATTTATCTTGAAAATGTAGGATATTATTTTTATAGATATCTTCTTTTGAAAAATGACCACTTTTATATAAAACTTCTTGATCACTACAAGCCCATTTTATACCTTTATCACTAAGCGTTTTTAAAAAATTATAACTTACAGAACCCTCAGCTGGCCAAAAACCTTCAGCTTTTTTACCAAAAAGTTCTTTATAATAAGTTATCGAACTATCTATCTGTAAAAGTGCATCTTCTTTAAAATTGCCACTATATTTTGGAAGGGTAGTATTTGGGTTCGCTAGTTTTCCATTTTCTATATCAAAAAGAAGTGGTGATATTGGGTGGTTAAATGGTGTTGTAGATATCTCTATCTGTCTTGAGTCTGATAATTTTTTATAATAGGCTATTATCTCTTTGATAAAAATACTTAAAACATTTAAAAGTTCTATCTTATCCTCTTGAGTAAAACCTCTACCTTTTTTTATAAGCCTTTTTATAACCTCTTTCTCTTTTCGTAGGTAATTTCCACACCACGCAAGGATAAAAAGAGTCTCTAAATCGATAAGCTCGCTATCTGAGAAATTCTCTTTTTTCAAAAATAGTTCATGATATCTTGGAAGTGGTTTTATCATATTATGTTCATTTGAGAAAAACAGATACTCTATTAGGTATTCTCGCTCTCTTTTAGTTAATTTATCAACAGGTTTCCTTAAAGTTTTTAAGAATTTATCATTAACAAGCGGGTCTTCATATGCCCCAAGTTGTACTAACAGTGATGGTACAAGATTGAAAGTTGCTTTGATTTTTGGAAACTTTTCAAGATACCAGGGCATGTCATAATAATCTTTTATCGCATGTAAAAATACCCACGGCATGATAATTTCACCACTTAAATCATCTCTATAATATGGCTGATGCATATGCCATAAAAAGCTTACTGAGAGTTTTTTTGCCATTTAATCTTTTTTCCAATTCTCTATTTTGTCTAAATACTCTTTTAAAATTACTTTACCTTCCTCATCATCTTTTGCTTGAATGTATAGATTTAGATTATCTGTGTATTGATCTGGAATCATCAAAATCCAAGCATTTTTATTAACCCAAATTTTGACTCCATCTATGAGAGATGAATCTTTTGTTTTTGCATCTTCTAAGAATTTTCTCATCATTTTACCTTTTAAGGCTTGATTGCATTCAACTTTGAGTCTTTTATAATAAAAAGGGTGAACCATTTCAATAATTTTTGAGAGTTTGATATCTTGTGAGATAAGCATCTGCATGATTTTTAAACTAGCATATGTCGAGTCACGATTGAGAGAAAATTCAGTAAACGCAAAATTCCCCTCTAAAGAAGCGATTAAATCATACTCTGATAACTTATCAGCTTTGAAATTTGCATATTTTCCTCTAGTAATCTCTAAATTTTCAAAAACACTATCCATAATATCAGGAGCCCAAACAGGAAGAAAGACTTTCTGTTTTGTGGTAGACTCTTTGTTAAATAGATATAAGACACAAAGAAGACCAAGCTGACGACTTAAAACAATACCTTTATCACATACTAGAGTAAATTTTTGCCCACTAGGATAGATGACAAATCCAACATCAAGTCCTAGATTTTTGACCATTTTTGCCATATCATTTTTTGATCTTCTAATTGTGTTTTCCTGATTTAAAAACTTTTGCTCATCAGGATAAGCATTTATGAGAATATTATCAACTCCGATATAATTTAAAATTTCGGGGTAGACGAGACTTAACATTCCATGAGTTAAATCAACAGCAATTCTAAAATTAGTCCGTTTTAGCTTTTCCATATCCACAGAATCATAAATCGCTTTTTTATACTTTGCATCTGCATAGTTGGCATTTTGGATTCTACCAATTTGTTGAAAATCAACACGCCTGAAACTTTCTCTAAAAAAAGCTCGCTCAACTGCTTTTGAAAAATTAGAGTCGATATAAAGTGCTTCATCTGTAAAAAAGAGTATTTTAGTAGATGCAGGGTCGATATCTTGCATAAAATGAATACCTGCGGTTAGATAGTCACTTGTAGATAAATCATATCTCATAACAGAAATAGGACCACCTTTTATATCGATAATATTAATACCAGAAGACATAAGACCACTTACAAAAGCTCTTTTTAGCATTAATGAGCTTCTATGATAATCTCTTGAAACCATCACTTGACTTCCAAGTGGAAGTTGAGATGCTAAAGCTTCTGCAAGTTTTGTTGCCATATCGCATGAAAGCTCTATATTTGTTTTTCCAGTAACTCGACCAGCTTCAAAAATAGAGTTTTTATATTTACTTCCTAAAATTAAGTTACTACTGACAATTGCTGCATCTTGAATCTCTTTATCGGGCCAAATTATGACATCTTTCTCAAAACTTACTAATTGACCAACATCGCAACCTTCTGCTAAAATAAGTCCAGCTTTTGCAGAGACATTTTTTTCTATTTGATTGTCGTTACAAATTACACAACTGTCAAATACCCCATTTTTACCAATATTAACATTATCCCATATTACGCTATTGCTAATTTTACAGTTTTGTTCAATCGTGCTATTGTCTCCGATGACACTATTTTTTATTTTAACATTTTTGCCAATGCTAACATTTTTACTAAGCAGTACATCTCCAATAATCTCTACACTAGAATCTATCTCCAAAGGTTCTTGTAAAAAAAGTCTGCCATCTGGATATTTTACAATTTCCCCAATTTTATCAAGTTCTACTTTGCCACAAAAGGCATCTTCATAAACCTCTCTATAGCTCTCTGGGTTTCCAACATCTCTCCAATATCCTTTAGCATCGTATCCCCAAAGTGTAACACTGCTTTGCATTAGCGAGGGAAATAAGTCTTTCCCAAAATCGTAATTTTCATTTGCAGGAATTTCATTTAAAATTTCAGGTTCAATGATATAAATGCCCGTATTTATCGTGTCGCTAAAAACTTCACCCCAGCTTGGTTTTTCCAAAAATTTCTCAATTTTTCCCTCTTTGTCTGTAATAACAACCCCAAACTGTAATGGATTTTCTACTGTGGTAAGAGTGATGGTAAGTTTAGATCTTTTCTCTTTGTGAAATGCAAACATCTTTTCAAAATTAAAATCAGTAACAACATCTCCACTTATAATTACAAAGTTTTCATCTCCAATTAACTCTTGTGCCTTTTTTACAGCTCCAGCTGTTCCAAAATCATCATCAGGTGTGATATAGCTTATTTTCATCCCCATTGACGAGCCGTCTTTAAAATGCTCTTTGATAATTTCAGGCTTATAGTAGAGTAAAACAATAAATTCAGTTATACCAATATCACGAAGTTTTAACATCGTATGTTCCATCATAGGACGACCAAGAAGTGGGAGCATAGGTTTTGGAGTAGAGTGTGTGAGTGGTTGGATTCTGCTTCCAAAACCACCAGCCATGACAACAGCTTTCATGGATATCCTTTTTGTTTAAAGTTTTGTATTTTACTTTAATAATACTTTAAAAGCAAAACTATTTTAATTATTTTAGGATAATGCCTTGACATGCCCCTAATTTAAGGGCATCTCTAAAATTCTTAAATTTCTATCCAAGTGTAAGTGAAAAACTCATCTTCTGTACCATCAGCATTATAATCATAAGCTTCTGTTGAGAGATTTCCATTTGCATCATAGGTATATGTGTCAATACGATTTACTATGCCATCATTGTCATCGTCATAACTTTCAGTTAATTTATTTCCGTTTGCATCGTAAGTGAATGTGTTAATAGCTTCTATTATGCCATCATTTCCATAATCATAAGTTGTCGTTAATATTTTTCCATTTGCATCGTAAGTGAATGTATCAATACTATCTATTGTACCATCATTATTATCGTCATAATTTATTGTTGAGAGATTACCATTTGCATCATAATTGTAAGTAAAAATAGAATCAATTATACCATTTACATCACTATCATAACTTTCAGTTAATATTTTTCCATTTACATTATAAGTATAAGTGTCAATGCTATCTGCCGTGCCATCGGCATCAAAATCATATGTTGTAGATATTTTATTTCCATTTACATCATAAGTATAAGTGTAAATATTATCTGCCGTGCCATCAGCATTTGCATCGTAACTCTCTGTCAATATTTTTCCGTTCGTGTCATAAGTAAATGTATCAATACTATCTATTGTTCCATCATTATCATCATCATAATTTGCTGTTTCTATATTTCCATTTGCATCATATGTATAATTAGTTGTAGTATATGTGCCTATACACTCTTTCAATTGATAATTAGCACTGTTATTGTCTTCATTATTTTGGTCTTGGTCAGAATTAGGGTTTTTCTTTACAATAATCTCAAAACTTTTTGAAGATATTTTCCCTTTATCATCTGTTACGAATAGAGTTTTTACATATCTTGTAGTATTACTATTATTAAAATCAAATTGAGGATAGTAGAACATTCTTCTATCAAGTTTTTTTGTTTCACTTAAGAGTATACCATCCATATCTCTCCACTCATATTTTACAATAGTTCCATCTGTGTCATAACTACCATCATCACTTAGATGTATAAAATCTTCATCCATGATCTCTAGTGACTGGGCAATTGCTTTAACAATTGGAGCTTTATTTGGTATCTCTTCTATTGCTACTTCTTGATTTCTATTTACTTTTATACTAATAGTATCTGTAGTTATTCTCTCTTTTTTATCTGTAATTGTTAATACTACTTCATAATTTCCTTCATCTTGAAAGAGACGATTAAATTTTGAATTTGTTGATAGAAGTTTACCTTCTGTATTTCTCCATTCTATGTTTAATATATCATTACTATAGGTAGAAAGTTCAAAATTAACTGTTTCTCCTACATTTATAGTAGCTCTATCTGCTTTTGCTTTTATTGTTAATGTTTGTTGTTGTTTTATCTCTTGTTTGTCATTTGAGATTTGTGTTGTAGTATTACTACTACCACAGCCTGTAAAAAGAAATAGTGCAGTTGCGAGGGATAGGCTAGTATTTGTTAGTATTTTATTCATAAGATAATCCTTTTATTTTAACTCTAATTTAATTGCTTCAAGGTAATCTTAACTACATATTCTTAAATAATTATAAAATAAAACTTAGCTTTTTATGTTAAATAATTAATAACAGTAAAAATTATTGTTACCATATGTAAAAGATTTAATGTTGCTAATTATTTACTAAATATATTTAATTTGAAAAAATAAGTTATATTTTTAGTGCTTTTAGAATTTTTATTTTGAAGTGTATATAATTGTGACAAGTATTAGACTTTGTGTTCAAAAAGTTTGCAATCTTTAAGGAGTTGAATACAAAGTCTGTATAAGGATTGTATATAAGAAAAACTAATCAAAGGTAAACAGACTATAGTGAGACGATATCTTTTGAGTATTTTGTTAGTTCAACAGTTGTAGATTGCCCTTTGATATTTTTTTTAGCTTTTCTTTTTCCGTCGTAAAATTCCTTGAATTCACTTTTAAACGATTTAAAATAGTCTTGAAATTTATCAGGACCTAAAACTGCAACAGCATATAATTCATCATTCTCTACCTCTAAAACAATAGAAGCCAAAGGCTCCTCAGCTTTACCGCTAAGATTTTTGCATCCAGCATTTGCTGCAAATGCTGTTAGATGTGATGAACATACGATAACACCACCATTTTTATAAGCCAATGTTTTTTCATCTCTTGGTATATATTTTATAAAACTATGTTTTGGAGTAGGGTGAGTTAGCTGATGTGAACAGATTCCAGAATATGCAACAATGCTACCGTTTTGACCAACACCACCTTTCCAAAGATACTCTTGACCATTTTCTGATTTTAGTTTTACATTTTTTGAAGTTGGCTCTCCGATATCTATTAAAAGACAAGGAGTTGATACATGTGGGTAGTGAAATATATAAGTTACCTCTTTTTTAAGTTTACTTGGCTTTATAGGGTTTCCTAATTTATCTACAAGTTTTACCTTTTCGTATGATTTAAATAGCATCCCATCTTCAGCTCTAAGTGTACCTTTTATCAAAGAGGGACTTATAGCTATAACAGCTCCAGTCCCTAAGAGTTTTATAAAATTTCTTCTCTCCATATCTAACTCCTATAGAAATATTTCTCTCATAACACCATCAAACCATTCAGTTGTAAGTTCTCCCGTACCACTAGATCTAAATTTTCCTTTACCATCTTTTGGTTTGGGAACTTTTCCCTTACCTTTTAGATTTCCATTTTTTGGGTTCACTGAAAAATTATGAGTTACCATAATTGCCTCATTTGGTTTGCCATTTACCATAGAGAAACATACATTTGCATTTTTTGCAGGAATTCCAGAGCTACTGTCAAATGCCGCACCACCAAGTTGTGCTATAACTTCCAAAGCTGCTCTTTTAGCACCCCAAATAGCTGTTTGACCACTAGGTGGAATTTTATGACCTACTGCATCTCCAATTACAAATATATTTTTATCTGTTTTGGATCTAAAACTTGTACCATCCATAATAGCATAACCAGCTTTCTTTGTTTTTATGCCTGAAAGGGCAACTATTGGATTTGCTTTGTTTATAGGGATAAGATTACAAACTTGATATTTTAGTGTTTTATCTTTACCTTTTTTATCTTCTTTATCTGCAAACTCTTTAAATGAGATAGTTTTTTTTGCAGGGTCTATATCTGTTATCTCAGTATGACCTTTATATATTACCTTATCTCCAAAAACATCTTTCCAACTCTCAAAAAAAGCTTTACTTTTAGCAAACTTACCACCCCTAGTATCAAGAATAATTACTTTTCCTTTGATACCTTCTTTTCTCATATAGTTTGCAATCATCGCTGCTCTCTCATAAGGTGCAGGTGGGCATCTATACTTTCCTTTTGCAGGTGGTATAACTATAACATCTCCATCATCCATATCTGAAAGTTCTCTTTTTAGTGCTAAGTGATCGCTTCCAGGAATCAAAGCTGCTGGACAAGTTTTTGAAATAT
>Ga0256834_1002617_pt1 | contig 11225 bp, 15 predicted proteins | sample 4281140metaG_FD_190536 | JGI IMG/M metagenome (GOLD analysis project Ga0256834, IMG submission 190536) | Hydrothermal vent microbial communities from East Pacific Rise, Pacific Ocean - 4281-140 | ecosystem: Environmental > Aquatic > Marine > Hydrothermal vents | place: Pacific Ocean: East... | reverse complement strand
GCCGCCACCGTCACCGTAGCCGTAGGCATAGAGCAGGAAGGGAACCTCGTACTTGTTCTTGTAGTGCTTCCACTGCTTGTAGAGGCTCTTTGCGGTCATTGAGGAGCTGTAACTCATCATGATGTGAACCGGAATCTCGGTCCCATCAACCCCCTTCCAGATGAACGCGTGGTAGGGGAACTCGTTTCTATCGTTCCAAATAAGCTTATGCGTGGCAAATGCTTCTATTCCGCTCTTCCTCATTATCTGAGGCAGAGAAGCCGAGAAGCCGAAGGTGTCTGGGAGCCAGCCAAGCCTCGCGGACCTTCCTAACTTCCCTATGAAGTACCTCTGACCGTATAAGAACTGCCTGACGAGGGACTCGCCGTCTATCAGTTGCACATCGCTCTCGACCCACATTCCGCCGACTGGAATCCACCTGCCTTCTTTGACGTGCGTTCTCACCCTCTCAAAGAGGTCCTCATCTAAGCTTTCAAGCCACTCGTAGTACTGGGCCGAGCTTTGAACGTAGGTTATGCCGTACCTCCTCATGAGCCTCTCAACGGTTGAGAAAGTCCTCAGTATCTTCTGCTTTGTCTCGTCGTAGGTCCAGAGCCAAGCGGCGTCGATGTGGGAGTGGGCAAACGCGTAGGCCTTTCCTACCTTGGGAAATGTCCTTCTGAGCTTTCTGAGGGACTTCTCCAGCTCGTCCATAGTCTTCTCGATTTCGCTGAGGTGACTCTCCTTCCACGCTCCCTCTATGTTCTTGACCATCCCCTTGAGGACGCCGATACCGTAAACCGCCGACAGGAAGGTGTAGTCTGGCCTAATCCTTTTTAAATCAAAGTCCCCTGCTCCTAGTTCTTTTATGCCGAGGCCTCCATCCGAGAGGAGCATCTTAAGGAGCGTAATCTGCTCTATGCTCGGGACACTCTTCACCTTGATTAAGATGCCCGACAGCTCCTTCATCAAGGCCTCCCTGAGCTCCTTTTCATCAATTACTTCAATGAAGCTTACGAGATCGAGGAGCCTCTGGGCAGAGATGTAGGGTTCCCACATTATCCCCACGAGCATCGCGTAGTCGAACCTGAAGCGCCACTTGTGATAGCCAAACATAGTCAACGGTGAAACTATTAGCTTCAGCTCGTGCCTTCCCGGGTGAATTGGAATGTAGGTGTGGACGTCGTCTATGGTTCCGTAGGCTCTCCCGTCAAGCCTGATCAGGGCGTTTCCTTCCATACAGACCTTTAGGAACCAAGTAAGGCCGTCTTTCGGAACCTCAACCTCTCGCGAGAGAACGAGGAGGGTCTTTGGCTCAGCGTCCATCTCGAAGGGAAACTTTACGGTCTTCCCCTCCACTTCCCACTCGTTGAGGAATCGATGTGCCCTAATGGAAGTTGCCATTAAGTCAAAGGCTTTTCTCTCTATCTCGGCAGGACCTAACATACTATCACGCTTCATGGGTGTGAAAAGTGCTCCGGACGGACTCGGCGCTCATAGGGTACGTCATCGTTCTACTCAGCCCGTCTTGGAGTCATCATCGTCCGTCCGGAGCGGCGTCAGGCAGCGTTACTCTTCATAAATCCGCGCAATTCGCTCTCATCATCCGCGTTCATCCTTGGAGGTAATACGATATAAGCCTTCTCAGATCTCTGTTCACGTTGGGCTTCATTCCAGAGAACCTCCTGAGCTGACTGTTCTCAGCGATGAGACCGAGCAACGCAATGGCTAGTAGCTTGTTATCCTCGCTGACACCGTAGGCTTTGAACTTGAGTGGTGCGTATTCTCTCTCCAGTTTCCAGACCTTCTCCTCGAGTTCTTTGACCTCCCTCTCAAGCTTCTCTAGGTTCCCTTGAGGTTCTTTGAACTCCTCACTAATGGCTATCTCGATTATCCTCTCGGGAGGAACGCCGTACCTCTCGCTGAGCCGTTCTATCTTGCTCCACAGCTCCCCGCCTATCTCGACCTCGATCTTCCCAAAGCCCTTCTCGGGTTTTATTACGAGCTTCACCATTATTCCCCCTCATAGTTCACGACTCGTGAACTTCTCCAAGTTTCTTCCTCTTCTCTTCGATCTTCCTTCTTAGCTCATCGTTTTCATTCCTCAGCCTCTCACGTTCCTTTATCATTATCTCCCTGTCCTTAAGTGCATTCTCGTAGAACTCCCTTAGTTCCTCGAGCTTCTCCTCCATGTCCTCGAGCTTCTCCTGAAGTCTCTCTATCTTCTCAGCGAGGAACTGCTCTCGCTCCGCCATCAGTGTTTCCTCAACCTTCGGAAGGTTTTCCATCAGGAGGGCGCTTAGATCACGCTCTCTGATCCTCTTGAACTCCTCCTTTGGCAGGATTATCTTGAGGCTCATTTAACCCTCCTCCTAACCTCCGTCATCCTGTCGTAGCAGGTGATGTAAAACGCCAGCAGGCTCTTCCACTTTCCGTAGGGTTCTATTAAGTCACGAACTCTGGCCTCTGTAACGTCCTTAACACGCTCGCCCAGTATCTTGGCGACTCCCCTCCTCAACCCGAGGTCTCCCGCGGGATACGTGTTCTTCCTCAGGCCGTAGGCGAGGAACAGCTCGGCGCTCCACTTCCCAATTCCCCTGAACTTGGTCAGGTACCTGAGGGCATCTTCAACGTTCCAGTTCCACAGGTCCAACCGTAGCTCACCCCTGACGTAAAGTTCGGTTAGGCCCTTTACGTATCTCACCCGATAGCCCAGCTTTGCCCTCTTCAGTTCCAGCTCGCTCATTCCGTTTATATCCTCTGGTCGGGGGAAGGCGTGTAGGTCACCAACCGGCCTCCCGGCGAGCCTGACCAGGTTGCCTATGGTTCTCTGGGCGAGGTCGAAGTTAACCTGCTGCTGAGCTATAACCTCCACGAGGGCCTGATAGGGAGAGGGAGCTGCTGGCTGGGCGAGGCCGTGAAGCACGTCGGAGAGGAAAGAGAACCGGGAATCTGAGATCTCTGAGTAGAACGAGTCGAGATCCGTGTCGAGACCGAGGACGAATGTGAGCAGTTTTCTAGTGTCTACGTCATCGGGGTTGAAACCCTCGGGGGACAGGCTCACGATGCCCCCGTCGGTTGCCTGGTAAAAGGTTCCTCCCTCCAGCTTCCAAGTTCCGTTCTTTATCATGTTCAGGGCGGTTACCCGAACGTCGACCGGACCGTCCAGCAGATTCATGAGGCATCACCCACCTTTATCCATCTGTCCAGATTAACGGGACTCCTCCTGATCCTCCTCAGGGTTGACACGTAGAGATGCCTTCCGTCTTTTGACCTGATTATGGTGAGTTCTCCGGCCTTCTCAAGGTAGTCCATTATCTCCTTGACTTTCTTCTCGCTCAGTCCCGTCTCCCTCTTCACGCACTCCCAGAACGGCTCCCTGCACGGTGTGAAGGCTACCATCCTTATGATCCTCCATGCGAGTCTCTCCTTATCCCTCCCCTTAGCCAGTTTCAGGAGTAAAGCCAGCCTTTCAGCCTTCTCCTCCAACACCTCTACGCCTCCTCCATCCAACCACACGTGATTGCAGGTGCCCCTTCGGAAAGAACTCCAGAGGATCTGCTCCTCGGAGCCTAAGGACGTGCCTGAGCTCCACCTCGTAGTCCCCCTTTTCCAGCTCCTCACTCTTCCTGATCTCAACTAGGAAGAGATCCTCAACCATCTCCCTTATCGTCTTGTATCCCAGCCCTATAAGCGGTCTGATGTAGGCAACGCCGAACCTGTCCTCGAGTGACCTCACCTCGGGGAGGCCAAGCATGGGGACCCTGTCGTCCCTCCTGGTGCCATCGCTGATCCTCTCGACGTCTTCTCTGGACGCTAGGCGTTCAAGCGCCTTCGTGTGCAGGAACTGTATGGCCCGGTTGGGGTGTCCGTCCTTCATCACCATATCCACTGCCCTCTCCAGTATCTCCTTCTCCATTCTCATGACCTCGTGGGTGAAGCCCAAGGTTTCGGCGGTTCTTCGAGCGTGTCTCCAGTTATCCAGGAAGCCAAACGTGACGGTTACCGTAACCACTTTGTAACCCATTCTCTCGAGTATCCAAGCCGCGAGGGAGGAGTCCTTGCCGCCTGAGTAGAGGTGATGGACCTTCCTTCTCTCACCCATGTTGATCTTCCTCTAAGCCGGATAACTCCAAAGCATTTAAAAGGGTCTGGTTCTAGTGCAATGGAGTGGTGGTGAGAATGTCTGAATACAAGCATGTTGAGAGACGCTTGCCGGGCAAGGTGAGACGGACGATAAGGTCACGTTACCTCGATATAAAGCCCAAGGCGTGGATAGGGAAGAGGGGGCTCTCCGAGTCGGTCATAGATGAGATAAACCTTCAGCTAAAAAACGAGGGGATAATAAAAGTTGAAATAAGGAAGGGAGCTCTCATAAGCACGGGCATGGACAGAAAAACCCTGGCCGAGAAGGTGGCCACGTTAACCGACAGTGAGCTTATAGACGTTAGGGGCAAAAGGTTTATATTGTTCAAACCGAGGGAAGGCTGGGAAGTCTACCTCCGCAGGCTCGCTAGAAGGGGCCATGAAGGAAATGGAGAGAGAAAGGTTAAACCCGTCAGAAAGGTTAGGCTTGACATAGCCACGTTCAGGAAGAAGTTTAGAAGGGGGAGGATCTGAGATGGCGACGGTTTATGACGTTCCTGGTGATCTACTCGTTGAGAAACTCGCCGCAAAGCTCAAGGAGATCGAGGAAATAAAACCGCCTGAATGGGCGGCGTTCGTTAAGACAGGGAGACACAAGGAGAGGGTTCCAGAGCAGGAGGACTGGTGGTACTACAGGGCAGCTTCCGTCCTCAGGAAAGTTTACGTTGATGGTCCGGTTGGGATTCAGAGGCTCAGGACATGGTACGGTGGCAAGAAGAACAGGGGACACGCCCCAGAGCACTTCTACAGGGCCGGGGGAAGCATAATACGGAAGGTTCTGCAGCAGCTCGAAAGTGCGGGTCTCGTCAGGACCATACCTAAGGAGGGCAGGATCGTAACTCCCAAGGGTCAGAGCTTGGTCGACGGTGTGGCGACCGAACTCAAGAAGGAGCTCGAGAAGGAGATACCCGAGCTCAGGAAGTATTGACTCCTCTTTTATCCCGTGGAGAGACGGACCGATACAAAGCTTTTTTAACTTTTGAACGTTTTAATGCCCGGTGAGAGGTATGGACGATATTGAGGAGATTAGAAAGAGGAAGCTCATGGAACTTCAGAGGCGCTACCTCGAGCAGAAGAAGGCTGAAGAGGAAGCGGTACGGAGAGAGATGGAGCTTGAGGCTCAGCTTGACGCCCTGATGCGTAGGATTCTGACACCTGAGGCGCGTGAGAGGCTCGGCCGTGTTAAGCTGGTTAAACCTGAACTCGCCAGGCAGGTTGAGCTCGTCCTAGTCCAGCTCTACCAAGCGGGGCGTATACCTGAACCCATAGACGATGAGAAGCTCAAATCCATCTTGGCCCAAGTGGATGCACGCACGAGGAGGGAGTACAGGATAAGGTGGTGATAGCGTGAGAATGGAGGAGCTCACGTGGCCCGACTTCGAGGCCATAAAGGGGAAGGTTAAGACGGTTCTCCTCCCTGTGGGCAGCGTTGAGGCCCATGGGAAGCATCTCCCTCTTGGCACGGACGTCTTCGCTCCTGTGGAGATATGCAACAGAGTCGAGGAACTCCTGAAGCGCGATGGAATCGATGTCCTGGTGGCACCCCCCATCTGGTACGGCCACAGCTTCTCCCTCAACGTCTACTCCGGAACCATCAACGTGAGAGCGTCGGCCTTCAGGGACTACGTTAAGGAGGTCATGAGGGAGCTGGCGGATGAAGGGTTCGAGAGGATAGTCCTGCTGAATGGCCACGGAGGGAATGTCTATCCACTCGTTGAGGCGGGCGAGGAGCTGGTTGAAGAGAGGGAGAACGTTGAGGTCTGGCTCATAAACTGGTGGATTGACTTCAGGGACGAGATCCTCAACGTGTGTGAGAGCCAAGGACACGCTGGAGAGGACGAGACGTCGGTTATATTGGCCATAAGACCAGAGCTCGTCCGTATGGGCGCTGCTGAGGGTAAGAAGGTTAAGTACGGTATCAGGATAATAAAGAAGGATATGGGATTTGATGAACTGCCAGATGCTATAAACAACGACCCAAGGGGGGCAAGTGCTGAGAAGGGGGAGAAGATACTCGAGGCCGTGAGCAGGAGAATAGCGGATCTAATAAGAGAGGCCCGTTAGAAGGGGCAAGGTTATGGACGAGGTCGTAAGCAGGGATAAGGATGATGTCCTCCAAGTGATAAGCACGAGGATAAAACGGCTCCGTGCGGCAGCTGAGCTTGCAACACAGGAGATCGCCTATGAGGAGCGGGCTAAAAAGCTCCCGAAGCCGAACGCTGGCATAGCGGTAAGCCTTATGTTAACGGTAGTCTGGATAGGCGGGGGTCTTTTTCTCCTGTACTTCGTTGAGCGACGTTACGGTGTCTCGGGTTTCAGTATTCCGCTCAAGGTTTACCTCATGTTCTTTCTGGTCTTCCTCATTCCCCTCCTCTACCTGTATTCCACCAGAAGAAAACACTATGAGAGATACTCCGGAGAACCCGATGCTCCCGAAAGGGTCATAAAACAGTTCTACGAGCCTTTAAAGGAAGCTATTGAGAAGGACGATTTAAAGGCCATGGAGAGGATAGCCTCAAGGCTCACTGAGGATTCACTGCTCGCGTCTTCCTTCAAGTCCTCCCATGAGGGTGATCCGTACAAGGTTGCTTACGCCCTCTACGCTTACATCAGGTTTAGACAAGGCGTGCTGCCCAAGGAAGAACTCGAAGACGCTTACAACGCGGTTGGCAACAAAGTCCTAAAGGCCATGCTCTCCCCATTGGTTAGGGGAGAAAATGCAGGAGGAACAGGAACGGAGTGAGTCAACTCACGCCCCAGGTTCAGCCAAGACCTTTATCTTCCTGACCTCTGCCCTCTTGACGGGGTATATCTTCCTAGCCTCTTTGGCGAGTTCGCTGGCTATCTGGCCGTTGACCGACTGTAGGACGAACTCCTTGAAGTCAAGCTCTTCGGCCTTCTTGTAGATTATGCTCCTTATTATCTCTCTGATTGCTCTCTCTTGGCTAGTTTTTATTCTGCGGTAGGCTATGACCATTCCCATAACCCTCAGCTTGTAGCCATCCTTCGTGGTTACGTTGTATATGCCATCGATCCTCGTGGTCCTCCTCCTGACGAGGCTCCTTATGTAGGACCTCGAGAGCGTGTGCCCCTTGAACTTGGTGTACGCGTTCTGACCCTTTACGTCGTGGACTTGAAACATGAGCTTTACCTGTCCCTTCGTGAAATCTCCCGTCAGATCCCTAAGCGTCGTCTCTATGACCCTCCCGGTGACCTTCTCGGGTTCGTCGGCTGGGGTCAGTCCTATCTCTTTATTTCCGAACAGGTCTGGAGCGTAAACGACGTACCACTCCTTAAGTTTCCACTTATCCTTCGTGGTGACCCTTCTCCTTGATCCTGCCTTCGCCATTCAAACACCTCCACTCAGGTTCCGGTCGCCATCTCCTCGGCAACCTTTATTGAAAACACGAGATCGTCAAGCGCTTTTATGAGTGTCTCAATCTCGCCCGAATATTTAACCTTTGTTATTAACTCCCCATCAACCCATGTGGTCTCAACATTTAAACTTTTCTTAAGGCTTTGGGGCATTCCGATGTTGTCAACGTTCACAGCCTCCGCGACGCTCCTCGCGATTAGTCCATCGCCGTAACGTATCTTAATCTCGACTTCACCCTCGATCCTCATCGGTCATCCCCCGCCTCTGCTCTTCGAGTATCTCGTCGATCATCTTTGAGAATTCCCCTATCTTATCTCTGGGTATCCTTATGCCCGCTGCTATCGCGTGTCCCCCTCCCTCGCCGCCAAGCTTCTCGGCGACCGTTTTAAGGGCTTTCCCTAGATGATAACCTTTCCTAAGGGCTCTTTCAGTGGTCCTTGCAGACCCTTTGACCATGCCGTCTCCATCGGAGCTGTCAGCGAAGACTATGACTGGTTTATCTTGATCGGCCAGGCCGGAGTTTATGGCCATGTTGGCCGCGATTCCAGTTAGGGTGTCCCTTATGTTGCCTCCGGCGTAGAAGACGTAAGCGTGCCTTAGTTCTTCCACGGTTCCCCAGTTCTGCGTTATGAACTTTCTGGCTTCTATCTGCTCTTTCTTGTAATCGTCCAGCATCTTAAGTGCCCTCTTGTACGCCCCCTCATCTCCTAGGCATATGGCAACCCCGAAGGTTCCAGCGTTGAGCCTCCCCGTGGCGTTTAGGAGGGTTGCGAACTCCCTGGCCTCGTGTCTCACGTCTCCCTCTGGATACTTGGGGCTCACAACCACGTCACCAATAAGCCTGTCTATGGCCTCCTTTGATGCCCTGTTCTTTATCATGTGGAGAACCAGGTGATCGTGCAGCTTCCTCTTCTCCTCCTCTCTAAGCTGCCAGTAGTGGCTGTCCGGGTCGAAGCCCCTAGCCCTGAGCCATTCTATGGCCTTTCTCTCGTCCCCCGTTATTCCGGGGATCTCCGGGTTGGTTGCGTAGGCGAGCATCTGTCTGAGGGGTCGACTCTCCCTTCCGAAGAGCCTGAGCTCTTTTCTTATCTCCACTATCTCGAGCTTCCTTCCGTCCTCTATTATGCGGAGGTTCATGCCATGGAACCGTCCGTCTATCTCCTGCATGTCTCCGACCGCTCCGACCAATGCCACGTAGGCGAACTCCTTGTTTCTCCTGTCCAGTGCTGTGGCTATGAAGTAGGTCACCCCAGAGCCGCTCAGGTCCCTCACACTGTTGGCACCGAACGGGACAGGGTTGACGAGAAGGTGTTCGTCCCTCTTGAATCCCTCCATCTCAGGAGGGTGATGATCGGCAACGACGACGGTTGCATCTTCGAGGTACTTAGCTATCAGCCTCATGGAGCCGCTTCCCAAGTCTGAGAACACGTAGATCTTCCGTCTCTCACTTGCGAGTTCCTTTACGACGTCATCGCTCAGCTGCTTAACTATGCTCAGCTGAAACTTCCCGCCTCTCCTCGCCACGGCACCCGCTAGGATGGCGGCCGCCGTTATCCCGTCGGCGTCCCTGTGAGAGACTATCCGTATAACGTGCCCTAGCTCAACGTGCATGGCTATGAGGTCTGCCGCCTTCTCGGTCTTCTCGATGAAGCCCCCCTCGTCCATGTTACCACCTTAGTATAAAGAAAGGTAATCAGCGAACGAGGAGCTTCGCCTTCTCTGGGTCGTAGCGCCACTTCTCCGGCAGCTTCCCCACCCTTCTGTAGTACTTGACCAGACGGCGTATCTTGCTCTCGGTCAGTTGAAGGCCACGAAGTGAGTGCTTGTCCTTTGGATGCATCTCCAGGTGCTTCCTCAGGTTCACGGCCTTTCTTATGAGAGCCATGAGGTCTTCGGGGATCTCATCGAGGAGACCGTTCTCCTCCAGTATCTTGGTTATCTTCTTTCCTGTGATGAGCTTGACGCTCGGTATTCCGTACTGGTCTCGGAGTATCGTGCCTATCATGGCCGCCGTGTGACCCTCCTTCCTGAGCTTCAGAACGAGTGACTCAACCTCCTTGGCCGAGTAGGTTACCCAGTCGGGAGCCGCTGTCCTAGGCGGCTTCTTTGATCCAGACTTACCCCTCTTCCTTGAGTGCATTCTTGCCATTCAATCACCTCCGGGTGACGGTCAGCCTCGGCCAACCGTCCCTTCGCTATGGGTTGGCCCGGTGTTTAAAAAGGTTTTCCAATCAAACCGCCGATCAGATTCATCACGAGCTGATAACGGCGCGGGCCGCAGACTTCCTTGAGCCTTTCCAAGACCTCCCGTTTTCCACCGAGGACCGGCCAGAGGATCGAGTCTATGTGGAGTGGGGGAACACCGGTTTTCCTGGCTATCCTGCTCCAGAACACCGTCGGTGGGTCTTTAGTCAGCGTCGCTGTGTACCGCTCTATCCTTGAATCGGCCGGTATCGGAATGTCCATAGGATAGGGAACGAAGCTCCCAAACGCTATCCTTCCAGCGTATCCAAACATCTTAATCGAGAACACGACGGTTTTGGCGTCTTTTTTGGAGCCGAGCGAAATCGCCACCGCGTCCCTAAGCCCACTCATGTCTTTAAAGTAGAACCTGCGAAGGTCTTCTAGGGACAGTCCCTCGAGGAACGGCGCTATCTTCTTCAGTCTCTTGATCTTCGCCGAAGTCAACCTTCTGTTGGTTCTTGATTCAGGGAGGAACCTCTCGTATTCCTTCACTATGTTCAATTCATCTCCTCTCTTACCTGCTCTCGAAAAGTACTCGGCGAATTCCTCCCACCAGTCCTCCCCCTTGGCAGTCAGTTGGTAGCTCACCAGCGAGTTCGCTAAGACTAACTTAAGAAACGTCTCCGTGTCGATCGCTCTGTGAAGCTTCTCAAGTGATTTAAACTGTAGATCAACCTTCTCTTCAATCGTTCTGGCACATCCCACCCCTAGCTCTTTTATAACTCGTGACACCATCTCCTCTCTCTCCGAAGGTTCCTCGATCCGTTGATCTCCTGAGCTCAGGTACCTATCGAGCGTTGAGTCCCTTCCTCCCATAACCTATCCCTCCTTTACAGTGGCTCCACGGTTCAAGGGGATGCCCTGGATTACCTCGGCCTCGATGCCTGCATCCTTGAGGTGCGAGACCACTCTATCCCTAATTCCTGGAAAATCGCGGGCCTTTATGAGACCGTAGACCGTTGGACCCCACGAACTCTGCCCCGCTCCGTGGGTTACCCTATCCAAGAAGTTCACTACTTCCATCATATCCTCTCTAAATTCTCCTCCTTGTTCCTCCTGAAAGTAGCTTCCCACTATCCTTTGAACCTCGGAGAGATGCCTTCCGAAGCTGTGTATGTCGCCCCTTTTAATCGCTGGCAGGAGCCCCATCAGAACGTGTCTACATATCCTAGCTGATTTTTCCTCGTTTGGAGCTATTGAGGTCATCATGGGCTTCTCCTCGTCTTCGTCAGGACCTCTCCTCCCTCTGGGCCTCACAAGGACGAACGCCCACCCATCCGGCACCCTCTCCCTCGCTACGAGGGCTGGAAAGTTTCTCTCCTGCTTTCCCCCCTCGACCACGAAGCCTCCCCTCTCAAACACGTAAGTACCGACGGCGCTCACCTCTCCCCTGCCCAGTATCAAGGCCAATGTTTTTACCTGGAGTTCCATGGAGTTCAACCGAAGCACCGCCGTTGCCACGGCTAAGCTCAGCTGTGTC
>Ga0256834_1002616_pt1 | contig 11227 bp, 11 predicted proteins | sample 4281140metaG_FD_190536 | JGI IMG/M metagenome (GOLD analysis project Ga0256834, IMG submission 190536) | Hydrothermal vent microbial communities from East Pacific Rise, Pacific Ocean - 4281-140 | ecosystem: Environmental > Aquatic > Marine > Hydrothermal vents | place: Pacific Ocean: East... | reverse complement strand
TAAAGGTTGTGGTTTGATTAAAGATTAGAAAAGACGATATTGTAACAGGATATATATATTATAATGAAATAGTTGTGGTTTGATTAAAGATTAGAAAAGACGATATTTCCAGTGATATTGCAGTTGTTGTTTTGTAGGTTGTGGTTTGATTAAAGATTAGAAAAGACGATATTGAGGGTTTATATTGCAGAAGTCAATAATTAGTTGTGGTTTGATTAAAGATTAGAAAAGACGATATTCAGAAAATACGCACTTCTATTAAAAACAGAGTTGTGGTTTGATTAAAGATTAGAAAAGACGATATTAATCGTTAATTTTTGGTAGAAAAGATATAGGTTGTGGTTTGATTAAAGATTAGAAAAGACGATATTAAATCATTAAGATAAAAGACTTTGGGAAAGGTTGTGGTTTGATTAAAGATTAGAAAAGACGATATTAGTTGTTGTGTTAACTTCTAAATATCAAGTATTTGAATTAAAATATCGTAGATAAAAATGCTCCTTATAAAGATTTAATTGCTTTGTTTGGAGCATTTTTTGTTTTCTAGGTAAAAATAAATAAAAGAGTTTTGATTGTATGAGGTTTTTCTTTTGTCAGAATGATATTTAAGGAAATAGATATACTTTAAAATGAGATTGCTTTGTCGTTCCTCCTCGTAGTGACACAATAACATCTTAATTAAAACAGTTCTAGTTGCATTGGTGGCGGTTCTTTTGGTTTTTCTATTCTGCCCCAAAAATTCATTATGTTGCCATACTGTTTATCGGTTATTCTTAACACACTAACCTTGCCTAATGGAGGTAATAGGTTTTTTATTCTTTTTTCTTGTGTATCTGCACTTTCGCTACTTGCACAATGACGCATATAAACAGAAAACTGCATCATTGTAAAACCACTTTTTAATAAGTTTTTGCGAAACTGTTGCGCATTTCGCCTATCTTTTTTAGTTTCGGTTGGTAGGTCAAAAAATACAAATAGCCACATAATACGATAAGCGTTTAGTTCCATAATTTTGGATAGATTATTTTACGTGTCTTACCCATAAAACATTGTTGTAATGAACTTGTGGTAGTGGTTAGTCCAACCATTAGTGGACTTTTTTTGTCTTTAAAGTATACCGTTTTTGTTAATACTTGTAAGAGTTCTGCTTTTATTTGTGGTGTGAGTTCTTGTTCGTTATATTTTTGCATTATTTCTATAACTTTACTGTCTACTAATGGTCTGTACGGTTCCATAATATCATCCGCTAAACAGAATGCATTGTATTTGTTGTGATGATGTATGCCTAATGTGTTTAGTAAACCACTACCTGATAATGCTCTTGCAACGGCTGCTCTTAAAATTATATAACCATAATTTAAAAATAGGTTAGGGTAGTTGCCATAGCGTTCTCTTTTAAAATCAAAATCGAAAAGATGTTTCCAATAATACGCTGCTGCTACTGCTTCACGATTATCTGTGTCGCCACTTAGTACTTTTGATGCATAAAATTCTAACGGTGTATTTGATTTGTTATTAATGGATAAATGCATTGCTTGATTTTCTATTTTTGCTTTTATTATTTGTTGCCATAATTGTTTTTTTAATGGTTCTGATGCATTTATTTGGTTTTTAAACACCTGTTGTTGTATATAATGACTATCTAAATTTAGGAGCATGCTTGTTGGCATATGCTTGTTGTCACAAAAAATAACACTTACATTATTTGAAGTTAATTTTGAAAGTGCTGGTATTGAAATATAACTTTCTTGGTTTTCGATTACAATAAAACCAATATCTTCTATTGGTATTGTCGTATCTCTATTGGTAGATTTAATTACTAATTGTTCGTATTTTGTGGTTAATGAGCATTTGTTTTGGAAGAATAATGTTTTTTTTAGCATCTTTTTTATTATAAAAATACAAAATAATATTTAATAAACTGAAAACTAAACTTTTATAGTGTAGAATAGTTTTTAACCCTTTAAGCGTTACTATTTTCATGAATAATAACGCTTGAAGGATTGTTTGTGTAAAAAAAACCGCAAAACAAATAAGTTATTTTACGGTTTAAAATCAAATCAATTAATAATAAGTTTAGAATTTATATTTTACGTAAGCGGTGAAGTTTCTGCCAGGTTCGAAAATTCGGCCACTTAAAGTGTTCGAGTTTTTATAGGAAAAGTTTAAATGGTCGAAATATGCTTTATCAAAAATATTAAGTACCGATGCGCCAATGGTTAGATTTTTAGTCGGTTGAATACCTGCACTAAGATCAAAAGTTGCGTATGCATTAGATTCGGTTTCTCTAAATGTGGTGGAAATTCTATCTTGTTTTGCTATAAAATGTGCATTTAATTTTACCCAATAGTTTTTCTTTTCGAAAATGGTATTTACATTTACTGTTAAGGGTTGTATTTGTGCTAGAGGTTCGTTAAAATCTTTATTTTTAGCATATGTATAGGCAGTATTTGTTGCAAATGTTAGATTATTGGTTGCTTTATAATCAAAATTGAATTCGAATCCTGATTGCATTGCTTGATCTACATTCACAAACTGTTTGACAAATCTTGGTTCAGTCATTGGCATATAAAGTCTAGGAACGTCTTCGTTTACAATAGCAGTAATATAATCTTCTATTATAGAGTAGAATACACTAGCGCCTATGTTTATTTTTTTATATTGTTTTTTGTAAGAAAATTCTATTTGGTTATTAATTTCAGGATCTAAATTTGGGTTACCCATGTATTCATAAGGATCTACGCCAATATTAAAATGATTAATATAGCGTTCCATCATAGATGCTTTTCTTGTTCCTCTACCAATTGCTAGTTGGATTTGTGCATCTTTAAAATTACGTTTTATTGCGATGTTACCACTAAAGTTGGTTTCGTTTTTATCTTCAATATCGCCGTATAATTCGGTCATTTGTATTGCAGGGTCATCTATGGAACTGCTTATAAAATCTACTCTAGCACCTGTAGTTACCGTTGTTTTATTTGCTAAGTTGTATTTTAATTCTGCAAAAACACCAAAGTCATTAAGTGTTGCGTCTTGCCAAACTTTATCGATTTTTGTCATTGGTTGCGGTAATACATTGCCATTCATTACTTTTACAATTCTGATTCTATCGCCTTCTCTACTAATCAGATTTGCATCGATACCTGTGAATAACATGGAGTTTTCGTTTGGAGATAAAGAGAATTCTAATTTACCACCATAAGTTGTTGCGAAAACGTTTGTTGAAGCGCCAGTCATCATAAAACTTGGTCTGTTTTCGTTGGTCATTAAATGATCTACATTAGAATAAAAACTTTTAAATGTAATATCATTAATAAAATTAGAGATTTTTGTTATTTTATAATCTAGACCTATTAAATAACTGTCATCATAAGGAGAATCCATCATTAAACCTGCGTGATCTATATCGCGACCAAAAGATTGTCTCCAGTTTAATTTAACTCGTTGGTTTTCGGTTGGATTATAACCTAGTTTTATGGAATAATCAGTAGTTTTAAAAGACGATGGTACTTCTATATCATTGCCATCTGTATAATTGCCATAATCTCTATACGAACCATTTACTAAAACATCAAATTTATTGGCAGTATATTGTAACTAACCAGTTTCAACCGAACCAATAATGCCTTTATTTTCTTTGCTTGGTTCTTTACTTACTAGATTGATAATGCCACCAAAATTTTCGCCAAAGCGTACTGTAAAAGGTCCTTTTATTAGTTCTATTTTTTCAATTTCTTCAGGAATGATATGTGTGGTAATGGGATCCATTCTGTTTGGGCAAGCATTTAGAATTTTACTAGCACCATCAAACTGAACGTTTAATTGTTCATATCTAAATGCTCTAAAGATAGGTTCAGACGCATACGCACCTCTTTTTTGTACACCAAAACCGTTGATTTCTTTGAATAAATCGGTTATATTTCGCGGTTGGCTTGATGCTTTTGTATTGTCTAGTATTGTAGTAGACTGCGAAATATCTTTTAAGGGGTTTGCTGTAATAATAATAGCATCTAAATCTATTGGTTTTGCTATTAATTCTATAATAATATTATTAGATAATGTTACTATTTTATTTTTATAATTCATATGAATTATAGTAAATGCGTTATTTGCATTTGTGGTTATTTGGAATTTTCCGTTAATATCTGTTTGTGTGAATTTTTCGGAATTAGTTTGCTTTATTACAACCTCACTGATTGGTTTTTTTGTTTTGGCATCGATTATGCTGCCTTTAAATGGAGTTTGTTGTCCAAAAAGGGAAAGGTTAAATAATAAAATTAATATTAGTTTAGTTTTCATAAGTATATGTGTACAAATATTTTCTATTTGTATATTTTAAGTTGTTTGTAAATTTTATAATTACTTTAATAGGCAGGTAATCGCTACACAATAGTATTTTATTAAGACTAAAAATTTGTATTACAAGTCAACTATTCCGTGAAAACGGAAAAGTATAAAAGATAAATTTAAAGAGTAGCGTCTATTAAACTATTGGAGGATAAAAAATTGTTTTTAAAAACAATTCATTACTTTTTTCTAAATAATAGCAATTTACTTTTTTATTAGTAGTTACTATTATTTCGGGATTTAATACTAATGTTATATTTTTAAAGGTATATTTTTCGAATTCTACTATTGGTATTGTTGCTTGTTCGGACTGATTTTGAGTTTTATTAATCTCTTTTGCTACATAACATTTACCATTACAATCTAAAATTGGTTTGTTTCGGTTTTCACATAATTGCGTTGCTATATAATCGTAATTTACCATATAATCTAATACAGGATATATTGGTTTTACCAATGCAAGTAGATACAAAGTGAAGAAAAGATAACTAATTAACTCTTTTTTCATATGTTTAAAATTTATTTTTTAACGGCGACAGCTCGGTTAATTTTAATGATATGAACGGCAAATTTAAAGAAATAAGAGTTTTTCAAAAATGATATTTATCATATTTCTTATTTTGATATGAAGGTGTATTTTAAATAGTTAAATTCGTATTTAATAGCATTAAAAATAGTATTTTTGCAAGCTATTTATACCATATTTTGAAAGATAAAAGATTACATAGAACATTAGTATTTACAGTAATTAACTCATTAAAAATGATTTTTAATGAAGGTTATTATGCCGACAAAGTAGTTTCGAAAGCATTAAAAAGTGATAAACGTTTTGGTTCTAGAGACCGAAGATTTGTTGCCGAAACTATTTATGAAATGGTACGTTGGAAACGATTGTACAATGAAATTGCAGGTACAAAAGAGCATTATACCACCGAAAATCTTTGGAAAAATTTTGCAGTTTATGCTGTATTGAAAGGTTATGAGATACCAGAATGGCATCAGTTTGCAGATTTACCAGTTAGAAGAATAAAGGGCAAGTTTGATGAGTTGTCTAAAGATAGAGTATTTAGAGAATCGATACCAGATTGGTTAGATGCTTTAGGTGAAAAAGAATTAGGTGATAATTGGCCTGCTGAAATAAAGGCTTTAAATGATAAAGCAAAAGTAATTTTACGAGTAAATACACTAAAAACCACCAAAGAATTTTTGCAAAAAGAATTGGCAAAAGAAGGTATTGAAACTGTTTTTATTAAAGGTTATCCAGATGCTTTAGAATTGGTGGAACGTAAAAATGTATTTATGACTGAAATCTTTAAAAAAGGATTTTTTGAAATGCAAGATGCTTCCTCGCAATTAGTGGCTGGTTTTTTAGATGTAAAACCTGGTATGCGTGTTGTAGATACTTGTGCTGGAGCAGGAGGAAAGGCCTTGCATTTGGCCGCTTTAATGGAAAATAAAGGAAACATTATTGCGTTAGATATTCATGAACATAAGTTAAAAGAGTTAAAGAAAAGAGCGAAAAGAGATGGCGCTCATAATATTACAATTAGACCAATTGATAGTTCTAAAGTAATTAAAAAGTTGAAAAATTCTGCGGATAGAGTATTGATCGATGCACCATGTTCTGGATTAGGCGTTTTAAAAAGAAACCCAGATGCTAAATGGAAAATGCAACCAGAATTTATTGATAATATAAAAGAAATACAGGCAGAAATTTTGCAAAAGTATTCTAGTATGGTAAAAAAAGGAGGAAAGTTAGTATATGCTACCTGTTCGATTTTACCTTCGGAAAATGAAGAGCAAGTTGCTAAGTTTTTAGCGACTAATGAAGCGTTTGAATTAGTTGAACAAAAGTCTATTTTAGCATCGGAATCTGGTTACGATGGTTTTTTTATGGCTTTATTAGAAAAAGTAAATTAATATGAAAAAAATAATATTTTTAATACTTGCGTGTGCTTTTACCTCAGTTTTTGCTCAGGTACCTGCAAATTATTATAATTCTGCAATTGGTTTGCAAGGTTATGGTTTAAAAACACAATTAAAAAATATAATTTCGAATGGTCATGTTAATCAAGGTTATGGTGAATTATATAATGGTTACATAACTACAGATACCGATAATTATTATGAAAATGATGGTACTGTTTTAGATATGTATTCTGAAAACCCTAATGGAACTGATCCTTATAATTACACACATGGTAATAACCAATGCGGTAATCAGAGTTCTGAAGGCGACTGTTATAATAGAGAACATTTAATGCCACAAAGTTGGTATAATAGCGCTTCACCAATGGTTGCAGACATTCATCATGTTGTACCAAGCGATGGTCGTGTTAATAATTTTAGAGGTCATTTACCTTTTGGAGAGGTTAGTAATCCTGATTTTACTTCTTTAAATGGTAGTAAAAGAGGACAAAATACTATTTCTGGATATTCAGGAACTGTATTTGAACCAATTGATGAGTTTAAAGGGGATATTGCAAGAATCTATTTTTATATGGCTACTCGTTATCAAAATGAAATTGCTTCATGGGAAGATGCTAATGATGGTAGTTTACCTACTTTTGATGGTTCTTCAGATCAAGTTTTTGAAGATTGGGTATTAAATATGTTAATTACTTGGCATACAAATGATCCAGTTTCACAAAGAGAAATTGATAGAAATAATGCGGCTTATGATTATCAAGGTAATGCAAATCCGTTTATTAGTAATCCAGAATGGGTGAATTTAGTTTGGAATCCAGTACCAGATACTGAAAATCCTACGCAACCAACAAATTTAGCAGCCAGTAATATAACACATAATAGTGTAGATTTATTTTGGAACGCTTCTACCGATAATGTTGGTGTGATTGGTTATGATATTTATAGAAATAATGTATTAATTACCACAAATGCTAATAATTTATATATAGATTCTAATTTAGAATCGGCTACAGAATATACCTATTATGTAGTTGCAAAAGATGGAGCATCTAATTTTTCTGAGAATAGTAATTCTGTTACTATTACAACCTTAAACATGCCAGAATTTATTTTTTACGAAGATTTTAATGATTGCGCTACTGTTTCGGATAATTTTGTAACATATAGCGAAACAAGTAATAGAGATTGGTCTTGTTTTACAAGTTTTGGAGAAGATAATTCTGGAAGCATGCAAATGAATGGTTATCAAGAAGATGTGTTGAGTAAAGATTGGTTAATTTCTTCAAATTTAATTGAATTTTCAAACTATGCTAACGAAAAACTATCTGTATATTTAATTCATACATATGGTACTATGTCATTAGGTCTTTTATATTCTACCGATTATGATGGTGTTAGTGATCCGTCATTATTTGATTGGTTTGATATGCCTAATGTTGCTATTGATACACATGATGGATCATCAGAAATTGCTATTCAACAAATAGTTAATGTAGATATAAGTAGTATTCCTGATGATGCATATATTGCTTTTAAATATTATTCTAATGGAGCGCCAACAAGATGGACAATCGATAATTTTAATATAACAAGTGAACTTATTATAGGTGTGACAGATAATTTACTAGAAAATAGGATAACTATTTATCCAAATCCTTCTACTACAAATACGATTTCAATTGTTTCGGAAATTGCATTTAATCAAATTGAATTATTTAATATTTTAGGACAATCTATTCTTAAAAAAGAAACATTGAATTCTAATTCAGTTACTTTAAATAATTTAAAAGCAGGAATATATTTACTGAGAATTAATATTGAGAATGAAATTGTTTTTAAAAGAATAATTATTAAATAATATTTAAATGAAAAAATTACTACTATTATTAATAACATCAATAACATTTGGACAACAAGCGTATTATAATGATGTTAACCTAAGTTTAAATGGAATTGCTTTAAAAAATGAATTAGCGTCAAAAATTATTAGTACACATAACAATAATTTATCTTATAGCGAAGCTAGAGAAGCGATTAAAATAATAGATTTAGATCCAGGTCAAAGTAGTAATGTATTATTGGTTTATGGTTTTTCATCAGGACTTTGTCCTGCATCTTCAGGTAGTGATAATGATCATAGAAGAAGAAGTAAATTCGCTTTTGGCGGTGGCGCAACTTGTGAATGGAATAGAGAACATACATATCCGAAATCTTTAGGAACCCCAAATTTAAACACTTCTGGTCCTGGAGCAGACGCACATATGCTACGTGCTGCCGATGTACAACGTAATGGTCAAAGAGGTAGTAAAAAATTTGCTACAGGTTCTGGAAACTCAGGTTTAGTTAATGGTAGTTCTAATTGGTATCCTGGTGATGAATGGAAAGGCGACATGGCAAGAATAATGATGTATATGTATTTACGATATGGAAACCAATGTTTACCAACAAATGTTTGTGTTGGTTCTACAACCACAATCGATAATGATATGGTAGAATTATTATTACAATGGAATGTTGATGATCCTGTTTCTATTTATGAAGAAAATAGAAATAATTATTTAGCAGTTGTAAATAATGAATTTGGACAAGGTAATCGTAATCCGTTTATTGATAACCCATATTTAGCAACAAAAATTTGGGGCGGACAAAATGCAGAAGATATTTGGGGCATTTTTCTTGCTACTGAAAATGCAGTTCTAAATAAAAATATTTCAATTTTTCCAAACCCAGTTAATGATGTATTTACAATTACTTCATCTAATGAAGTATTAATTAACTCAGTTATAGTTTATTCCGTTAGTGGAAAAATTATCAGTAAAAGTGATATTCTTGATAATAATTTAACCATTAATAATTTACCAAAAGGTTTCTATTTTGTTAATATTGAAACAGATAAAGGTACTTTAATTAAAAAATTAATAGTGAATTAAATTTGGTTTAAATTATTTTTTGAAAATTATTTTCTTTTATTAAAAACTAAAACCGTTTACCTTTATATTAAATTCTTTTATCGTTATTTTATAATCATTAAACGTTATAATTTTGTATTAATGAATAAATTAAAAAATAGATGGGGAATTTCTTCTAATAATCAACTAATATTGATATTATTAGTATTTGCTATAAATGGTTCTTTGTCTGGTATTATTACAAAACCAGTCTTGTCTTTTGTTGGTTTTTCAAAAGAAAATGTTCATTATATAGTTTATTGGCTTTTATATATAGTAGCTATTAGCGTTATTTATTTTTTATTATTAATTGTTATTAGTAAATTATTTGGTCAATCTTCTTTTTTTAAAAAATTTGCAAAGCAATCTTTAACTCCTTTTGGATTTAAACGTTTTTTTTAAAATAATTAGTATAAACCCACATTAAGGTAAAGGTTGGTAATACATCTATAAACGGTAATAGTTCTTCAAGAAAAACAAAAATACTTGCAATTTTACCAGTTCTATTAGGATACATTTTCAGCATTAAATAACTTGCAATTGGCGCCCAAATAACATCTGAAAATTCGCCAATTAAAGGTAATACAAAAGATAGTAAACCTAAAGCATCAAAAAGCAAACTAAAAATTAAAGAAGATAATTTATTTTTTAAAACTATATTTTTAATAAATTTTCCTATCACTTAACTTAATCTAGAATCAATTAATTTTAAAAACTCTAAACGTGTTTCTACATTTTTAAATGCACCTTTAAATGCAGATGTTGTTGTAGTTGAATTTTGTTTTTGTACGCCACGCATCATCATACACATATGTGACGCTTCAATAACTACAGCAACGCCTTGTGGTTTTAGAATTTTATCAATAACATTCACAATTTGATCGGTTAAACGTTCTTGTACTTGTAATCGTCTAGCAAATACATCTACAATTCTTGGTAATTTACTTAAACCAACAATTTTTCCGTTAGGTATGTATGCAATATGTGCTTTACCAAAAAAAGGTAAAATATGATGTTCGCATAAAGAATATAGTTCAATATCTTTTACAATTACCATTTCGGAATAATCTTCATTAAAAAGTGCAGATTTTAGGATTTTTTCAGCATCTAAATCATAACCTTGCGTTAGATATTGCATTGCTTTTGATGCTCTTTCTGGAGTTTTTAATAAACCTTCTCTGTTTACATCTTCACCAATTTCAGTAATAATAGATAAATATTTATCTTGTATTTCTTTAGTAGTTTCTATATTATACTCTTCAAATTTATGGTAACTCATTGTTTAGATTTTGTTTTCACACAGATTTCGCAGCTATTGCAGAATTGAATGGATGATTTTTGTTTATTGGTTTAAAAATAGATAAAAAATATTACAAACATCATAAAAAAAGAAAGATTTGCTACCATACTAAGTATGATAACAAATCTTCAAACCAAAAATCAACCAATTTTTTAAATGTTTTCTTTAATTTATCTTCAATTTTTCTTTAAACTGTTTTCTGAATTTTATTAATTTAGGATTTATAACGGCATTACAATACCCTTGATTTTTATTATTGTTAAAATAATTTTGATGGTAGTTTTCTGCTTTATAAAAAACAGCAAACTTAGTTACTTCTGTTACTATTTTGTCATCAAATACCTTATCTGTTTCTAAAGCACTAATGAATTTATCTGCTTTAACCTTTTGTTCATCATTATGGTAAAAAATAGCCGAACGATATTGTGTGCCTCTATCTGCACCTTGTTGGTTTAAAGTTGTTGGATTGTGTGTTGCAAAAAACACATCTAACAACTCATTAAAATCAACTTTTTCAGGATTAAATGTTATGTGTATAACTTCTGCATGACCAGTAATCTCTGCACAAACATTTTTATAAGTTGGGTTTTTGTCATGTCCGCCAGAATAACCTGCTTCTACTTTAGTTACGCCTGCTAATTCTTCGAAAATTGCTTCTGTACACCAAAAACAACCTCCGCCAAAAGTGGCAATTTCATTTTTT
>Ga0256834_1002615_pt1 | contig 11232 bp, 7 predicted proteins | sample 4281140metaG_FD_190536 | JGI IMG/M metagenome (GOLD analysis project Ga0256834, IMG submission 190536) | Hydrothermal vent microbial communities from East Pacific Rise, Pacific Ocean - 4281-140 | ecosystem: Environmental > Aquatic > Marine > Hydrothermal vents | place: Pacific Ocean: East Pacific... | reverse complement strand
TGAAGACTCCGTCACCGTTGACGTCTTCGTACAAGCCGTCGTGGTTGAGGTCCTTTGGCGTGTGGCCATCTATTGGTGGTGGGCCTGCCATTACTGTGAGATATAGTGGTATTGCTGCTACACTAGAGTTTATTTCCTTGTAGCTATCGTCCTGGAATGAGTTTACTTTCAGCGTAATTTTGGTGATGCCGGGTTTGAGAGCCTTAATTGTTAGGGTTGCAAGGGTTACGTTGGTCTGACCTGCTGTAACTTCGTTGCTTAGGTCACCCTCGGTGAATGTTAGATTCAATGCCGGAAGGGTTGTGTTGGTATGTAAACTTGCCCAACTTGGGAATGCAATTCTTGTTATCTCCATTACCGAAGAGTTTGTTATGTTTACGGTTACACTGGCATAGCTAAAACCAGTTGATGGCACTCTATCAAGAGTTACGTTTAAGATTGCTGTGGAATTCGGTGTTATTGTCCATGTTTGTGGATGTAATGTCACTGTTGATTGTGTTTTCTCAAGAACAGTTATTACTTTAGATGTTGACGTAGCTAAGCCTGTATTATCTATAACAGTCAATGTTACGTTGTACTCTCCAGGTAGTGAGTATACATGGTGAATTATTGATTTGGTCGTAACTGTTGTATTTCCATCTCCAAAGTTCCATACATATTTTATGATGCTACCATCGGGGTCATATGATTGTGAAGCGTTGAGTGTTACAGTTTCTCCAGTAGTTGGTAGCTTTGGGGAGTAGGTGAAGTTAGCAACTGGTGGCTTGTTTGCTTTATCGTATATGGTGGTTGATGGATCTCCATATAGGTTGAAGTCCATCAGATTCATCATAAATTTTTCACTATCAGCTATTAGGCTGGCCTTAGCCATGTATAATGCTTCACCCACTGGTTCTCCCTTAATAACACCTTTTACAAACTCATAGCCAATATCTAGGTCATCTGCATAAATAGTTGGATACCAAATTCCTGCACGATACCAAGAAACTCTGGATGATGAAACTGTTGCTATAGCCCCTCTTTTCAATAAAGAATATCCTAGGTTATCTGATATTTCTGGGTAGCCATTGTAGCAAGACCCTTGAAAAACTATTGCTGGTTTATTGTTTGTTAAATTCTTGGTGTCACTGGTCTGTATTAGCTTTGACCAGATGATTTCTCCGTCCTGAAATGTGTATGGGTTTAGCCATTTGTAAATTTTTATGGTTGAATGATCATGATCTTCAGGGATGCCGTTTCCATCATCTATCGCCCAGTATTTTCTCCACGCTGCGTGGCGGGACCCATGAGCTGACCAAAATATAACTCCAAACCCTTTGTTCCACTCATTTATAAGTGTTGTTCTATTTAACGATGCATTGAAATAGGGTGCTGTCTTTGGAACGGGGTTTATACCCTGAGTCTCGTACATAACAAACCACGAAAACCCGTATGGTTTCAGTACATTGTTGACTAAATACTTTGGTAGTTCTCTACCATCAGTCCTGTTTAGGAGAAATTCATCGTTCTCATCTTTATAGTTTGCAATTGCCATGGGCAACATAACCCTTTTTCTCCAGTTACCGTAGGTACTACCGTATTCCATTATTTTACTTAGAATCATGTCAAGTTGAGTTATGTTATCGTTATAAACGGGGATTCTCCCAACGAAGACCTCAGGGTATATATCTACGTTATCCCAAGGTTCCCCATATATTCCGTTACCGTTCGAATCCCAATTTCCGGTTAGGTCAGCGTAGAAGTAGTCAGTTGGTGCTTTCATTACGTATCCGTACTCCTCTATAGGATACGTCATCATCATTGGGACATCTCCGTAGGAGTCGGAACTGTTTAGTGGATCGTCGGGATCGGGGTTACCAATTAAAAGAACGTATTTTATGCCATACAGTAGATAATGTGTTTTTAACCAGTTCCTTATATTTATAGCTCTTTGCTGACCCTTGGCATAACCGTAGTCATTTTCAGTTATTACTAACGGGTTAAATCCTCTAGCTTTTAAGAATTCAACAAATTTACACAGCATCTTAGAATGATTTTTGATATAGTTTGTTGTTACAATTACATAATCATGTTCAGTTGAATACGTTCTTGCGTATGTATTGACTTTATCTAAGTTTAACACATTCAGATTTCTAAGTAGTTTGTAGGTATAATCCGATACGCAGATGGACTTACTGGATTTACTGTAGGATTTCAATTTTAATTTGGATTTGTACATTATTTCAATAGTAACTTTTTCATTAATGTAAAGCTTTTTACGAATAGGATTATATTGGATAGGCGTGAACTCGATTCCGACTAGCTTGGCATCCCTTAACTGGCCTCTGTGGACGATTCTTACCGGTTTATTGGGATATAACGCATCAGTGTTGTAAACACTTGAAATACAGTAACAAAAACTGGCAATTTCGTTTCTAGGAACGATTGGTGGTGCAGGAGGTATGTTATATTCTCCCTTGAGATAGTATCCTGTTCTATTCACAATTTTAATTTCAACGGTCGATAGATTACAGTTATTAGGTAAAACAATGTCCCAAATTTTGTGTGGTAACATTGGTTTCCCAGGTGGTCCACATGTGTAGAATCCCTCCATACTAATTAGACTATTATTTGCTATGTTAATTATTTTGTAACTGTTTGATTTTAGTGTGTATGTTACTTTATAGTCTAGGTTTTGAGCCAGCACTGCACCAACTAAAAGATTTATCAACAAACATAGAAACAGCAACTTTCTGGTAAACCCCATGGCATATTAGTAGCCCCATGTTGCTGAAAAATTTAACGGTATTTACTTTGTTATGAACTCCTAAACATATATATCTTGTAAGTGGGCCCGGAGGGATTCGAACCCCCGACCGTCCGGTTATGAGCCGGACGCTCTAACCTGGCTAAGCTACGGGCCCTTTTACTGCCGATTTGATCTCTTCTCCATCAACACAAGCCATGACCTTTTAAAGGCACTGTCATTTTGACGAAACCTGAATTTAAAATTTGTGCTTCATTGATCTCTATTTTCCAGATTTCAAAAACAATCAAGTACAAATAGCGGGCAGAAAGTGTTTGGCTATGGGCAGAATAGAAGAGCTGACTGAAGAGGTAGTACGATTATTCAAAAATTCAGGATACGAGGTTGATAGAAGGGATGTTTACAATCGTCTCAAGCTGCTCATAGAGGAGTTCAAGGTTCCAGAGGATGAGGCCATGAGAACGGTTAAAAACTACCTGATGAAAGAGCTTGATGTTTCGAGAGAGCAGCTAATAATGGAAAGCCCACTCGTCAAGGTAGCCGACATAAAAGCTCCCGGCCAGTGGGTCAGCCTCAAAGCCAAAGTCGTGCAGCTCTGGGATTCATCTAGCCCCAACGTTTCTCAGGTTGGCCTTATCGGAGACGAGACTGGAATAATAAAGTTCGTTATTTGGGCTAAAGCCAACAAACCCCAAGTCGAAGAGGGAAAGTGCTACCTCTTCGCCAACGTAGTGACTGACAGTTTTGGAGGAAGAATGCAGGTAAACGTAAACAGGAACAGCAGAATTGAAGAGATTGACGAGGACATACAACTCCCACCAAAGGAACTTGAGATAGTGGGAGCTCTAATAGCGATTCAGCAGAACAGCGGGCTTATAAAGAGGTGTAAGCTTTGCAACAGAGTTCTCACCAAAGGTGTCTGTCCTATACACGGACAGACCGAATCCTATGATGACCTGAGGGTTAAGGGGGTTATAGACGACGGGGAGAACTACTACGAGGTGATACTGAACGAGGAGAACGTTAGAGACTTGACAGGAATAGGGCTTGAGGAGGCAAAGGAGATAGCGATGGAAAACCTCGACAGAACAGCTGTGCTTTCGGAGCTCAAAAACAGGCTTCTCGGCAGATACTATAGGCTTAGGGGGATGAGGGGCCAGAGGTACTTGCTGGTCAGCGAGATAGAGTTCCTGAAGGCGGACGTGAGGAAAGAGGGAGAAGAAATTCTCGGAGGATGATCGCGATGGACGGTAGGTCCTTCAAGAGAGAGATTGCGAGGAGAGTCTTCGCCTTCGAGCTGAATAAAGCCACTCACAAGATCGAAAGTGGAGACAGAGCCGTACAAGTTCTCTTACCAACTGGAGTTAGCTGTAACAGGGTATTCATCGTTGGAGTTCTGCTCGACAGAGAAGAAACGAGGCCAGACTCCGATTTCTGGAAGGTGAGGATTAGCGATCCTACTGGAGTCTTCAGGGGTTTTGTGGGTAGGTTTCAGCCGGACGCACTCGAGAGCCTTTTAAAGATAGAGCCACCAGAGATAGTCGCTGTTGTTGCTAAGATAAGGCTGTTCGAGGGAGATACGACCACCGTTGTAACAATAAGACCTGAAGTGATAATTCCGGTGGAGAGGGAAGTTAGAGATTACTGGGTTATCGAGACAGCAAAACACACTCTTGAAAGAATAAATAGGATGAGGAAAGGTGGAAACGAGCTCGTGGAGCTTGCATGGCAGGTTTACGAGCCAGATCTTGACTACTACGAGGAAAAAGTTAAGGAAGCCGTTAGAACTCTACTCGACCAGCACGCCATGGTTGAGAGTGAGACCGAGGCTAGGGAATCCGAGGAGCCTGAAGAAGTTAGTGAGGAAGAGGAGAAAGCCAAGGCTGAAGAATCTGAAGTAGAGAGCTGGGAGGGCGAGGAAGAACTTGAAGGCGTCGAGGACATTGAGAGTGTTGAGAGGGAGGAGGACTGGGAACTCGAAGATATAGACGAGTTCGAGTTTGAGGAAGAGGAGTGGGATTTGAGGGACATACTGGGGGAGTAAACGGGTGGTTTGATGGAGGCGAATAGGGTTAGGGACATCTCGACCTCCATGATAAGGAGGATGTTTGAGGTAGTTGCTGAAGCGAAGAGGAGGGGTATAGATATAGTGAGTCTCTCAATTGGAGAACCGGACTTCGACACGGATGAGAGGATAATCGAGTTCGCGTGCGAGGCGAAGAGGAGGGGCTACACCCACTACACTTCTAACATGGGCATCGACGAGCTGAGAGAGGCGATAGCTGAGAGGTACGGTGTGGAGAGGGATGAGGTAATGGTCACTGCTGGAGGTAGTGAGGCTCTCATGAATGCATCTCTCGCTTTCATCGAGAGAGGCAGTGAAGTTGTAATACCTTCTCCTAACTTTCTCTCGTACTTCGTTTATGCGAAGCTTTGCGAAGCTAAAGCCGTTCAGGTGAAAACGCATCCTGAGTTTAGGCTCGACATCGATAGGCTAAACGAGGTCGTTGACAGAAATACGAGCGTCGTATTCCTCAACTACCCGAGCAATCCGACTGGAGTTGTTGAGGATGAGAGAACGCTGAAGGCAGTGGTGGAGATAGCTCAGGACGCGAAGGCAATAGTAGTTAGCGACGAGATCTACGACCAGATATACTACGACAAAAAGCCTGTGAATCTTGCTGGGATGGAAAACGTTGTTGCCGTTAACGGTTTCTCGAAATCACTCGCGATGACTGGGTGGAGAGTAGGTTTTACCATAGCCAGCAAAGAACTGTTAGATTCCATGCTGAAGGTTCACCAAGTTAACGGAGTTTGTGCACCAGCTTTCGCGCAGAAGGCTATAGCCGATGCCTTTGCTGAGGGAGTTTTCGACGACGTGACTGAGAGGATGAGGAGGGCCTTCAGGGGGAGGAGAGACTACATATACCCTGCATTCAGGGAGCTTGGCTTTGAAGTCGTGAAGCCGGAAGGGGCGTTTTACCTGTTTCCGAAAATACCGGTCGACATGGATTGTGTGGAGTTCACGGAAAAGCTCGTAATGGATGGTGTTGCGGTGACACCTGGAGTTGCTTTCGGAGGGGGGAACGAGAGGTACGTTAGGGTATCTTACGCTGCTTCGATGGACTCTCTTAAGGTCGCTGTGGAGAGGATAAGGAAGTTTTTGGAAAGTTTGGCTTAGTATTTTTAATTTGTTATTATTTTTCTGACTTCTAGCATTATCTTGCTTAATTGTAAATTAAATTAACAAAATTAAAAAATCACATTAGGTGGCTCGGACTAAGAAGCAGAACCACCGTCAGCGTAATTAAGCCTGCAAGAACGAGCCTCAACCCCGACCTCACTATACCGCTTCTCGAAACTTTCCCCATGAAAGCCCCGACCACGAAGAGCTGCAGCAGGCCTGTAGCTATCGCGAACGGAAAGGCCTCGTCAACTGGCAGGAAAACGTAGAAGACAAGGGGTATGAGCGAAGCAATCACCGGAGATACCGCGTGTACGAGCGAGCTGACGAGTATTGCAAAGCTGTGAGCTCTCTCAACGATTCCACCAACGCTCCTGAGCATCGCTTTGTCTCTTTCTATCTTTACGGCCGTCTGCTCAACCCTCTCCGCCTCGTAAGCCCCCCACCCGCTCGAGATTCCGAGAGCTATCGCAGTGGCAACTCCTGCTGAGATTACGACTTCTGGAGTAGCTTTCCTGCTGAGGTGTGCTCCCATAATTAGCCCGAGAATCGTGAGGGCTCCGTCGAAGTAACCTATTATGAAGTACCTCCTCGCTATGGGTGCGAGGTTGGTCATGCTGCTGTAGAGCTTGTACGTCTCAATCTTCTCCTTGAGCCTACTCGAAACAGATTTGGGCATTTCACACACCTTACAGCCTCTTTATCATGTACTCGAACTCCCTTTCGTATCCAAACCTCCTGTAGTAAGGCCTAACTCCCACTCCGCTTATCACCGCTATCCTGTCGTACTCCTCTCTCGCTATTTCCTCCGCATGTTTCAGCAACCTCTCGCCAAACCCTCTGTGCTGCATGGCCTTCTCGAGAGCGCACTCTCCTGGCTTCTCCCCCAGAGGCAGGGCCTCTCCGTAAACGTGCAGCTCCCTTATCAGAGCACAGTCCCTCAAACACTCGATAAACGGCTCGTCTGGAAACCTGAGCCTTATGAAGCCCACTAGAGCGTCTACACTCTCGATCTCGTACGACACGAAGTACTCCACTCCACCAGAAGCCTTGTACTTCCTCACTTTAAGCTCAGCTTCCTTCATCAGCTCTTCAACGTCAACTCTCCTACCCTCCCTTTCGAGCTCCATAACTCTGTGTCCTATCTCCCTGCACCTTATGCACCTGCACTTCAATCCCATCTCCCTCATCTTCTCCTTCACGAGCTGTCTGATGTTTCCCTTGTCCAGCCCTATCGCCCTTCCGACTGGTATGTCCCTCTGAACCCTCTGAACTCTAACGTATTCCGGCAGAAGTGCCTTTGCCCTCGCTATTACCTCCACAACTTCCTCAGTTGTGTAAGGTCTGTACTTTCCTGCTTTGTACCACTCGTAGAGCTCGGTTCCTTCAACGACGAGGGTAGGGTAGATTTTCAGGTAGTCTGGCCTGAACCTTTCGTCCTCGAATATGGTTTTGAAAGTCCTAAGGTCTCTCTTTGCATCTTTCCTCCCTCTCTCATCTGGAAGTCCGGGCATCAGGTGGTATCCGACCTTGAAGGCGGAATCCTTGAGTAACTTCGTTGCTCTAACAACGTCTTCGACGCTGTGTCCCCTTCTAACAGCCTTCAGCACGTCATCGAAAACGCTCTGCACTCCGAGCTCAACCTTGGTAGCTCCATACCTGAGCATGTCCAGTATGTGTTCTTCCCTCGAGTAGTCCGGCCTCGTCTCTATTGTTAGGCCGACGCATCTCGCTTTTGCACTCTCATTCCTGAGTTTTTCCCCCTCAAGCAACTCCTTCGCTCTTCTTTCGTCTTCGAACTCTTTTACGTCGATCTCTCCTCTAATTACAAGCCCGAAGTCATTCATAGCCCTAAAAACGTTGGTTATGAAGTAGTCTCGGTAAACCCTTTCTCTTGCTGGAAAAGTGCCGCCCATCACGATTACTTCCACCTTGTCGACAGCGTGCCCTATCTCTTCGAGCTCCTTCAGTCTGGAGCTGACCTGGGAGTAGGGGTTGTAGCCGTGCTGCTTTCCCCTCTGCGCTGCGGGTTCGAGGCCTATGTACGACTGGGGGGTGTTGAACTCCACTCCCCCGGGACACATCAGGCACTTTCCGTGCGGGCAGGGGGCTGGAGAAGTCATCACACTTACTACTGCCACTCCCGAAATCGTTCTGACTGGCTTTAGCTTCAGAACTTTTCTGAGCTTCTCGTAGCTCTCATCTCTGCCAAACTTCCCCTCGTAAGCCTTTAGCAGGTCAGCGTCGCTTGGTATCTTGCTAAGTCTATACTTTCTACTGACTTCTTTCTTTACCTTGGCTACCTCTTTCTTCCCAACTACAGAGGAAAATTCAAGAAGTTCTAGAACTTTGAGAGCTGCTTCGAGAGACGCTCTCCCATAATCGTCTGCCGGCATTTACGCTTAAAAATAAAATAGCTATTGGCTTAAAGCTTCTCCTTCCTTAGGTCTATTATCTGGTGGAGTTCGGGGCCCGTGGAGATGAGAGTTACAGGAACTCTCACGTCGTCCTCTACCTGCTCCACGAACTGCTTCGCCTTTGGAGTGAGCTTTTCCCACTCCGTAACTCCGTAGCACTCCTTGTCGAGCTTATCTATTCCTGTCAGTGCTACTTGTGTGGCTCCATTTACCATGGCGGAGTAGCGAGCGAGTTTTCCGTCCCAGTAACCTATTCTCCTCCTTCTGCCGGTGACAGTTCCGTACTCTATGATTCCGAGCTTCTCAGCCTCCTCCTGAGGCATCTCGGTTGGGAAGGGGCCAGAGCCAACTCTCGTCGGGAATGTCTTGAAGACTACAACGACCTCGTCCACTTTGGTGGGCCCAATTCCGACATCCGAAGCTATAGCCGAGGCTGTAGTATCCTTGGAAGTTACATAGGGGTAGGTTCCGTAGTAGAGACTCAAAGCGAAGCCCTGACTTCCTTCGACGAGCACGAACTCCCCCCTGTCTACAGCCTCGTTTACCTCCAAAGGCACGTCTGCGAGGAAGGCCCTAAGCTCTTCAATGTCCTTGGCCTGCTTCGCAACCCTCATCACTCTGTCTCTATTAGCAGGACCACACCCAGTTCCAGTGGAGCCGATCTTGCCTTTCAGGTGCTCGCTCGACCTGTCTTCTTCTATGTGCTTGGGTTCTATTATTGCACATCTGTAATCCACTCTCGCCCTGTCCCCCACTTTAAGGGTTTCGACCTCCTTGAGGAAGACCTCCGGATTTACGAGAACTCCAGCACCTATGAACAGCTTTGCGTCCGGGTAAACGAAGCCAGAGGGGATCATCCTGACTCCGAACCTCTTTCCATCCACCTCTACAGTGTGCCCGGCGTTCGGTCCAACTCCACCTCTCGCTATTATTACCGGCTTGTCCGAGTGCGCTATGTGTGCGATTATCTTTCCCTTGCCTTCGTCTCCCCAGAATCCTCCAACCACTATGGTTGCAGTCATGACAATCCCTAACCCACTAACCCAGTCCACGTTTTAACTTTGCCGGTTTTTCTCTGTTGATTTGGGTGGTTAGGTTTTAATTGGTACTAGTTATTCATCTGTCTTGACCTTCAAATCTTAGGATTCTTAAACTTCAAATTTGAAAACGCCAAATGTGGAGTGAAACTTTAGCGGATTTTTGCACTGTATACTGAACAGTTTTTCAGCCCTTCTCTGCTTTAGTATCCGCAGTTCAGCAGCCACCTCCAGAGAGGAACGAACTCCACAACTCCATTCCTGCCAAACCAGCTGAGCTCTCTCACGTCCTCGTAGTCCCAGGTGATGACTGTAAGCCTGGGCTTGTGCTCTCCAAACACCTCTTTGGCTTTCAGCAGTGCCTTCCACTCCCTCGCATCGACCTCGTCAAAGTCGCTTGCGTAGGTCACCTGTATCAACTGCTCCACTTTCAACCCATCTTTCACGACAAAGTCAACTTCGTACCCTTTTGCTGACAAGTAAAACAAATCTCTATTCGGCTTTTTCCGTCTGCAGAGGTCGAGAAAAGCGACATTCTCCATCAACCTGCCAAGGTTGGGTGAAGTAAACGACGCAACTGCGTTTACAATTCCCGTGTCCACTGAGTAGATTTTTCTGGGAGATTTGATTCTCTCCTTTTCTTTGAATGAAAAAGCTTGGAGGGAAAACAGAAGGTACGCATCCTCTAGGTGCTTTATGTACTTTTCAACGGTCGCCTTACTCCTGAATTGAAGCAAATTTTTCAGCTTTGAGATGGAGTACTTTGACGAGAACATTGAAAGCAGGTACTTTGCAAGATTTTCGAGCTCGACCGGATACTTCACGTTCCACCTTCTGACAACGTCCTTGTACACAATGGCGTCAAACAGCGTTTCTAGGTACTCTTTCCCCAGTTCCTTGACCCAGATCTCTGGGAATCCGCCTTTTGTGAGATAATCCCTTAAAATACTTTTCAGGTTACCCTGCTTCTCTCTGAGTAAATCTACATTGGAGCAATCATACTTTAGACATCTTAGAACTTCCCTGAAACTGAAGGGATATATCTCCGTGTCAATGTACCTTCCCGTCAGATGGGTTGAAAGTTCCCGGCTCAGAAGGTTTGCGTTCGAGCCGGTGATTATCAGGTTGTAACCTCTCCTGTAAAGGGAGTTCACCCAAAGCTCCCAGTCTGGCAGGTTCTGAATTTCATCCAGAAGCAGGTACTTCGTACTGCCGTAAATTTCCCTTACAGCTTCCAGAATGTTCTCCGGATCCGCACTAACAAGCACTTTTTCGTCGAAGTTTACGTATCCGAAATCTCTGTCCCTCAAAACGAGGTAGCAGAGTGTGGATTTTCCAGCCCTCCTGACGCCGGTAACCACCTTTATTATGTCTTTGTCTATCCACTTGCGCATTTTTTCTTCTGCTTCTCTCTCAACGAACTCTCTTTCCCGCAGGCAGTTTATTTCCTCTCTCTGTCTGGCTATCACTTCCACCACGTTCATTGTGTAAAGTGAACTGAACAAAAATTTAAAATTTTGTTCATTTTGATGTCATTACTAGTCAATGCCGGTAACTTTGGTAACCGTAACCGTGGTATTTGATGGTAAGTCTGACACTTTCACTCCTGAACGGTCGTTTAAACGGACAAGTCATTAAACATAAAAATAAAATAAAGAGAGCGACAATGCCAGAAGTGGACTTCAAAAGGGCAGACACAATCGACAGGATCGCTGAAACTGAGAAAACCGTGGACTCGCTCGAGGAGTACATAAGCAAGTACGCCGTAAAAGTTCTCAAGGAGAGGGGAATAGAGAAGCTTTTCCCCCCTCAGCAGCTTGCAGTTAAAAAGGGCCTCTTTTCTGACAG
>Ga0256834_1002614_pt1 | contig 11238 bp, 10 predicted proteins | sample 4281140metaG_FD_190536 | JGI IMG/M metagenome (GOLD analysis project Ga0256834, IMG submission 190536) | Hydrothermal vent microbial communities from East Pacific Rise, Pacific Ocean - 4281-140 | ecosystem: Environmental > Aquatic > Marine > Hydrothermal vents | place: Pacific Ocean: East... | reverse complement strand
TCCTTGTTTTTTGTAGATGGGTTCATTCTCACCTGTGAGTGAAGACTCATCAAAAGAGGCTTCTCCTTGTGTGACTTCTCCGTCTATGACCACTTTTTCGCCAGGTTTTAGCTCTATGGTGTCACCCACTTTAACATTTTCGATAGAGACTAGAGCCTTGCTTTTATCTTGAATGACTGTCACCTCTGTGGGGGTACTCCCCATAATACTGTCTAAGGTATCGACAGCAGATTTTTTACTTAAGACCTCTAGGTATTTTCCTACCAGCACAAAGGTAATAATCATCGCAACAGAATCAAAATAGACCTCACCTTGTTGTGTAATCATGGCATAGATAGAGTAGATGTACGCCAAAAGTGCTCCTGAAGCTACTAAAGTATCCATGTTTACGATATTGTTTTTATAGCCATAATATGCACCTCTGAAAAATATCCACCCAGAGTAAAAAAGCACAGGGGTAGCGAGCAGAAACTCTGCGACGTTGAGGATGTCTTTAAAGGATTGCTGTATCCCTCCAAAATAGCCTGCATAATGAGCCACAGCCAACCACATAATGTTCATAGAGCCAAAGACAGCTACCAAGATGCGTGTATAGTATGTTTTTCGTGTAGAGATGGCACGCTCTTCTTGGAGTCTAGGGTCATAGGGGTAGGCGTTGTAGCCTATAGAACGGATGGTTTCTATAATCTCTGAGAGTTTGACTTCTTGGGGGTTCCAAACGATTTTTGCTTTGTTGTTACTGTAGTTGATAGAGGCTTCGAGAACGCCCTCTTTTTTGTGCAGTACTTTTTCGTTGAGCCAGACACACGCAGAACAGTGTATGCCCTCTATGATGAGGTGTATCTCATACAGACCATCTTCAGCTACTTTGATGTATCTGTTTTTAAATCCTTCTAAATCAAACTTTTCAAGGTCACTGTTTTTATCTTGTGTGGCAGGTTGTAGTTTGGTGTCACCCAGCTTGTCATAAAAGGTATCCAAGCCTTCAGCATTTAAAAGATGGTAGACCCCTTGGCATCCCTTACAGCAGAAATAGTGTTCATCTTCAACAATCATCACTTCTTCTGAAAAGTTAAGATTGCAGTGGGTACAAGCAACATCTGCCAATAGAGTCTCCTTATATAGATTATTAGTTGGAATTATTTTATCTAAATTAGAGTAAAATCTTCTTATGGAAAATATACTCATTTTTACGCTTATCCTTGTATGTGCAGAACTTTTTGAAGTCTATACACAACGAGCCTCAACACTTTTAGGTATAGTATCTAACCTCTATGCCTACTACCAAAAAAGTATTTTTCTCTTTTTTTTGGTGCAACCTGGGTTTTATGTGGTTCTTTTTAGTGTATTATTTACAGGGGTTTTAAATGCAAGTATGCTCTTTTTATTATCGATGAAAATTTTTGATCTTTTTTATAAGATTGAATTGATTAAACAAGTTTTTTTACAAAAGAGTCCCTCTTCTGAGATACGTCAAATGTTAGAGTGGGAAATACCTTTTTCTCTTCTTTTCTTAGGTGTACTATTCTATCCTTTGCTCTTATGGTACGCATTAAGCTAATTTTATAAAAATAAAGGGTAATTTTAATGCACTTTAAAATTTTTCAAAAGAAGTAGACAAATGGAGTGCTCTAATGCAATTTAAACTGATACTAAGTATAGTCTTTATGACTTTATGTTTGCAAGCTGCTAGTATGGAAAGTATAAAACCTTTATTTATTAAATCTAAATATCAAACATCATTGAAGAAGAGTGTCAAGCAGGCGATACATATCAAACGTTCACGTTTGATAGATATAAATATAAGTCTTTTACCGCAGCGAATGCCAAAATTTACTTCGTTTGGAAAAACAGAGCAACAAGCTCTTTATATACATTTAAATCTTTTTGATGACATAAAGTACACTGCACAGCTAACAAAAATAAATAAATCTTCAGCAACAGCAACAACGGTATGGTCTGGTACGATTATAGGAATGAAGCATAGCCATATCTCTTTGGCAAGTACAAGTGGTGTAATCGCAGGAAGTATTCGTGTAGATAGTGGGGAGTTGTATAAGATTAAGTATGTAGATAAAAATACTTATCTTGTAGAAGAGGTAGATGAGACAAAACTTCCTAAAGAACACAAACCTTTGACACCTAAACATATTCCAAAAACTGTCTCAAAAGAGGCATTGGATGTCTCCTCTGCAAGGTTAGATACTGGAGAAACACTTGACATAATGGTAGTTTATACAGCTTCAGCAAGAGCATACGCTGGTGGACAGGCTGCGATTGAATCAATTATCAACGCTTCTGTAGCAACGATGAATATGACATTTAGTAATAGTAATATCGCTACACAAGTTAGACTAGTGCATGCAGAAGAGCTTGTATATAGCAGAGGAGAGACAGGACTCACGTCAGGATTTGATACGGCATTAGATGATTTGACTTATACTGCAGATGGTTATATGGACAGTGTGCATGCTTTACGTGATACATACAGAGCAGATATGGTACAGTTGTTATTTAATAATAACTCTTCGGGAGGTTTGGCATGGGTAATGTCTAACCCCTCTGCCAATTTTGATGCATACGCTTTTAGTGTAGTGCATTATGATTATGCAGATGGTATAGCATTTGATCATGAGTTTGGACACAATATGGGAATGACACATGACAGAACAAATTCTACTACTGCCGGATCTTTTAGCTACTCTTACGGATATCAAAGTCCTACAAATGCATGGCATACTATCATGGCATACAACTGTGTTACTGGTTGCCCAAGGATAGACTATTGGGCAAATCCTACTATTATATATAGTGGTGAATTAATAGGAAGTAGTATTGGGAGTAGTGAGGAGGCAGATGCCTATACAACGATTACTAATAATTTGAGTACTATTGCAAACTGGAGAGCCTCACCTATTGCTAGACCTGATTTAGTTGTAGACTCTTTTATGATTAATCCTACAAATATACTAAGCATAGGCTCAGTCTCTTTAAATGCAACTGTTTTAAATCAAGGGAGTGCATCGTCTGATGCAACTAGTATCAAGTACTATCTCTCTGTAGATAATATTATTACTACAAGTGATAGACTACTTTCTAGTACTCCTATTATTGGTTTGAATACTGCTGAAGAGGTCAGCAATGTGGTAAATGTGACAATACCTGTTCTTTCAGGAGTATTTTATTTGGGTGTGTGTGTTGATAGTGTTTCTTCGGAATTGGCAACACAAAATAATTGTTCTACCTCTTTTGTTATTCGTGTTAATTTAGATAGTGACGGTGATGGTATTGCAGATACAATAGACAGTGATGATGATAATGATGGTATATCTGATAGTGATGAATTAGCCAATGGATTGGATCCATTGAATGCATCAGATGCACAAGCAGACTTTGATAATGATGGTTTTTCTAATAGTATAGAAGTTTCATTAGGTACAAATATATGGAGTAGTGCAAGTAAACCAGTTTGGACACCTGTAATGATGGATGATATTATTATATTTGTTCCAAGTTTTTCATAGTATAATGTGCAAAAAAGGAAAAATATATGTATAAAATTTTAATGGTAATGGTCTCATTTTTGACAATGCAGGGTATGGTTTATGCTGAAAATATTGAAATAAAATCAAAAATTATCAATGGTACACAAGTCTCTAGTAGCGATAACAATTGGAGATTTATCGTTTCATTAAAGTGGGATGGGGGGCATTATTGTGGAGGTAGTCTTATCTCTCCTAAATGGGTTTTGACTGCAGCACATTGTCTTTCAGATAACTCTGGTAATCCATATACTGCTGAAGCAAGAGATACTGTAGGGGTAGGAAACTATAATGTGACTCAAACAACCAGTCACAGTATAAAAAGGTTTATTGTGCATCCTTCATATAATTCAACGACATTTGATAATGATATAGGACTTATAGAACTGGATGATGCCGTGGAGAGTGTTGCTACAATTGTTTATGATACATCACACTCATTATACCCAGGTACACAAACTAAAGTAGCAGGATGGGGTACAATGACAGAAGGTATAATTGATACACCTGATAATCTTATGGAGGCTCTCACCCCAATAGTAAATTTTACTCAATGTAAGACTTCATACAATGGAAATTTGACAAATAATATGTTTTGTGCAGGGTATTGGATGAGTACAAGAGACAGTTGTCAAGGAGACAGTGGAGGGCCACTGATAATAAACAATAGATTATTAGGTATTGTGAGTTGGGGTAATGGTTGTGCAGCAGATGGATACCCAGGTGTTTATACAAAGGTGAAAAATTATAAGACTTGGATAGAAAGTTATGTGCCAAAAGAGAGTATAAAATCAATATCATGGACACCTATAATGATGGATGATATTACAACTTTTGTACCCACTGTTCGTTAAAGAGTCTCTATCTCTTTGACATTTCAGTAAAAAAGCATTATAATGGCAGGACTACTACATGTGTAATGTATACATGTAAAACCTTTCATAATTCATACCCAAAACAAGAGGACATATGAGCGATAACAAAAAATCTTCTAATGGCAACAATGCCAACAGAAAAAACAGAACCCACGTACCAGTTAATGGACACAAAATTGAAGACCTTCAACAACTCCCCCTTACTGAACTTGTTACCATAGCCAAAGAAGTAAAAGTTGAAAACCCTAATGAATTTCAAAGAAAAGACCTTATTTTTGAAATCTTAAAGTCACAGGTATCTGCTGGAGGATTCATCCTCTATACAGGTATATTGGAGATTATGAACGATGGGTATGGTTTCTTACGTTCGATAGATGGCAACTTTGCTAACTCTTCAAATGATACCTATGTCTCTGGTACACAGGTTAAACGTTTTGCTCTGAGAAATGGTGACATCGTTACAGGTCAAGTTCGTGCACCTAAAGACCAAGAGAAATACTATGCACTTCTTAAGATAGAAGCCATTAACTACCTTGCTCCAGATAAATCAAAACAGCGTCCATTGTTTGATAACCTTACACCTCTTTATGCCATGGAACAACTCAAAATGGAGTACAACCCGATGAAAATGACAGGGCGTGTACTTGACTTGTTTTGTCCCATTGGTAAAGGGCAAAGAGCTTTAGTTGTTGCACCTCCCCGTACAGGTAAAACAGAACTTCTTAAAGAGCTAGCTCATGGTGTAACACATAACAATCCAGATGCATCTCTCATGGTACTACTTGTAGACGAGAGACCTGAAGAGGTGACAGATATGCAACGTTCAGTAAAAGGTGAAGTGTATGCTTCTACTTTTGATTTACCTGCACAAAACCATGTAAGAACTGCCGAAATGGTGATAGAAAAAGCCAAAAGACGTGTAGAGATGGGTAAAGATGTGGTGATACTACTCGATTCCATCACTAGACTAGCACGTGCCTATAACACTGTAACACCTAGTTCTGGTAAAGTACTTTCAGGTGGGGTAGATGCCAATGCATTACATAAACCAAAACGTTTCTTTGGAGCAGCTAGAAACATAGAAGAGGGCGGTTCTCTTACTATCATTGCTACTGCACTTATAGACACGGGCTCTCGTATGGATGAGGTTATCTTTGAAGAGTTTAAGGGTACAGGTAACTCTGAAGTAGTACTTAGCCGTCATGTATCTGAACGTCGTATCTATCCTGCGATTGATGTGACGAAGTCTGGTACACGTAAAGAAGAGTTGATGGTAGATGCCTTGACACTTCAAAAAGTATGGGCACTTAGAAATGCGATGCAAAACATGGAAGAGGTTGAAGGACTTAAATTCTTGTTCTCTAAAATGATGAAAACCAAGTCAAATGAAGAGTTTCTTTCTATTATGAATGAAGGTGCGTAAGCACAGATGCTAAAAATCGGTGTCTTTGACTCGGGGCTTGGTGGTTTGACGGTTGTCAAAGCATTAAGTCAAGTGATTAAAGGTGCTGATGTTTTTTATGTCGCCGATACAAAAAATGCTCCTTATGGCGAAAAGACCCCTGAACAAATACTTCAATATTCTCTCAATATTACCAACTATCTCATAGAAACACATGATATAGATGCACTCATTCTTGCATGTAATACGGCAACGGCATTTGCCATTAAAGAACTACGAGAACGTTACCCTCATTTGATTATTATAGGAACAGAACCAGGGATTAAGCCAGCGATTGCACAGACAAAAACAGGAAAGGTAGGTGTACTCGCAACGCCAGCAACACTTAGTGGAGATAAATATCAAGGATTAGTAAGAGAACTCTCATTAGGAAAAGATATTGTTTTTTATGAACAGGGGTGTCCTGGTTTAGTTGAACAGATTGAAAAAGGTGAAACGAAGAGCAAAAGAACAAAAGCATTGTTAGAAGCATGGTTGTCTCCAATGCAGGAGAATCGTGTCGATACGATTGTTTTAGGATGTACCCACTACCCATTGGTCACAGAGATGATAAAAGAGATTATGGTATGTGACATTCAACTCATAGAGACAGGAAGTGCTATTGCTAAGCGGTTACTTTCATTAAGTAATGTGGTTAATCATGAAAATCATGGAGCACTCTCTATTACTATTCACAGTACAGATAGTATCAATACAGATATTATTGATACTATACTTACAGATTATATTTTGCATATACTTTAAAAAATAATATAAAAAGAGATTATTTAGTATAGATTTATCGATTAATTTAACTTATTATAGATTATTTTAATTTAATTAAGATGACACTAAAGTTAAGGTGTGATAGAATATTCTTAATGCGGTATTACTGTATTGTAAAAGCCAAACTTATCGTGAGATGTGTACGGAAAGTCTATGGGTCTCTTATGGAGAAAGCCAGACTACCAATATAATGTATTCAGGTGATTTTGACTAAATCATTTAAATTTATACACTATATATATTATGTAAACGAATTTAAAAGGAGTCATAAATGAGATTATCTTATTTGACCACTCTCGTGCTTAGTACGCTTATTGCCAATGCTAATGTTGTCGAGATAACCGAAGGTGTGCCTTACGTTGAAGTAGAGGCAAATGGGAAAACATATAAAATTGAGAGAGTACAAGAACCAGATACTTATCTGACAAATACTTTTGCACTTACATCTAGACCTTCTCCTCCATTTTTTATTGAGCCATTTATTGTAAGTGAGGGTATTGAAACTTTTGGTGAACTAGAGGTATTAGATTTTATTTCTAAGAAAAAAGGTCTTTTTATTGATGCTCGGTTACCAAATTGGTATGCGAAATCAGCTATACCGACTGCAGTGAATATGCCATTTAAAGTGTTTCTTTCAGATACACCTGAACGAGAAGCTGCATTAAAGGTATTAGGTGGAGAGCTTACAAAAAATGGAGAGTGGAATTTTAGCAATGCCCAAACAATTCTTCTTTATTGTAATGGTGCATGGTGTGGACAGTCCCCCACAGCAATTCATGCATTGATGGAGTTGGGATATCCAAAATCTAAAATGAAATATTATCGTGGTGGTATGCAATCATGGCAACTATTAGGATTAACAACTATCGTACCAGAGGTAAAAAAATGAGAAGTATAATACTATTATTGACATTAACGATGACACTATCGATGGCTGGGAAATATGATAAGGTAAAAATTACGCCAGATATGGCATATATTTATGTGTATCATAAAGGTAAAGCAGTAAAGGTTCATAGAATTCAAGATACTAAACATAAGATTACAGGTGAGTATGCACGTATTTTTAGACCAGGAAAATATATACAACCTATCAAAATGCATGCAGATGTTAAAACAGTAGGTGAAGTTGAAATTTTAAAGTTTATGAAAGATAAAGTCAATAAAAAGAAAGGTTTGCTCGTTGACTTACGTACTAAAGCAGCGTATAAAAAAGAGTCTATACCTTCAGCTGTTAATATTCCTGCTCATATAAAAGATGATAAGTCTAAGCTTGAAAAGATATTTAAAGTACTTGGAGCAAAAAGAGCAGCAGATGGCTCTTTAGATACAAGTAAAGTGATGGAAGTTGCCTTTTACTGTAATGGATTATGGTGTGATAAATCATCAGATTTTATTCAAACATTTTTAGATTTAGGGTATCCTGCAGATAAAATATTGTATTACCGAGGTGGTTTCCAAATGTGGAAAATCTTAGGCTTTACAACTGTGACTAACAAGTAAAAAGGAATAAAAATGAAAAATTTATTAGAGAGTTTCGCTATATTACTTGTAGGGCTTTTATCTTTGGCAATTGTTTTTTTTATTGTGCAGTATAATCTTATAGAAGATGATAGTGTTATGGATGAAATTACGTTTACTACACCGCAAAAGAAAGTAAGTACTAAAACCAAAACAAGTAATTATCTTGATAGTCTTGAGGGTTATGGTGATGATAAAGATGTAAAAGTTGATGCAAGAAAAGAGACATCGGTGAATCAAGTACTTGTTAAATCTGAACTTAAAAACGATGACTTAGATACAGTAGTTGAAGATAAAGCAAAAAGTTCTTATATGCAAAATCTTGAGAGTTATTCAGATAAAGCAGAAAAAGAAAAGTTAGACGAAGTTAAACCAGTTGCAGATAATTCAGGTGAACCTGAAAAATTACCAGAAGATGAAATTGTTGATGAAATTGGTATGGCGATAGATGCTGCATTAGAAGACTTATAGAGAAAAGATATACTTTTCTCTGTGTAAGGGAAGCTTGACAGGTGTTAAAGACCGATAGCTTCTCTTACACTAGTCATCTTCTTATTCGCAATGGCACTCGCTTTTTTAGCACCCTTTGCTAAAATATCATTGACCTCATCCATATGTGAGAGGTAATATTCACGTTTTTCACGTGCCTCACCCAACTCTTCCCAAATAAGCTCTTTCAAGTACTTTTTAAAGTGCCCATAGCCCTCTTTCCCACTTTTATATCGTACTTGTAGTTCACGTTTTTGTTCTTCATTTAAAAAGAGAGATGCCAGAGCATAGATATTGTCATCTTCCCATTCGAGTGGTTCACCTAAAGGTGTAGAGGAAGAGATGATTTTATTACATCTTTTTTGTAGAGGTTTTTCATCCATAAAAAGGTCGATGGCATTGTCATAAGACTTAGACATCTTTTGCCCATCAATACCAGGTATAGTCGCAACTTCAGCAGCTACTTTATGTTCAGGAAGTGTAAATATCTCTCCATATTCATTGTTAAACTTCGTAGCGATGTCACGGGTCATTTCCACGTGCTGGATTTGGTCTTTTCCTACAGGGACTATCTGTGTATCTAACATAAGAATATCAGCTGCCATAAGTACAGGGTAAGAGAAAAGGGCATGGTTTGCAGAGATACCTTTGGCAACTTTGTCCTTGTAGGAGTGTGCACGTTCTAGTAGCCCCATAGGGGTAAACTTAGAGAGTATCCAGTAGAGTTCTAACACTTCAGGTACATGGCTTTGTACCCAAAAGGTAGTTTTGTTTGGGTCTATACCTATGGAGAGGTAATCAACAGCAGCATCAATCGTGTATTGTTTAAGTGTTGCTGCATTTTTAGAAGTAGTGAGTGAGTGGTAGTTAGCGATGAAAGTAAACATCTCATGTTGTTCTTGTAGTTCTATCATGGGTTTCATCGCCCCAAAGTAGTTTCCTATATGTAGTTTTCCTGAAGCTTGGATTCCTGTAAGTACACGCATAGTTATTCCTGCATAATTTTTGCAAATTATAGCAGGAAAATAAAGAATTAGAAATGGGAAAGACGAACTTTAAATAAATTCTTCCCCTTCATCCATTCTCTGTCCACGTTTACGTGCTACGATGTCAAGTGGTACACCCTCAAAGTCAAACTTTTCTCTAAAGAAGTTAGCAAGGTAGCGTATGTAGGAGAAGTGTAGGAACTCTGGACGGTTGGTAATGAGTGCAATCTTAGGTGGTTTAGTCTCATACTGTGTAGCAAATTTGATGTTAACCACAGCTCCATGATGAGAGGGAACATGGTGACGGCGTATTGCCATACGTAGTGTATCATTTAGGTCTGAAGTAGGTATGCGGTAGGTGTAACGTTTATAGATAGCAACTATCTGGTCTAGTATCTTGTTAACACGAAGTCCCGTTTTTGCAGAAATAGTGATAAACGGTGCATAGTGTAAAAACCTTAGTTCATCACGTACATCATCAACTACTTCTTCGTAGGTTCGCTCATCTTTGATGTCCCATTTGTTAAGCACTATAAGGCAAGCCAGTTTATGCTCTTCTATGAGTCCAGCTACTCTTTCATCTAGTTCAGATATTTGAGTAGTTGAGTCAAGCATCAAGATGACAAGGTTTGCTTTTTTAAGAAGTTCAGTAGTACGGGTAAGTGCATATTTTTCTATACCTACTATCTTAGAACGCTTACGGATACCAGCAGTGTCTATAAACGTTACTTCATGTCCATCATGCTCTATCATCTCATCTATGGGGTCTATGGTTGTTCCTGCTACATCTGAGACCACGGAACGCTCTTCCCCTAGTAAGGCATTAAGTAATGAAGATTTACCAGTATTTACACGCCCTATGATGGCTACACGTATCTCATTGTCTACCTCTTCTTCATAGCTTGCATGTACTTGTTCAACTATCTCTGCAAAAGGGTCTATTTCGGTATCTTCCTCTAAAACAAGTGCTTCTTCTGCCTCAGGAGCAGGGATATGTTGTTCCATCCATGCATAAAAGTCGTTGAAGTAACGGTTATGACTCACAGACATAGGGAAAGTTGCCTCTGCACCAAACTCTAAAAACTCCCAGTAACGCTCTTCTTCTTTGTCGTTGTCTATCTTGTTTACCACAAGTGCTAGAGGTTTGTTCATCTCTTGGAGTTTGTAAAAGAGTTCTTTATCTTCTGCGTCAGGGATGCTTTTACCATTTACCATATATATGATAATGTCGGCTTCCTCTGCAGCACGTAAAGAAAACCTAGCTACTGTACTAAAGAGTTCCGTAGAGTAGTCTATCCCTCCAGTATCTAGCACCTCAAACTCACGGTTTTCTGAAATGGTTACGATACGCTTTTTGATGTCACGAGTAGTTCCAGACATATCTGAAGTGATGGCATCACGCTGTCTAGCCAAACGGTTAAAGAGTGAAGACTTCCCAACATTAGGACGTCCTACAATGGCTACTTTTTTAAGTGGTTGTTCTTGCATAGGTGTATTCTTTCAATTATAATTGACGCAATTATAGCATAACGTAGGTGTGACCATGTCACACGCCAAGAAGGAATTTGTGCTATAATAAATCTTATTAAATTAAGGAG
>Ga0256834_1002613_pt1 | contig 11239 bp, 11 predicted proteins | sample 4281140metaG_FD_190536 | JGI IMG/M metagenome (GOLD analysis project Ga0256834, IMG submission 190536) | Hydrothermal vent microbial communities from East Pacific Rise, Pacific Ocean - 4281-140 | ecosystem: Environmental > Aquatic > Marine > Hydrothermal vents | place: Pacific Ocean: East... | reverse complement strand
CGCGAGAAGATTGCCAGCCTGATTGCCATTATTGCCCGTCGCGATGCCACCTTGCAATTGAAGGGGGGCGATGGCCCGCTGGTGTTCGACCTGCCGCTGACCCGTGTGGCGATGTCGGATTATCTGGGCCTGACGCTGGAGACGGTCAGCCGCCAGATTTCCGCCCTGCGCAATGAGGGGATTATCCAGCTGGAGGGCAAGCGCCATGTCACCATCCCGGATTTCCAACTGCTATTGAATGAATCCGGTGATGATGCTGATGGCGGGATGCTGAACTAGCGCCTAACCCTTTTCGAAAAAGCCCGGATGATCCTGATGCACCCCATAGGTGATCACGCGCGACTTGTATCGGTGATTTATCCTGTCAATGACGGCAGATAATTCTTCATTCCGGCTTTGCCGGGCCGGTTCCAACGGCAGGAACAGTTCGCCAGAGCGCTGGGATAGCGGAATGATATCACCCAACTGAATGCTGAGCGATCCGATAATGCGCGGGTTTCGAAGTAACAGTTTGCGCCAGAGGGTTTTGTAAATATCCAGAAAAAACCGCGTATCCTGCGAAGGGGTAAGGGTTTTTGATCCGGCCCAGCCGCCACGGGGCAGGAACCTTGCGTGAAGGCTGATGCGTCTGGCGCAATATTCATTGCGCCGCATCCGCTCAACTGCTTTTTCCACCAGCCAGCGCCCTACCAGAACCGCCTGTTCCGGTGGCCGGTATTCAGGGGCTAGAACCTTTGAATTTCCAAACCCGTTTCTCTGTGTTTCCAGGAGGGGGATGTTTTCACCCTGCAATCCGCGGACAAACCGTTCGCCCTCGACCGAGCGCCATATCTGGCGGGCATGTCGGGGATCCAGAGCATACAGCGCCTGAACATCCCATATCATGGCATGATGCAGCCGCCGTTTGATGCCGCCGGATATTCCGGGCAGGTCGTCAAGTTGCAGATGCGCTATGCGGTCGGGCATGTTTTCCGGCGCCAGCCATTGCAGCCCGTCCGGCTTTTCCAGTTTTCCGGCGATCTTTGCCAACAGGTGGTTCGGCCCAAGGCCGATAGAGCATCGTAACTGGGCGCCAACCTTGTCGCGGATGGCGGCTTTCATCCGGTTGGCCAGTTCCATCGCCCCTGTCAGGGTGCCGGTGCTGCCGCCAAGGGCGACCTGAAATTCGTCAATCGACCTGACCCGCTCCAATTCGCCCAACTCATCCAGAACCGCCGCGATTTTCTGGTTCACCCGAACATAAAGGCGATGGCGGCTGGGGCGGAAAATAATGCCCGGACATTTGCGACGGGCCTCGTAGATGCGGGTGCCCACACCGATTCCAAAGGCTTTTGCCTCATAGCTTGCCGCAACCACGGCCCCCGATTCTGCGGATACGGCTGTGATGGCAACGGGGCGGCCCCGCAAAGAAGGGTCCTCTTGCTGCTCGACGCTGGCAAAAAAGCTATTCATATCAATGTAAAGAGTGCGTAGCGGGGTCATATCTGTCGAATCGTCCTTGCGAATGGCTGCTAAATGTTGCTACTTTGTTCTTATGATCGAACGCAATAAACATCTTGCCAACGTCGCCTTTGGCGGCGCCTGGAGCGAAGAAATATCCGAGCGTGAAGCGCTGGGGGTTATCATGGAGGTGCTGTTCAACGCGGCCGCCCAATGCGGCGAGAAAGACGTGCGGGACCGCCCTTTGGCCGATGCACTGGATTATGTGTATCACAATGTCGAAAAGGGGCCGATGCTTGTTGCCGGTTTCCAAAAGGCACTGCTGGAACCCCTCCCGGATGTCCGGGAGGTTCGTGTAAAGGACTATGCCGACATGATTGCCGTCTGGGCCGGATATTGAATCAATGCGCCATCAGCACCGGAATTTTCGTGTTTTCCAGCATGTTGCGGGTGGCGCCGCCCAGAATGGCCTCGCGGAACCGCGAATGACCGTAAGCGCCCATGACGATCATATCGGCATTCATATCGCGCGCATGGCGCAGCAAGACATCCGAAACCCGCGGCATGGTTTTCGCCAGCACGGTGATTTCCGCTTTGACCCCGTGACGCACCAGCATTTGCGACAGCGCCCCGCCCGGGTCTGAACGGTCCGGTCCGTGCTGGGGCGGGTCGATCACTGTAATGTTCACGGAATCAGCTGCGATAAGGTTTGGCAATGCTGCGCGAACGGCTGCCATTGCTTCGCTGCTTTCGTTCCAGGCGATAATAATGCGTTTTGGTTGCACATTTGCTTTGGTTTTTGGCGGCACCACCAAAGTGGGTACCTGACCTTCAAAAAGAGCTGACTCGACAATGGTTTCCTGTTCTTGCCCACACCCTTTGCCATATGGGCGGGGCTGCACCACAAGATCACTGAACCGTGCCCGGTGTGCTACCAGACGGCCCAGTCCGGCCAGTTGTGCCACTGCCTTGTCTACTGCGAATTTAATGCCTTCTTTTGAAAGGCGCTCATTTGCATAGGTTTCAGCGGCCACGGCTTCTTCTTTAGCTTTTTCAATGACTTCCTGCTGGAAAACCGCACTGGCCCCGGCATAGTAATATCCGGTCTGGGTGCGATCGACACCGATACAAAGCACATCCAGATGCGCTTCTTCGGCATGGGCAATAGCAATGGCCCGTTCAAGGGCGGGTTCTGCAATTGCCGGATCTGTGATAACGGTGAATAGTGTTTTATAGGCCATTGGAGAGGTCTCCTTAAGGAATGTCTATATATACGAGAATAGCCGAACGAAAAAATATAGCCTTGATGTCGATCAAAATTGACACATGCAAAAATTGATATAGATCAAGGTGGGTTGTGTCTGGGCGCGGCATACCGCATTTAGTCGCAAAGTAGCCGGGCGAAGTGTGAGTCGCGCCGGGAGAAAAAGACGAAGGGACGTGTAATGTGGGACTACATTAAACTGATTGTAGTTGGCGCAGTGGTGCTGTTAGCAGCCATCGCCGCCAATTACTCGAGAGATCTGGCCTATACGGCGCAGGCGCTGATTATTATGCTTGCCGCTTTGGCATTGTTCATTTGGCAGGTTCGTCAGCTGGGCAATGAAAAGCCGAAAGCCGAGGGATACCTTGACGGCGTTGTCCGTGCGGGTGTGATTGCAACTGTCGGCTGGGGCGTTACAGGCTTCCTGGTTGGTGACTGGATTGCAACAATTCTGGCGTTCCCCAGCCTTAACTTCGAGTGGGCACAGGGTTATATGAACTTTGGCCGCTTGCGTCCCTTGCACACATCGGCCGTTATCTTTGCCTTTGGCGGGAACGGCCTGATTGCCACGTCTTTTTATGTTGTCCAGCGCACGTCCGCTGCACGCCTCTGGGGCGGCAACCTCGCTTGGTTCGTCTTCTGGGGCTACAACCTGTTTATCGTTCTGGCGGCAACCGGCTATATCATGGGCGCGACACAGTCCAAAGAATACGCCGAGCCCGAGTGGCTGACCGACTGGTGGTTGACTGTTGTATGGGTTGCCTATCTGGCCGTATTCATGGGCACACTTTACAAGCGTAAAGAAAAGCACATCTACGTGGCCAACTGGTTCTACCTGTCATTCATCATCACCATTGCAATGCTGCATATCATTAACAACCTGTCGATCCCCGTGTCGCTGTTCGGCTCGAAATCGGTTCAGGTGTTCTCGGGTGTTCAGGATATGATGACCCAGTGGTGGTATGGCCACAATGCTGTGGGCTTCTTCCTGACAGCCGGTTTCCTTGGCATGATGTACTACTTTGTGCCAAAGCAGGCCGAACGCCCTGTATTTTCGTACAAACTGTCGATCATCCACTTCTGGGCGCTGATCTTCCTTTATATCTGGGCTGGTCCGCACCACCTGCACTATACCGCGCTGCCTGACTGGGCCGGTACATTGGGTATGGTCATGTCGATCATCCTGTGGATGCCTTCATGGGGCGGTATGATCAACGGTCTGATGACCCTGTCGGGTGCCTGGGACAAACTGCGCACCGATCCGGTTATCCGGATGATGGTTGTGTCGATCGGTTTCTACGGCATGTCCACATTCGAGGGTCCGATGATGTCGATCCGCGCTGTGAACTCGCTGTCGCACTATACCGACTGGACCATTGGCCACGTTCACTCTGGCGCTCTGGGCTGGAATGGCATGATCACCTTTGGTGCGCTGTACTTCCTGGTGCCACGTCTGTGGAACCGCGAAGGCCTGTATTCGCTGAAGCTGGTAAGCTACCACTTCTGGCTGGCTACAATCGGGATCGTTCTGTACGCGTCCTCGATGTGGGTATCGGGTATCATGGAAGGCCTGATGTGGCGCGAAGTTGACCCCAACGGTTTCCTTGTGAACTCGTTCGCCGACACCGTAGAAGCCAAATGGCCGATGAACGTTGTGCGTGCAATTGGCGGGTTCTTGTACCTGACCGGTGGTTGCGTCATGGCATACAACCTTTGGGCAACTGTTGCGAAGCGTCCGGCGAAAGCCAACGTCACCGCAGCCGTTCCAGCAGAGTAGGGAGGGAATGACAAATGGCTTTCCTTGATAAACACTCAATCATCGAGAAAAACGCAACTATTCTGATGGTTCTTTCGCTGCTGGTTGTCACCATTGGTGGCGCCGTCGAAATCGCGCCTTTGTTCTATCTGGAAAACACGATCGAGGATGTAGAGGGCATGCGCCCCTACTCCCCGCTCGAGTTGACCGGCCGGGACATCTATGTGCGCGAGGGCTGTTATGTATGTCACAGCCAGATGATCCGTCCACTGCGTGACGAGGTCGAGCGTTATGGCCACTATTCACTGGCGGCTGAATCGCAATATGACCACCCCGCACAGTGGGGGTCCAAACGGACTGGTCCCGATCTGGCCCGTGTTGGCGGTCGTTATTCCGACGCTTGGCATGTTGACCACCTGACAGACCCGCAGTCGGTTGTTCCTGTGTCGATCATGCCCAAGTACGGCTTCTTGTCGAACCGGATGATCGAGCCGACTTACATCGAAGATCTGCTGAAGACGCACCGCATGGTCGGCGTGCCTTACACAGACGAGATGATCGCAAGCGCCAAGGCCGACTTTGTGGCACAGGCCGATCCGGACAGCGATTACGAGGAAATGCTGGCCCGCTATCCCAAAGCGCAAGTGCGCAACTTTGATGGCAAGCCGGGTATTTCGGAAATGGACGCGCTGATTGCGTATCTGCAAATGTTGGGCACGCTGGTTGATTTTTCAACCTTCACACCCGACGCAAGCCGCTAGGAGGGGATGATGGATACCTATTCCGTAATGCGGCATTTTGCAGATAGCTGGGGTATGTTGGGCATTTTTGCCGTGTTTATCTTTGTGGTTTTCTGGGCATTCCGCCCGGGCAGCCGCAAGGTGCACGACGATATCGCCAACATCCCTTTCCGCAATGAAGACAAACCTGCTGAGTCCAAGGAGGCGCGGCCATGAGTAAAAGAAAACCAGAAGAGAATGAAAACGGCGTAGAAACAACGGGCCATTCGTGGGACGGGATTGAAGAATATAACAATCCTCTGCCGCGCTGGTGGCTGTGGACGCTGTATGCAACCATCGTTTGGGCCATCGGCTATACCATTGCCTATCCGGCCTGGCCGATCTCGAAAGAGGGTGCAACACCCGGTCTGATGAAGTGGTCCACCCGTGCGGATGTGGCGGCTGAAATCAAGGCCGTTGACGAAGCAAACGCTGCAATCACGAACAAACTGGAAACTGTCGACTTGGCGGCAATCGAGACAGACCCTGAACTGAAGACCTATGCCATCAATGCGGGCCATGCTGTTTTTCAGACATGGTGCGCCCAGTGCCACGGCTCTGGCGCACAGGGGAACAAGGGTTTCCCGAACTTGCTGGATGATGACTGGCTGTGGGGCGGGACTATCGAGGATATCTATTATACCGTTACGCATGGTGTGCGGAACGAGGATGATGAAGATGCCCGTTACTCGGAAATGCCTAAATTCGGCACTGACGAACTGCTGAGCAAGGAGGAAATCGAACAGGTTGTAAACTATGTTCTGACGATTTCCGGCCAGACAGATCAGGCAGATCCCGAATTGGCCAAGGCAGGAGCAGTAGTTTTTGAAGATAATTGCTCATCTTGCCATGCAGAAGACGGAAAAGGTGATCGAGATCAAGGCGCGCCTAATCTGACTGATGCTATCTGGCTGTACGGCGGCGACAAAGACACGATTCGCGAAACCGTCAATTTCGCCCGTTTCGGCGTAATGCCCACATGGGCGGCTCGTTTGTCCGAGTCTGATATTCGCGCCGTTGCCACTTACGTCCACCAGCTTGGTGGTGGTGAGTAAAAGATAAAGCTTCCGAGGGTCTCCAGCCCTCGGTAAAAGGCACCGACGCCCGTCCTGTTCGCGCGTTTCCTTGGGGGTCGGTGCCACCTTAACCCCATTAGACGGATTCTAACAAGGGCTTTGTCGCCTTATGCCGCAAGGCATGTTACGCTTCGTCGCATGGGCATTGGCGAATTTACTATTATGTCAACTGCTAAAGCTATCTTTGCGAGTCGAGATAGCGGTCTGTTACAAACAGCCAAAGCAATCGACGGTTGGAGTTGATCCCGTGAGCAATACTGAAAACAAAGCCCCGCAATTATATGCGGCCCGCGAACCAATATTTCCGCGCAAGGTAAAGGGAAAATTCCGCACCCTGAAGTGGTGGTTGCTGGGCATTGCGATGGCTGTCTATTATCTGACGCCATGGATTCGCTGGGATCGCGGCCCGAACCTGCCGGATCAGGCAGTTCTGATCGATCTTGCCGGACGGCGCTTTTATTTTTTCATGATCGAAATCTGGCCACATGAATTCTATTTCATTGCAGGCCTGTTGATCATGGCGGGACTGGGGTTGTTCCTGTTTACGGCGGCGGCCGGTCGTGTCTGGTGTGGTTATGCCTGCCCGCAGACAATCTGGACCGATCTTTTTATTCTGACGGAACGCTGGATCGAAGGGGATCGAAACGCGCGTATTCGTCTTTGGAAATCCAAATGGGATGCCCGAAAATGGCGTTTGCGGCTGTTTAAATGGTTTGTCTGGTTGATGATTGGCGTTGCGACAGGCGGGGCGTGGGTGTTTTACTTTGCCGACGCGCCGACATTGCTTGTTGAACTAATTACGTTTCAGGCGCATCCGATTGCCTATCTGACAATCCTAGTGCTGGTCGTTACGACTGTCGGTTTCGGCGGTTTCGCCCGCGAACAGATTTGTATCTACATGTGCCCTTGGCCGCGGATTCAGGCCGCAATGATGGACGAAGACACCCTGACAGTCGGCTATCGCCACTGGCGCGGCGAGCCGCGTGGCAAGCGGCGCAAGGGGGGGGATGTCGAAAACCTGGGGGACTGCATTGACTGTATGGCCTGCGTGAATGTTTGCCCGACCGGCATCGATATTCGCGATGGCCAGCAGTTGGAGTGTATCACCTGTGCACTGTGTATCGACGCCTGTGACGACGTAATGGAAAAAATCGGCAAACCACGCGGTTTGATTGATTATCTAGCCCTGTCCGATGAAGAAGCTGAAACACATGGTGCAACACCAAAACCGATCTGGCGACATGTTTTCCGGCCCCGGACCATGATGTATATCGGGCTGTGGTCACTGGTTGGTATTGGCCTGCTGGTGGCGCTGATCATCCGGCCGGACATCGATATGACCGTTGCTCCAGTGCGGAACCCGATCTATGTTACCCTGTCGGACGGAGCGATCCGTAATACCTATGATGTGCGGTTGCGCAACAAGCACGGTGACGATCGCAAGTTCGACATTTCGGTTAGCGGCGATCCCAGCATCGGGATTTCCCTGGAGGGTCGCGAAGGCAACAATGTTATCGTGCCGGCAAACGAAACCTTGTTGCAGCGTGTCTATGTAACGGCGCCGGCCGGCAGCAAGCCTGCCAAATCGGATCGTACTGAAATTACACTGTCTATCGAAGACAAGGTAGGCGAGGAACAGGTGCATACCAGCACCGTCTTTAACGGAAAGGCGCAATAAATGGCACCATTTACCGGCCGCAAGGTCCTGTTCGCGTTTGTTGGCGCCTTTGGGGTGATCATCACGGTGAACCTGTTTATGGCCTACTCGGCCTTAAGCACCTTTCCCGGATTGGATGTGAAGAACAGCTATGTGGCTAGCCAAACCTTTGATACCGAACGCGCCGCGCAAGAGGCGCTGGGCTGGACGGTCTCAGTAACCTATATGCCCGGCGAACTCGTGGTCGAGGTGGTTGATAAATCCGACCGCCCCGCTGATGTGGCCCTGCTGAATGCCATTGTCGGGCGCCCCACCCATGTGCGGGAGGACCAGGTGCCGCAATTCCAGCAACGCGGCGGGAAATTCCGCGCGCCGATGACATTGGGGCTAGGTAAATGGAATCTACGCCTGAAGGCCACTGCGCTTGACGGCACCAAATTTCACCAGCGTCTGGATTTCGAGGTGGAAGGCTAAGCCATGTGTCCGCAAATCGCTGCCTGCCCTGCCTGCGCGGTTGCCCCTTCGGCAGAAGAGCTGGCCAAGATGAACGAGGTGGTCGAGGCACGGATCATGCTGTCCTTGCCCACAGTGCATTGCGCGGCCTGTATCACGGCAGTTGAACGCGAATTGGGACGTGCCAATGGTGTGCATTCGGCACGGGTAAACCTGACCCTGAAACGCGTCAGCATCGAGGCGGATCCGGACGTGACCGCCGACGATATGACCGCACTTTTGGCGAGTATCGGATACGAGGCGCACGAATTGGACGCCGGCACCTTGCGGGCCACGGAAACCGATAAACGCGGGCGTGAATTGCTGATGCGGCTGGCGGTATCGGGCTTTGCGATGATGAACGTGATGCTGCTGTCGATCTCGGTCTGGGCCGGAGCCGAGGCCGCAACCCGCGATCTGTTCCACTGGATTTCCGCCATCATCGCCCTGCCGGCAATCGCCTTTTCCGCGCAGCCGTTTTTCCGCAGCGCCTGGTCGGTGTTGAAGGTGCGCCGCCTGAATATGGACGTGCCGATTTCGCTGGCGATCCTGCTGGCCTGTGCCCTGTCGCTGTATGAAGTCACCCAAAGCGGTAAACACGCCTATTTCGATGCAGCCCTGTCGCTGACGTTTTTCCTGTTGGCGGGTCGTTATCTGGATCACCGCACCCGCGCGATTGCCCGATCCGCCGCCGAAGAACTGGCCGCGCTGGAAGTGCCGCGCGCAGAACGGTTTGACGGCGACGAACTGGTCACCGTGCCAATCGCCGAGTTGGCCGTTGGCGATCTGGTGCGGGTCAAACCGGGCGGGCGGATGCCTGTGGACGGGGTGGTGACGGACGGCCAAAGCGAATTGGACCGCTCCTTGCTGACAGGCGAAACCGTGCCGGTTTACGCCGGACCCGATAGCGCGGTCAGCGCGGGCGAGGTCAACCTGACCGGCCCCCTGACAGTGCGCGTTACGGCGGCGGGCGAGGATACATCGCTGCACCGCATGGCCGATCTGGTGGCGATGGCCGAAAGCTCGAAAAACCGCTACACATCGCTGGCGGACAAGGCGGCGGGCATCTATGCGCCGGGGGTGCATTTGCTGTCGTTCTTTGCCTTTGTCGGCTGGATGGTGGCCACGGGCGGTGATGTGCGGCTGTCGTTGAACATTGCTGTTGCTGTGCTGATCATCACCTGCCCTTGCGCCCTTGGCCTTGCGGTTCCGGCGGTGACAACGGCGGCGTCGGGGCGGTTGTTTAGGCGAGGGATGTTGATCAAGGATGCCACCGCGCTGGAGCGGTTGGCCGAAGTCGACACCGTGGTTTTCGACAAAACCGGCACGCTGACCGAAGGCGCGCCGGAACTGACCAATCTGGAAGACTTCAAGCCGCGCGATCTGCAAGTGGCGCTGGCATTGGCACAGGCATCGTCGCATCCGTTGGCGGTGTCCCTTGCGGCGGCGGTCAGTGGGGCAGGGGGGGAACCCGCCGAATTGAACGACCTGCACGAGGTGCCAGGCTATGGGGTCGAGGGCACCTGGAACGGCGAAACCGTGCGTCTGGGACGCGCGGCGTGGGTCGGGGCCAAGGCGGGGGCGCAGACGGCGACCTATCTGCAGATTGGCACGGCAAACCCGCTGGAATTCACCTTTGCGGACCATTTGCGCGAAGGCGCGGACAAGGCCGTGGCGGCGTTGAAAGAGCAGGGCATGAAGCTGTTACTGATTTCAGGCGACGCGCCGGTCGCGGTTGAAACATTGGCCAAACGGTTGGGGTTTGACGAATGGGTGGCCGAAGCCCTGCCCGAGGATAAAGCCAAGCGGATCAATGATTTGTCCAAGGAGGGCGCGCGCGTTTTGATGGTTGGTGACGGGCTGAACGATACGGCGGCACTGGCGGCGGCGCATGTGTCGATCTCGCCGGCGTCGGCGCTGGATGCGGCGCGGGTGGCGTCCGATATTGTGCTGCTGGGGAGCGATTTGTCACCGCTGTCTGAAGCCACAGTCACCGCCCGCAAGGCAACCCGCCGGATCAAGGAAAACTTTGCCATTTCGGCATGGTATAATGTGATTGCAGTACCCATTGCACTGCTCGGGTTTGCCACGCCTTTGATGGCAGCCTTGGCGATGTCGCTGTCATCCATTACAGTATCGTTAAACGCCTTGCGGCTGCGTTAGGAGAACCAACATGGGAATTATTTTGTATCTGATCCCGATCTCGCTGTTTTTGGGCGGGCTGGGTCTGTTGGCATTTTTCTGGACTTTGAAGTCGAAGCAATATGACGATCCGGATGGCGATGCCCACCGGATTCTAAGTGACGAATGGGATGATAAACCCCGCCCTTAAACGTGGGCGCTGGTGACGCTGCCCAAACCCTGAATCGTGATTGAGCAGCTTTGGCCACGGGCAATCGGGCCAACACCAGCAGGCGTGCCGGTATAGATCAGGTCACCGGCGGCCAGCGTGACCAAGCCCGACAAAAAGGCGATCACATCGGCCACGGGCCAGATCATATCGGCAATATCGCCGTCCTGACGCAACTGCCCGTCCACATGCGCGGTGATGCGCCCTTTGGTCGGGTGGCCAATGCTGGAAACGGGGTGCAGCGGGCCGCAAACGGCAGAATTATCAAACCCCTTGGCCATGTCCCACGGGCGACGCATTTCCTTGGCTTTGGCCTGCATATCGCGGCGGGTCAGATCGTTGCCAACGCCATAGCCCCAGACATGGCTTAGGGCATCCGCCACCTCGATATCCGTCCCGCCCGCGCCAATCGCGACAACCAGTTC
>Ga0256834_1002612_pt1 | contig 11240 bp, 5 predicted proteins | sample 4281140metaG_FD_190536 | JGI IMG/M metagenome (GOLD analysis project Ga0256834, IMG submission 190536) | Hydrothermal vent microbial communities from East Pacific Rise, Pacific Ocean - 4281-140 | ecosystem: Environmental > Aquatic > Marine > Hydrothermal vents | place: Pacific Ocean: East Pacific... | reverse complement strand
GTTCTATTTTCTCACCTGAAATTAAATCATATCCATTTACAGCACAATTTGCAGCATCCTCCCACGTACCATTCCCCGCTCCTGATTGATCACCAAGATATAATGTCAAGTATGGATCACTAAATGCACCATCTGTACCAAGTGTCCCTGCACCATTATATGTACCAGCTTGTGCATTGTTCAACTCAGCATCAGGATCTGTAATATACATATCAATATTAACAGGTGTACCACCTGCTGTTGTAAATGTTTTTGCTGTTCCTTGCGAATTATTACTTACCATGTCATGCCAATCTGACATACTACCAACAGTAGCACCTTCCCATGTAAGCGATGTTGGATTTGCACATATTGCTACATCCTTTGGATCTTGATCATTTGGCCCAGGTACATCATATCTTGCATCTTGAACCAAGCATGTTCCTGGAGTACTTTCAGGAACATTGATAGTGAATGCATGGCTATACCAAACAGCACCTTCTGTGATATCAGTATCTGTAGTATCTACTTTTACTGTAGCTACACCGGCAGGTATATCTGTTAACTGATATACGCCTGAAGCATTTGTTGTTACAGTATATGTACCACCAAATGAATCTGTAATAATAAGTGTGACATTTGATGCCACTGCTTCTACTACTTGATGTGTACTATCATTATTCGCATCATTATAAAGTTGTCCTTCCACACAACCAATGGTTGGAGTAATACCAAAATCCAAACTATGGTCATTACTTAACGTTGTTATAAAATCAATAACATTATTTGCACCATTTTCTGATGCATCATTATCGATAGTATCATTTGCATTTGCATTAGGGTTGGTCACCGTAGGTGGTTTACCATTGACATCTGCTTTGGCAAGACTCAATTGACAATTTTGTGCAGCTGTTATTTTTTTACCTGCTAATAAGTTCACATCATTAATACCACCAAAATAATAATGTCCATTTGCATCAGTTACAACTGACCCCATAGTTACACCAGCACATGTCAAAGTAACATTAACGTCAGAAATACCCGGCTCATTGGGATCCTGAATACCATCCTGGTTTCCATCTACCCATACAAGATTCCCTATCTCAATAGGTGCAGGGTCACATAATAACTCTACATCTCCCATACCACCAGCTTTTGCACCATAAGGCTCACGTTCACCACCATCATCAATCTTATTGTTATCAATGATAGCTTGTGCACCGATTTTATCACCTGTGATATTATCGTAATTACCAATTGCACCAGGTTGCCACCAATCAGTACCGTCAATCATACCAACGATAATATTGGATGCACCCGGTTCTTGAGCCAATGCACCGGATGCAGTCTCTGGATGTCCATCACCATGGTTTGATCCAAAGAAATCACCAATATAAAATTCCATATAATCTGTCGGGTTACCTTCATAATTTAAAACATGTGTTTCACAGTCAGTTGCTACAACATCAGAGCTCTCGTCTGTATAGGTATTGTCTGCATTTAGACACATTTTACGTATATCACCCTTTAGACTTGCTACTCTGTTATATGTTGCTCTACTGTTGTATCCCAATACCATATCACCACTATTGGTAAATTCAATATCTGTCAAGATAGGACCATTTGCCCAACTTGTATCTGACCAATTGGTATAACGATACCCATCTCCTTGATCTTTATTTTTGGGACCATAACCACGAGGACGTAAATAAGTTAATGGGTTTGTCTGTGCGATGGTCATGAAGATTGCACCATTATATTTCTGAATTGCTGCACCTACACCATCTGCTATTTTATTCTCACAGACTGATCCGACAAATACATCACTTCCACGTACTTTAAGAGCCCAGGGGCGAACCATCGCAGCATCACAAGTATTGTTGTATGGATTAGGAATAGCAACAGTATCAAGGATATTTCCATTATTGGCATCAATGACAATCAACTCTTTGGTATTCATATTAACTGTATAGAGTTTCGTTTCATCTTCACTGATCTCAAGGTCTCCCAGTCCCTCTCTTGCTGCATACTTTTGCGTATTATTATCTTTGTTATAAGCGTAATCTCTGTTTCCAAGCTCTGTTTGAGCAGTAGCAGATAAAACATCTGGTACAACAGTAAACGAAGATAGTGCTGCAGGGCTTACTGTAGTATCGATTTTATAGATAGTACCGGCAGATGCAGCTACAGATGCAGCTGATGATTCATCTTTTAAAGGAACATAACGTTTTAAGTTCGCAGCAACAAAAAGTGCTTTTGTACCTTTTTTCCAAGCCGCTCCCCAAATAGCACCAGTATCTTCCGAGTTTGCCAAAGTTGTTCTATTTACAGTAATAGTACTACGATTATTGAAAGTACCGTTTTGTGGTGCAGGTACTTTAAATACAGACCCAAACCCTGTAGGGGCAACACCACCCCCTGTACTATATTTACCCGCTGTATAGTATCCAGGCAAGGCAGCCATTACAACATCAGGATTTGCCTGACAGTACGTTGCAGGTGACCCTGTAGAGATATTATGTGTACTTCCGTCTGCTACAATATCAACAAGTGGTGCAGAACCGGTTGCATTTGGTCCTGAGCCTACACCAGCAGTGGACGGATCTGCTTCTACACGACACTTATTCCCTGCTGGAAACCCACTTAGTGTATAAGCACCACTGGCATTGGTGGTTACCTGATACGTTAATCCGTCTTCACAGACAGCTGAAACAGGAATACCTGTAACAGCGGTATCTCCACTATCTTTGACCCCGTTAAAGTTAAAGTCTTTATAGACCACACCGGTAATATCCGCCATAAGCCATGAACTTAATAAAGTTCCGGCCAGGACTGATTTAAACAGTATTATTCCTTTAGTCATAATTTCCCCTAATATGATTATTTTTACTAAAAAATCATAATAGCAGATATTTATCACTAAAATATCATATTTTCTTTTTTATTTTATTTTCCATTTCTTTTTTGTTTTATCCCAAATCACCTGATAATACATACGATCTTTTTTTGCTGTTTGAGTAATAAGCGTATATGAAAAAGGGATAGACTGTAGTTCCAGCTTATTATTGGAGGTAATTTTTATTTTTCGAATATGTTCATTGCTATTGGATAGTTCCAATAGTTTGACAGCACCTTTTTGTATTCTGTTGTGTTCTATAGCGTAAGCATACAAACCACTGTCTCTTGCCGACCCGACAAGAAGAAATTTTCCCTTGCTGCTTTTTATCAATGCCATACTGAGAACATCAACCCCTTCAATGCGCTGCAGTATCTCTTTGGTTTTTAGGTTTATATGATAAATTATTCCTTTTTGACTCTGATAGTCTGATTCATCAATAGCTGCGACCCATAGTGTTTTATCTTGGCAATCATACACTATGGCATTGATACCATAAGGGTTACTGGCTGTTGGCTTTACATCATCAAAATGCATAAAAATAGATATTTTCCCTGTTTGGGTATCTAACTTATAGATATTTTTTTGTAAATTAAAGGTCGTTGGATGTATAGAAATGAATGGCATGGGAACAAGGTAGATATTGCCTTGTTCATCCAATGTATAGGTACTGAAATGTTCATACTGTTCCCATTGCTTTAGATGAAGTGTTTTTTCCAATTTTTGCCCGTAATACAGAGATATACCTGTATAACGCTTTTGAGAAAGATCAATCATGACCGGTTGTGGTATTTTTAATCTCTTTATGAACTGCGGAAATCTGGCACATTTTCTTTGTACTCCAAATGTACCTATATAAGCCACTTGCTCTTTTTGCATATCAGATGAACTCTTTTCATGTTTTTTACTGATGACCACATATCCTGCAATAATAATCAAGATAAAAGAGATAATGATAGGAAAATATTTACGCATAGTTTACCTTTTTCCAATAGGTACAAATTTGGGGCCAACAGTGCAAGGCCACACTGTAACATGAAGATTTCCATCTTCTCCTATCATTGTATCTGCCCAGCAATATTCATGACCTTGTCTGGCATCATTGCGTATACGTGGTACATACCAGAGAACAATATTTGTATCTTTAATAGACTCTTTTCCCTCAATATAACGTTCTACACCATCCTCTTTTAAATTACAGCAAGAACCTAAAGTAAGCAAGTCTTTGTCTCCTTCATTCTCTTTGAACTTTGTTACAAAAAGCGTGGCATTGTCTCCTCTACTGTTATCTTCAAACTGCCCATAATTAGGTTCTATATAATATCCTTTTTGAGGATCATCGGCAGAAATGATCTTGTACGGGTATAAATCATTTACAGGGGTAGGGGAAAGCCGATCTGCATTTTCTTTTTCCCAAATTTTCCATGCGCCATCATAACTGTAGAAGTTCTCTTTTTTATCCAATGCCATATCTATACGCATCACTGGTCTGTAGATGGCATTGTCTCCACATCCTCGTCCTTTATTTACACCTACTACACGAAATGAGCCATCATCATAAAACTCAAAACGGTTTTCATAGCGATAGTTACATGCCATTGGCCATTTTGGATTTCGGAAATCCTGTGTAAGCATGAATCCATTACCATTTTTAAGTGCTCTTACCTGAGGTCCGTTAAAGGCCAAGACAACAGAAGTAGAGAAGAGAGGACAACCCATAGCATCGTTGTATCCAAAAAGATAGGTATCACCTTCACCACGTACGAACTCTACCCTTCTGCCCTCAATATAGGTTTCTGTACTGGTATCTAAATTTTCTCCATCTTTTTGCTGATAGCTCACATGCCAGTCCACGATCTTGGCAGAAGTCAATACCGGCTTACCTTCAAAACTGACATCCCGTATTTCCAATCCGTCTGAGCCTGTCAAACGGTAAGTGATCTTCCAACCGTTCTTTTCCAGTACACTGTTCTTCTGGCAGAAATTTTTCATAATATAACGGTTTTGCAAAGAACGCTCAGAAATACAGGCTGGCGTAGTTGTTTTACCCAACCCTGCCCACTTGGCAGCTGCCAGTTTCAACTCTGTCAGATCTACCACAGCCCAAAGTGCCTGTTCTTTTTGGTGATCTGTAAATGTAGGAGCCACACAAAGATGATCAGTATTCTCACAAGGAGACTCCTTCATGGTACCTCTGACATTTGCCATCGTGATATCTTTTTTAGCCGGTGTAAAGCCCAACTCTTTTTTAACTTCTGGCGCAGACAGTGCTATGGCTTGGGCAATATGTGTCAAACGCAAAGAGATATCGGGTTGCATATTACTGTATCTCTCTATAGAAAGTATTTTACCCTCATCTGCATTCACAATAGCCCTGGTGGTCGTATTGGTTACGAAGTTATACTTCTCTGCCTGATAGCATCTATGTATCTGGCAGATACTCTGATCTTTATCATTCAAACTACTTACAATAGCAGGTACAATACGCATCATATCATTGTGTAGAAATTTTCCTTCGTGTTTAGTATCTTTGAGAAAATCTGTATCTTTTAGTAAAATATTTTGTACACTTCTGGTACTGCTGTCCAGTTCATTGTTTTGTAGAGGGAGTACTGCCTGCCCGTTTCTGATCATTTTTTTAATATCATACAAATAACTTTTAACTTCAGGGATATTTTGATAAATACTTTTTTCATACTGGGGCAAAATAATCAGCTCACCAACAGATACTTTTGATTTCAATGTCTTTGATACAGGTGCATCCTGCGGTATAAACCAATACACAGTGATCACCAATAGTCCAATCAGCAATAGTCCAATACTTATTTTTATCTCTCTGTTCACCAGCCACCTGCTCCCTGCTATTTATCCCTCCATTTCAAAATAGTATGGGGGTTGCATTTCGATGTAAATTATAGCACTTAGAGATAAAAATAGCATCGCGATACTCATGACAAGCAATGTTTTATAATGAAACTTTTTCCATTTCTTTAAAAGTGGAACAAGTGGAGAAAGTACAAAAAGAGACATAAAGAGATGTTGTACTCTGAACCCATGAGTATAATCAAGCAAGGTTGCTACTGCCGCTATGAATACAGAAAATATGATTTGCTGCCAAACTTTCTGTGGTGTGGTCTTTGGATCCGTAAGCATAAACAAAATAAAAACCATAAAGGAAACAGAATAAAACCGATCATAAATATTTTCCAAAATCAGTACGGGATCATTGCTTACAACAAAGACGTATTGCAACACTAAATAGACAATGACAAAAGACAGTGGAATGATCCAACGATCTACCCTGTATAATATACTTATTCCCAACAAAGCAACGACAATACCTAACCCTGCACTATCTCCCAATTGCCCCAGAACAATATGCGCATCCTTGTAAAAAAACAGTAATCCCATCATTAATGCAAAATTGGAAGGATTAAAAAAATGTGTATTTTTATACTGTAGAAAATGTTTTTGGAAAAGTCCAAATGTAATAAGTAGCATAGTCATCCATATAGAAGACGTAACCATCATCAGCATGACGCCTATAGCAGTAGAGAGAGAAGAAAAAGAGAAAAAAGTGATCTCATTTTCTTTCATATAGAGCATAAGATGTTCTATGCACATCGTCACAAGCAAGATCAGTAAAATATACTTCCACGGAAGATAGATATGGGCTGCATATTTCCCCAAAAGTAACAACAACCCAAGATTAATAAGTTGCTGAAACTGAGGGTATATCATTTTTTCAAGTATCCCATTGCTGTGGCAATAATATCATCATCATCTTTACTTCGAGATTTCAACACTAAACGCTCTTTCCCCTCTTCTCTGAACTCAATAAAGATATTTTCACCATAAGAGGATACTTTTGAGACCCCCTTATCCCGTGCAAGTACTTTCATCACAATCACATCAATGAATTGCCGTGTAATGGTATCCAGCTTTCCGAATCTGTCTGCGATCTCTGATTCGATCTCATACACTTCACCCGTTGTTTCACACAGTGACAAACGACGATACAGTTCCAGACGCAAACGGTCTTCTTCAATGAGTTCTTCATTCAGATAGGCATCAATAGAGAGTTTCATGTCGATGTTCTGTGCCACCTCTTTGTCTTGTCCTGAAAGCTCTTTAATGGCATCTTCAAGCATACGCAGATAAAGGGAATAGCCTATCTGTTTAATGTGCCCGGACTGGGCTTCTCCGATGATATTTCCTCCACCTCGGATCTCAAGATCATGAAATGCCAGCACCGCACCGGAACCCAGGTCTGAGTTTGATTCCAGAGCTAAAAGGCGCCGTTTGGCATTATCCGTCAAACGTTCTTTATCTGTCACCACGAAATAACAGAACCCCTCTTTTCCTCCACGCCCTACACGCCCACGAAGCTGATGCAGGTCGGCGATCCCGAAGTTGTCTGCACCGTCTACGATCATCGTATTGGCATGCGGCATATGGATACCCGACTCCACAATGGAAGTGGAAAGCAGTACATCATACTCACCGTCTTCAAAGAGCATCATCTCATCTTCGGTCTCTTTGGCAGAGATCTTTGAATGCAATACGGCAATACGCAGTTTCGGAAGAATATCCAACAGTACTTTTTTCTTCTCTTCGATACCGGCAATGGAGTTAAAGACATAAAATATCTGCCCTCCACGCCGCATTTCACGCAAGATCGCTTCTTTAATGACCTTCTCATCGTACGACTTTACAAACGTTCTGACACCCTGACGTTCTGTCGGCGGTGTCAAAATCTCTGAAAAACTTTTCACTTCTGACATCGCAAGGTTCAATGAACGGGGGATCGGAGTAGCTGACATGGAGAGCAAATGAACATCAATAGCGATCTCCTTAAGTGCTTCTTTCTGTTTCACCCCGAATTTATGCTCTTCATCTATGATGACCAGTGCCAGGTTTTTAAATTTAGCTGTGAGCAATGCATGGGTCCCCACCACCACATCTATCGTTCCTTCCTCAAGTCCTCTAAGTGTCAGCGTTTTCTCTTTGGCTGTAGAGAAGCGATCCAGTTTAGCCACTTTGATCTCATGTCCATAAAAACGCTCTTTAAGGCTTTTGTAGTGCTGTGAAGAGAGCAGTGTGGTAGGCGCGATCATCATCGCCTGATAACCGTTCTTCACCGCTACGAACATCCCGTTCATTGCCACTTCTGTTTTACCGAAACCGACATCTGCCGAGAGCAGTCTGTCCATCATCTTTCCTGAAGCCATATCATCGAGCATATCATTAATGGCACGTTCCTGATCTTCCGTATGTACAAATCCGGCCTCGGACATAAATATAGCATGTTCTTCCATACGTTTTTTAAGTACAATACCTTTTTTCAAATGCCTTTGTGCCGAAAGGTTGATGATCTGAGAAGCAATGGCAAAAAGTTTCTCTTTGACTTTCGCTTTGAGCTTTTTAAAACTGGCTTTACCCAACTTGTCTAAAACAGGTAGAGAACCGCCCTCTGCCACATAACGGTCGATGACTTCTAGATTGGAAACCGGTATCAACAGAGAATCCTCATTTTGGTACATCATCACGACAAATTCAGAAGTAGCACCCAGAACATCCCGTTTTTCGATTCCTCTGAAGATCCCGACACCGTAATTTTCATGCACCACATAATCACCCGGTTTCAGCTCATCGAGGATGATACTGGCTTTTTTGACCCGTTTGCGTTTAATAGGCTTATTGAGAGACAAGATAAGCCGGTCTGCTCCCAGAAGATTGACGATCCCTTCCTGATAAACAAACTCGATATTTTCAAAAGAACTCAGTTCAGACCCACGGACAATACTCTCATTTTTTGCAATGATCGTGATCTTTTTGTCTTTATGCGACTCAAGCAGTTTATTGGGAATGACTGCTTCAAGATCACGGTACTTGTTCCCTTCCGGAATAGCAGGCAGCAAAAATGCTTTTCTCGGTACCAGCGGTTCACCAAGTTCGTAGATCTCTTTGAGTTCTTCATCCAGATCAGATGCCCAGACAGCATCAAAAAGTTCCAAAGCATTCATACCAAGATCATCCAAATACCAGAGTCCCAGTGAATCAATATCTTTGACAAAAGTATCATAGCTACTGCGTTCACAACGGCTTTTCAATGATTCATGCTGTACTTTGTCCAAAACCAGAAAAGCAGCTGTGATCTCAAGCTCTTCGAGTTCATCAGGCAGACGTTTCTGCGTATTCACATCATAATGATGGATCGCCTCAACCTCTTCATCAAAAAGTGAAATACGATATGGTTTGTCAACGTGAATGGGATAGATATCTATAATATCCCCACGGAAAGAGACTTCTCCTCTCTGTGAAGCAATATCAACAAAGTGGTATCCCCATTGATACAAAGTGTCTTTCAAACTTTTCAAGGCCAGGGTATCTCCAAATTCGATCTTTTTTCTGCTGAAAAGTTCTGGTTTTGGAAAAGGAATAAGCAGTGTTCGTACAGGAGAGATCAATACTTTTTTCTTCTTGCTTTTATAGTAGTCGGAAAGGTGTGTAAAGAGGTCCTGAATATCTTCACCGTAAGAGCGAAGATCCTCACCCACAGAGACTCTTAGATCCGGTAAAACATAAGTGTCATATCCCAATAAAACTGCTACATCACGAACCTGTGCAGCTTCTTTGTCATCATTGCAAATGAGAAGTTTGTTTTCCTGTAAATCTTCTAAATATTCATATATATTACTTTGGTACATGGGTGTTTAACTATCCTTCTATGCTGTAGGGTGTTGTCTCTTTCAAAAATGCTTCAATGACATAAAATGAACCGAAAACCAGATATTTTTTATTCTGATCGATCTCATTTTGAAAATCACTATAGGGCAAACCTACTCTTTCCAAAGCTTTCTCGATCTCTTCTATGACCGTGGCACGCTGAGATCCGATATGAATAATCTCTACACGCTTTACTTTCGGCTTCAAGATACGCAGTACCTCTTCATACTCTTTATCATCTAAAGAATTATAAATTAAAATCGTATCCGCTTCCATCGCTTTGACAATTGCCTGTGCAGCTAAAGGATTATGTCCCACATCAATACGGATATTTTCCATCAAAGGATAAAAACGGCCGAAAAGTTCTAAACTAAGTAAATCATTTACATCATAATCAATGTTTAAGATATCCAGAGCATGGAGTGCAACCATCGCATTATCTACCAAATAAGACGGCCAGGCTTTTTCTGTAGCAATTTTTTTTAATCCGTAAGGGTCAACCTCTGTGTTAATCCCTGGGCAGACACGCAGGTCTGCCCCTACATCAGCTGCGATCTTTTCTGCTACCTCAACCACCTCATCATACACCTGTGGAGCGAGTAACACTTTCTTTTGAATACTTCGTATTTTTGTAGCAGCGATCTCTTCAATGGTCTTGCCTAAAAAAGCCTGATGGTCTATGCCTATAGGTGTAATGACAGACAGTGCTTTATCACGCACATTGGTCGCATCAAACTCTCCGCCCAAACCTGCTTCCAAAACCATCAGGTCACAGTTTTCAAAAACAACAAAAGCCAAAAGTGTGGTATATTCAAAATAAGAGAGTTCCTCAGACATCTTTCTGCCGAGAATATCAAAAAGTCTCCGATGTGCTGTCTCCAAAACTTCATCAGAGGCATCCTCTCCATTAAGCCAGATACGTTCATTGAACTTTAAAATATGCGGGGAAGAGTAATGCCCGACAGACAATCCTTCTTTCCAAGCAAGAAAAGCCATCATCCTGCCGGTAGAACCTTTACCGTTCGTCCCGACGATATGTACCGTTTCAGGATGTTTAATATGTGGTTTCAAGCATGCATAAGCAAGATGTACCCGCTCATGATCGATCTCTTTATAATAGAGAGGTTTACCTGCCAAGAAATTTTCTAACGGCTCACTGCTCACTGCGATCTTCCCACGCTTATTTGCTATTTGCAGATTTTGCACTGACATATGCCAAAAATTCATCCAGGGCTTTTTCCAGACCTTTTCGTATGGCTTCTGTCCTCAATGCAGATGAATCCACAGAACTTTCATAAATATCTGATTCAAAGATCGTTGAGATCTTTTTACGAATTCTTCCCTGCTTGGTCATCATATCAAAGTTTACACGCACATTGACACGATAACGCGAGACATATCCGTTCTCATAGGCAAGAGGCGTAAAAGTAGTACCTGCATAAGAGATACGTATCGTGCTTCCCGCCTGTTCTTTGGATGTCACTCTTCTTTTAAAACGGGTATAGACCAGACGGTTCATCTCATCTTTCACAAAAGCTGCATTCTCCGGTTCTGCTCTGTCCACTACAACTTCCACATAGACATTGTCATCAAACGTATTTTTAATGTACTGCGATGAAGGTTTATAACCACAAGA
>Ga0256834_1002611_pt1 | contig 11240 bp, 8 predicted proteins | sample 4281140metaG_FD_190536 | JGI IMG/M metagenome (GOLD analysis project Ga0256834, IMG submission 190536) | Hydrothermal vent microbial communities from East Pacific Rise, Pacific Ocean - 4281-140 | ecosystem: Environmental > Aquatic > Marine > Hydrothermal vents | place: Pacific Ocean: East Pacific... | reverse complement strand
AGTGAGTAGGTGTTTTTTCCAGCATTTTTGGACTGATACATTGCAGTATCGGCATGTCGCAATAAGGTATCTACATCATGTCCATGATTTGGGTAGAGTGCAATACCAATACTGCCAGAAATTTTTAATTCATCATTTTTAAGTTTAACTAAGCGTTCGAGCTTTTTTAACAGACGTAGTGAAACTTGAGCGGCCTGTTCTTCGGTGACGCCTCTAAGCATTAAGACAAACTCGTCGCCGCCAAAGCGACAGATGTGTGTTTGTTGTTTAGATTGTCTTAGTGAGTTGACAATTCTTTTTGCAATAACAACGAGTAGCTCGTCTCCTATGCTGTGTCCTAATGAGTCATTTACTTGTTTAAACCCATCTAAATCTAAAAATAAAATTGCAAAAGAGGTGGGGGAGTCTTGAATGATTTTTTCCACTTGGCTTTTAAAATAAGTTCGATTTTCGAGTTTTGTGAGCGGGTCAAAGTACGCTAATTGTTTAATTTCAGCTTCGGTTTGACGTTGGTAGGTGATGTCTTTGATAAAAAAACTGACCTCAATATCATCTAATTTTTTGGGGTTGTTAATGATTGAGGTTGCTACTTCGGCGGTGATTTTTTTATTTGCACGTGTAATCAGTTGTCGCTCTTGTTTTAGCTTGTTAGAGTCTGCTTGGTTGAGTCCAAAAACCTCTAAAAATGGCTGTTTTGGTTCTTTTTTGAGTGGGGATTTTGTGTGGTCACAAATAAGCTCAATGATCTGTTGGTTAATTGCTTCTTGTTCTGAGTAACCAAAAAGTTGAATGGCAACGGGGTTCCATATTTTAATAATCCCCTCTTTATTCGTTACAATCACGGCTTCTTGTGAGGTGGCAATAATACGTGTTAGACGTATTTGTGTGAGTTGTAAGTGTCGAGTATGGCGGTATACCATGATTGAAAACAAGATGATTGCAAGATAGCTGGCGAGAGTAATGTAGAGCGTAAAAATTAATGGTTTTACGGCTAAGTTTTTGAGATACCAGTGTTGCTCTAAATCAAGTTGCGTTTCTGAGTGAGTTGAAATTAAGGAAAAAGGGCTGTAAAGACGGAATTCTAATAGGTATTGTAAAGGGCTCTCTGTATGGGGATGATAAGTCATTTGACTAAAAAAAGGGCTGTTAAAAATAGACAGAGAAGTATTAAAAAAAATATTATATTGTGAGAAGAGTTTTTTAATCTTATTGAAAATGATCTCTTCAATGGGCACGATAATAAACACGATCCCTTTGACTTGTTGTAACCGTTCTTGATCGGAGAGTTCATTAGGGTCACTTTGGTATACGGGTCTAAAGCTTAAACTGTAAAACGTTTTAGAGTGAGAGGATTGTAGTAATTCAATATTTGATTGATTGTTTTGAACTGCTTTTGTAAATTGTTTGGCAATTCCTGGCAAGGTTAACATGTCTTCGCTTAGATAGGGCATGTGCTCTGCATCAAGCGGAATAATTTGACTGATTGGAAGCGTGAAATTTGAGGTGTTTAACAGTTCTTCTTCAAAAAGTCCTTTTGCTTGAACCTGAACGAATTTAAATCCTTTTTGTAGTTGTAAGCTTTCAAAATTAGCGGTTTTATTTTTGGGTACATACGGAGCAAAACCAATGGCATGAATGGTTGAACTTTGGTTATATAGCCCTTTAGCAAAATGTTCAAATTCATTATTGGTGAGCTTTGAATTTGTAGCATAGTATTGGGATAGCGCATCGAGCAAAATATCGGTTCGTTTTTCAATTTGTTGTTGCTGTAAACTCAACTTATCTACGTTTACATTAAACGTACTTTTAACGGTATTGTATTGCTGTGATGCTTCATAGATAAAAGCCAAGATAAGTATTAGGCAGCTTGATAAAAATACTGCAATTAGCTGTTTGTAGGATAAATTTAGGGGGTCTTTAAAAATAAAGTATTTCACATAGACTCTTCTGGATTAGCTAGCTAATGGAGTACTAAAAATCTTACAACGTTTCAATAGAGAATGCTAGGGATAGAATACTAAGGCGGTATGCAGAACTTCCCCTTAGAGCGGGGCTTAAGTGAGATTATTTAGTGTATTCTTTTTTTATGGTGTATGATTTGAAGTGTCGTCAAGGTAAGTTTGAAAGTGGGTTTTCTAACAGTACGCCAAGATAACGTCTTTTGCTTGATCGAATATAATTCTCCCCCCCCCTATTACCTTTTTTCGGAGTGAATCGAATTGTTATGGGGCTTTTAGGATAATAAACATATGTCAGAAGTATTTATTGGCCGGCAACCTGTTTTAGATCGCTACATGAATGTTTTTGCTTATGATTTACAATTTTATCAAGGCTTAACCGCCACTTGTGACGCAACGTTACAAGCCACGCAGTCTTTAATTACGAACATTCAAGAAGCGATTGGCTTTCAAGCCATTGTGGGCAACCATGCTGCGATGGTGCATTTACCCAGTCAAATGATCCGTAAAGAGCTTTTGCCACGTTTTGATGAATTACATCCTATTATGTTAGAAATTTCTAGTGATACTTTAGGGAACGCGCCTCTTTTAAGAAGTTTAAAGGAGCTGAAGCAGTTAGGGTCAAGTATTGTCTTAGGTGAATTTATTAATTCAAAAACCTGCGCTAAACTGGCGAGTATCAGTGATTACGTTAAAATAGATACGACGAATAAAAATAGTATTGAGCTTAAGTCAATGATTGATGCGTTGCATCAGAAAGGAATTAAAGTCATTGCCCAAAAAGTGGATACTGAAGTGCAGTTTCAGGTGTTAAAAACATTAGGGTTTGATTATTTTCAAGGGTATTTCTTTAATCATCCCACCATTATTAATGGTAAAAAATTGTCTGGAAATCGTCTTGTTTTGCTAGAGCTGCTTGCCAAAATTAACGAGCCATCCACGCGCTTTCAAACATTATCAGACCTGATTAGCCAAGATGTTACTTTGAGTTACAAGTTATTAGAAGCCATCAATAACCCCGCCGCCATGATTCCGATTCGGGTTGAAAGTATTTCGGATGCCTTAAGATATTTGGGTTTAAACCGTTTAAAATTTTGGGTAAATACGTTAATGTTGTCGAATATGGAAGGTGTTCCCAAAGAGTTATTGACCAGTTCGCTGGCGCGTGCTAAATTTTGTGAGCGCTTGGCATCCGATACAGAGTATACAAAGGATAAAGAAAGTTTTTTCTTAGTCGGTTTATTCTCAAATTTAGGCGCTTTTTTTAAAGTGCCTCTTGAAGATGTTGTGATGGAAATGCCCCTGTCTAATGAAATAAAAGCCGCTTTGGTTCAGCATCATGGCGCAATGGGTGACGCACTGTTGATTGTTGAGCAGATAGAGCAACTCGATGCATCATCCAGTCACCTTAAATTTGAGCAACTGGGCATATTAGAACTGTCTGAGCGATTTATGTTGTCAAACACTTGGGCGCAACAAGCTATTTTATGAATTTAATAAAAAATTCCCCCCCCCCCTCATTTAACAAGGAGCAGTTCATGGCAATGGAATCCATTAATCCAGCAAACGGCGAGTTATTAGGTACATTTGAAACGTGGGATCAAGCCACATTAGACGACGTGGTTACCCAAGCGGGTTACCAATTTAAAGAGTGGTCACAGCTGACCCCCATTGAAGACCGCTGTACGATGATGAAGCGTGTTGCGAATGTGCTACGTGATGACAGCGACCAGTTGGCTGAATTGATTACATTAGAAATGGGCAAAACCTTTATTGAAGCACAGGGTGAAATTGAAAAATGTGCCAAGGTTTGTGACTATTACGCTGAAAAAGGCCCTGAATTTTTAGCCGATGAAATGGTGGAGACAGATGGTTCCAAAAGTTACGTGAACTATCAGCCTTTAGGTGTGGTATTGGCGGTAATGCCTTGGAATTACCCCTTTTGGCAGGTGTTTCGTTTTGCTGCACCTGCGTTAGTGGCAGGGAATATTGCCATCTTAAAACATGCCTCCAATGTGCCACAGTGCGCTTTAGCGTTAGAAGAGGTCTTTCGAAAAGCGGGATTCCCTGACTACCACTTTACCACCCTTATGATTGGTGCACGCATGGTAGAAAGCGTTATTCGCCACCCAGCAGTCAGAGCGGTAACCCTAACGGGCAGTGAAAATGCAGGGCGAAAAGTTGCCAGTGTTGCAGGGTCAGAGTTAAAGAAGACTGTTTTAGAATTGGGGGGCGCGGATGCCTTTATTGTACTGGACAGTGCCAATATGAAAGCAGCGATTGATGGTGCAGTTGCAGGACGTTTTTTAAATATGGGTCAAAGTTGTATTGCCGCCAAACGCTTTATTGTGGACGAGAGTCGTTTTGAAGAGTTTGTGGAAGGGTTTAAAACAGCGATTGAAGCAAAGTTTGTGGCGGGTGACCCAATGGATGCCAGCACCACCTTAGCCCCCATGTCTCGTCAAGATTTATTAGAAGAGATGCACGAGCAAGTGATGAGTGCGGTTAAGGCTGGTGCAACGTTAGTGACGGGCGGCTATCAGCTTGATCGCCCTGGCAGTTATTATGCCCCCACCATTTTAACGGGCATCACCAGCAATATGCCCGCGTACAGTGAAGAATTTTTTGGACCCGTGGCGATGGTCTTCTCGGCAACGGAGCCAGCACACGCGCTAGGCATTGCTAATTCGATTAACTACGGTTTAGGCGGTTCAGTCTGGAGCGACGATCTAACCACGGCCGAAACCATTGCGCGTGGCATGGAGTCGGGCGCGACTTTTATTAACAGCCCCAGTTTTTCAGATCAAAGAATGCCATTTGGGGGGGTAAAAAATTCGGGTTACGGCCGTGAGCTCTCTTCGCAAGGGATTCGTGAGTTTATGAATGTGAAGTCTATCTGGATTAAATAATGTTTGACCTGTTGTTAAAAACCCTTTCTGATTTAAAAGAACCCGCCATTTTATGGCGGTTATTCATTCCTTTTTTGGCCTCTATTATTTTAGTCTCTGTTTTAGGGTATGGACTGTTTGGCGTCTTCTTATTCAGTGATTTTGTGACTGGCAATGCTATGGTCATGGATGTTACCACTTGGAGTACCGAGGTGGAGCAAACCATTGGGGCGATTCCGTTTGTGGGCGCTTTGCTATTGTGGATTGTAACGGCGGTATTTGCTGTGGTTGCTGGTATTTTGGGTATCTTATTAGGTAGCTACTTAATTTTACTGTTTGCCATGATTATTACGGGCTTTATGACCGATAGCTTGGTGAAAGTGGTACATGATAAACACTACCCCAATGTGGAGTATAAAGGGCACGGAACCATGCTAGGCATGCTGGGTAAGATGCTTAAGTTTGGTTTATTATTGCTTTTATTATTTTTATTAACGTTTCCCATGTTGTTTGTTCCGCTAGTCAATATTGTTTGGTTTTGGCTATTGGGTTTTCTTTTTTTTAGGTATGCCTTGGTGTTAGATGTGGGGCAAGTTATTTTGCCTGAGAAAATGTTTAATGAAATTAAAGGACTAGGCGCTTGGTCTCCTACGTTGGTCTTAGGTCTGTTTTTTCTATTAAGCACCTTCCCCATTTTGGGATTGTTTGCGCCTGTGTTGGGTGTGATTGCCTTATCGCACTATTACTTTGATTACCTTTCAACCAAGCCAAAATCAACCGACTTAAATTCGTAGTTTAAATAACTTAACCCAAGCAAGTAGGGGGGAGATTTATTTAAAAATGATAAGGAAATGCTATGCCAAGAAGGTCTACTAAAACGAAAGAGCAAACTCATCAAACCTTAAAAAATATGAGCTATGAAAGCATGGCGATTAGTTGGTTGATGTATGATGGTTGGCAAGTGTTTACACCCATGTTAGACAATGGGCATCAAACGGATATATTAATTTCAGATGGTCCAAATTATTATCGAATTCAAATAAAAACGGTCGAAGCAAGTGGTGAAGATCATCTCGTAGAAAATCGCTGGGAAAACAGTAATGTGAATTATGTGATCTATTTTGCACGAAATTCAACGTGGGGATACATTGCTCCCGCCTTTTCGGAAAAGAAAAGGGCGTTAAATCATAAAGAGCATTGTCGATTTGAGTCGAATAGTCGATCGGAATTTCTTAAACAACTTCATAAGATTGATTAGTTTAAATTTTACCCCCCCCCTACACCTTAAGACAGACTGTACGATGGGGGGGATTTAATTTAGGATGTTTTTTTGCGCTTTTTAACCTTTGATTTTTTACTGTTCTTCTTCGGTTTTTTCTTCTTTTTCTTATTGCCTTTTAACGCATCTTTTAATGTAAAGCTTGGTTCAAGCCCTGCTATTTTTTCGACAGGTAGTGATTGCTGTAAATGGTATTCGATGCGTTCTAAGTTTTTAAGGTCGTGACGTTCAACCAAGTTGATGGCTACTCCTACTTGTTGTGCGCGTCCTGTTCGCCCAATGCGGTGAATGTAAATGTCACCTCGATAGGGAATGTCGTAGTTGATAACATGGGTAATTTGCAGCATATCAAGCCCACGAGCGGCGACGTCGGTGGCGACCATCACTTTAATCTTATTGCCTTTAAATTTTTTCAGTTTTTCAAGCCGAATGGCTTGTATAAAGTCGCCATGCAAAACTTGAGCGGAAACATTTTGAGATTGCAACCACTCGGTCACTTCGATGGCTTTGTCTTTTTTATTGCAAAAGACGATGACACTTTGAGAGCTGCTGTCTTTTACAATACTGGCTAACAGGGCTTGTTTGTGTGCCTTGCTGTCTGCTAAATAGACCAGTTGTTGTACTTGTTCGGATTGTTGGTTGGGTGCGTCCACTTGAACAATTTCGGGTTTTTCTAAAATCTCTTCGGCAAAACGTTCGATGCCTTTACCTGATAGCGTAGCTGAAAACAGTCCCGCTTGAAAATCCGTTGGAATTAGCTCAAGCAGTGCATGGACGGTGGGGCCTTGTCCCATATCGAGCATTCGATCGGCTTCATCAATGATTACAATTTCAATATAGGAGAGATCAACGTGTTCATCTTCAACCAATTTGGCTAAGCGTCCAGGGGTGGCAACGAGAATGTCGCAGGCTCGGGTGAGTGTTTCGGCTTGTTGGCTTTGTTTAAAGCCACCAGTAATAATCACGGAAGGAAAATCACCATAGGTTCCCAGTTGATTGACTACCTTATGAATTTGAAAGGCCAGTTCTCGTGTGGGGGATAAAATTAATACACGCGGGTGTCTGCTGGAACGCTTAGGTTCATCCAGCAAATATTGTAAGGTTGGGATGATAAAGGCGGCGGTTTTTCCGGTTCCTGTTGCCGCACCCGCAAGAATGTCTTTGCGTTCCAACATGAGTGGAATCGCCACTTCTTGGATGGGCGTGGGTTTGTGATAAGCCTGTTTTTTAATGGCGTTTAACAGGATTTCATCTAGGTCAAAATCTTCAAAAGTCATGCGGTCTCCTGTGAACGTTAGTGCGAGTATTTAAGAGCAGTGAATTTTATAGCAAGGATTATAGTTGCTTGCATCAATTTTCATACGTTTTTGTTCAACAAAACTTTGCAGTAAATCATCCATCGCTTTCATGATTTCAGGGGCACCATTGAGTTCAAATGGCCCGTGTCTTTCAATCTCTCTTACGCCATCTTGTTTTACATTACCTGCGACAATGCCCGAAAAAGCTTTACGCAGTTGGCTGGATAGCTCATGAATGGGCTGGTTTTTATGTAAGTTGAGTGTTGACATGGTTTGATGCGTTGGAATAAATGGGGTTTGCAGATCCATTGTAAGTTTTAAGTTCCAGTTGTAATAATACGCGTCACTGCTCTTTTTTCGGTTTTGGCGGATTTTTTCCATGTTTTCAGACATGCGCGTTGCGACATCTCGTGGGCGATTGATCATTACTTCAAGGTGCTGAGTGGCTTCGGAGCCTAATGTGATGTCAATAAAGTTAAGTATTGATGCAAAGTAGGCTTCGCTTTGTTCATTTCCCGTTAGGATTAAGGGAAGGGGGAGATCTTTATTGTCTGGGTGTAATTTAATGCTGAGTAGGTACAACAACTCCTCCATTGTGCCAGGGCCACCGGGGAATATGATAATGCCGTGTCCTAAGCGTACAAAGGCTTCAAGACGTTTTTCTATGTCGGGGTAGATGCAAAGCTCGTTGACGATGGCGTTAGGGGCTTCCGCTGCGATAATTTCGGGCTCTGTTAGACCAATGTAACGCGCATTGGAGTTACGTTGTTTACCATGCCCTAATACGGCTCCTTTCATGGGGCCTTTCATTGCACCCGGGCCACAGCCTGTGCAAATGTCTAAATTACGCAATCCAAGTTCATAACCAATTTTTTTGGTGTATTTATATTCGATTTCTGCAATGGAGTGTCCGCCCCAACAAACGATAATATTGGGGTTGGAATTCGGGTGCATTAAATGTGCATTGCGAGCAATGTGGAATACGGCATTGGTAATGCCTTCGGAGTCGTTTAAATTAAATTGTGGGTTTTCTAAAATATCATTTCGAGTGTAAATAAGGTCTCGAATCACGGCAAACACATGTTCTTTGAGTCCAACAATGAGTTCATTGTCTACAAAGGCACTGGGGGGGGGATTTTTCAGTGTGACTTGTACGCCACGACCTTTGACGGTTACTTTGATGTCAAAATTAGGGAATTTAGCGCGTAATCCGTCGTTACTGTCCTCTTTAGAGCCTGTATTTAAGACGGCAAGCGTGCATTGCACTAACATGTCATTTAGGCCTTGGTCTGAATTATCACAAAGTTGCGTGGCTTCTTGATGGGACAGTATTTGAAGAGAACCTTCGGGTCGGATAATGACTTCTGCAATATCGGTATTCATATTAAGATACACTTCCTATATTATTTTTTTTTTTGTAACGATCCAGCTAGCCCCTGAAAAGGGGCCGTCTGAGCCGTTACTATACATATTGACTACTCGTTGAGTAGTTACCATCTTTTTATCAGAGGTTTTATTATGCGTGACAATCGTCCCCATGAGGAAGGTTTTTTAATTATTTTGTTAGTGTTGGCATTGATTGGCTTAATTTGGCTGTTCTATCCTTTTTTAACGGCGCTGTTTTTTGCAATGATTTTAGCCACAGCGAGTTATCGCCTGTATGAAGGCTTACTGCCTCGTTTTAAAGGCTCTAAAACCATGGCGGCCTCTGCGATGAGTGCTTTGGTGTTTGTAGGTGTCATTGCACCGGTGACTTATTTGTTGGTAGAGGTCAGCTTGCAGGTAGGTCAATTATACGGCGATGCACAGCGCTGGATTGGTTCGCAAGACTCTGAAAGTTTGGCGCAATTAAATCAAACGTTACTAGGCTATCTCCCCTTGAGTGAAGCGACACAAAACAGTGCGCTAGAACAAATTAAAGCGAACTCTGAAAAAATTATTATTTTTGTTCAAAAAACCACGGTTTTTTTATTAGAGGGCATTGTGGGGACTACCTCCTCTTTTATCGCGTTTATTGGTTTATCAGTATTTGCGTTGTTCTTTTTTTATCGTGATGGTCATGCGATTGCCAAGCATATTGCTATTTTATCGCCATTAGATAACCGCTACGATCGTATGATTATGCAGCGCTTTGCCAGTTTATCGAGTGTTTTAACATTGAGCGTGGTAGGCATTGCGGTGTTGCAAGGTGTCTCGTTTGCACTGGTGGCGTGGGCATTAGGGTTGCCAGGTTTATTCATTGGAATGGCGATTGCCGTGACCTCTTTTATTCCCATAGTGGGCGCGGCATTGGTATGGATTCCTGTTGCGCTGTATGCCTTAGCACAAGGGGATATTGTCGCTACCTTAGTCTTGGTGTTTTGGGGGGTGGTGATTACGGGGTTTGTGATTGATAACATTGTGCGCCCAATGATGATTACTAAGTTGACCAAAACGCTTGGGCAGGCGGGCGAGGGATTGATCGTTGCAAATCATACGTTATTGACGGTTTTATCAACCTTTGCAGGCTTAATTCACTTTGGTGTGATAGGCCTGTTTTTTGGGCCTGTTATTGCTGCGATGGCGATTACTATTTTTGATGTGTATGAACATAAAAATTCGAATATACTGGATCGAAGTTAACAGAATTACGATTAAAGGAGAGCGTTTATGAAAAAACTTAAAAAAAGTATGTTTGCCTTGACGACGCTGGCAATGGCATTGCATGTTACGCAGGGCATTTCATCAGAGCCGTCAATACAGGATCCTTACATTGAAGGGTTTAAGGCTTATGCGGCAGAAGTGGAAAGTTACAGTAATGATTTAACCCATTCGTTATTAAGCTATGTGGAAGAAGTAAAGCAGGCTGAAAAGCAGGTGGGCTATATTGGCGAGGTCTTACCAATTCCTAAGGCCATTAAGGTGACGGATAGTGTGTATACCGTTGTCGGAAGTATGATTTGGCATAACCCTAGTAATTTTGGACTCAATAATAATCTCTCTTTTATTATTTTTGACGAGGGTGTGTTTGTGTTTAATGCAGGCGCGAATGCGGCACTGGCATATAGCCTACATCAACAAATTAAAGCACTGACAGATAAGCCTGTAAAGTGGGTGGCGGTAGAAAATAATCAAGGTCATGCTTACTTGGGTTCCAGTTATTGGGTAGATGTGGGGGTGAAAAACCTCTATTCAAGCGAAGCGGCGAATGAACAGTTTGACGCAGGATTTGAGCGTACTAAACGAGAGTGGTCAGAGCGTGTGGGTAAAAATATAACGCTGTCCGCACGCAATGTCAGTGATCAATTTACGACCTTTGAAGATAAAATGGTGATTGAAGTAGGGGGGGGAGAAAAAGTCTATTTGTATGATTTTGGTTCAGGCCATACCCCCGCTTCAACCAGCCTTTATGTCCCTTCGCGTAAAGTTTTTTTTACGGGAGACTTAGGGTTTAATGAGCGCATGCCTGTATTCTTCAAATACACTAATGTTAAGGCGTGGATAGAGTCGTATGAGGCGATGATGGCGACGATTCCTAAAGATACCATTATGATAGCTGGTCACGGAACACCAACGGATATGGCGACGTTAAAGAAACAAACGTATGATTATTTGGTGTACTTGTATCAAAATATTGAAAAAATTGTGGAAGCTGATGGATCGCTAGAGGATGCTTTGGCATTGGATCAATCCATGTACAAAGAGCGCCCTGTGTTTGATCAAGCGGCCGAAAATAATGCAAGACATGTTTATAATGAAATTAGTGGGGGAGGGTTTTAAAAAAAGTTTAGATGGGTTTGGTTTTTTATTGATGTAAACAAAAACCCCCTGTCACTCA
>Ga0256834_1002609_pt1 | contig 11247 bp, 10 predicted proteins | sample 4281140metaG_FD_190536 | JGI IMG/M metagenome (GOLD analysis project Ga0256834, IMG submission 190536) | Hydrothermal vent microbial communities from East Pacific Rise, Pacific Ocean - 4281-140 | ecosystem: Environmental > Aquatic > Marine > Hydrothermal vents | place: Pacific Ocean: East... | reverse complement strand
ATTGGTCATGTGCATTCGGGCGCTCTGGGATGGAATGGCTTCATTACTTTTGGTGCGTTATATTATATGGTTCCAAAGTTATGGGGGCGTGAGCGTATGTATTCTACGAAGCTTATCAGTGTGCATCTTTGGGTCGCTACGGTTGGTATAGTGTTCTATATTACGGCTATGTGGGTATCAGGTATTATGCAGGGTTTAATGTGGCGTTCTTATAATGACATGGGCTTTCTTGAATATTCCTTTGTCGAGAGTGTTATGGCGATGAAACCGTTCTATATTATTCGTGCAATGGGCGGTGCTTTGTTCCTAGCTGGTGCTTTAGTTATGGTTTATAATATTTGGCGCACTATTCGCGGGGATGTTAATGAAAAAGAGCAAAACGTTGAATCGTCTAATAAAACAATTGAGGGAGCAGTCGCATGAGCTTAATGGAAAAACATAAAGTAATAGAGCGCAATTCTATTCTTTTGCTTGGCCTTACTATCGTAGTGGTTCTTATTGGTGGGATAGTCGAAATTGTACCATTATTTAGATCTGAAACGGTTATTGAGTCTGTAGAGGGTATGCGCCCATATACGCCGCTTGAGCTTGCTGGGCAAAATATTTATATCCGCGAGAATTGTGTAGTATGTCATTCTCAGCAAATTCGTCCATTGCGTGATGAGGTCGTTAGATATGGTCATTATTCATTGGCAGCAGAAAGCATGTATGATCATCCCTTTTTGTGGGGGTCAAAAAGAATTGGTCCTGATTTAGCGCGCGTTGGCGGTAAATATTCGGATGATTGGCATGTTAGTCATTTAATTGAGCCAAGGAATCTTGTTCCTGAAACTATTATGCCCTCTTATGGTTTCTTGATAAAAAATGCGGCAAAGCTGCATGATCTTGATAAGCATTTGAAAACTTTGCGTATTGTTGGTGTTCCTTATAGCGATGATATGATTGAAAATGCTGTTAAGGATGCTTCTGTGCAAGCCATTGGTTCTGATCGTGCAAATATAGATGGGCTTTTAGAGCGTTACGGTGAAAATGTTAATGCGCGTGATTTTGATGGTCAGCCTGATATGGTCTCTGAAATGGATGCTTTGATTGCTTATTTGCAGGTGCTTGGAACATTTATTGATTTTGATGCTATTAAGGATGTTGAGGGGAGCGAATAATGCTTGACTATATAAGCTTGAATGCTGGTTTAATTGGATTAATATTTTTCTTTGTGTTTTTCATTACTGTAACCTTATGGACATTTAGGCCAGCGGCAAAGGAATCTTACGAAAAACATGCTCTTATTCCGCTTGAGGAGAATGAATAATGACTGATGATAATAAAAAGACAGAACATAAAAAGGAAATTGATGATGTTTCTGGCGTTGAAACCACGGGTCATGAATGGGATGGGTTAAAGGAGCTGAATAATCCTTTGCCTCGTTGGTGGCTTTGGGTGTTTTATGCTTGTATTATATGGTCCGTTTGGTATTGGGTTGTCTATCCCACATGGCCGACTTTAAGTGGAAATACCAAGGGCACTAGTGGCTATACTCAATTTAAAGAGCTTAAGAAAAATCAAGCTGAAATAGTGCTTCGTCAAAAAGCTTATCTTGATAGATTCGAAAAAGCATCATTTGAAGAAATTCTAAATGATAAAGAGCTATACGCTTTTGCTATGGCTGGTGGGAAGTCATTTTTCAAAGATAACTGTGCGACATGTCATGGTACTGGCGCACAGGGGGCTAAGGGTTATCCTAATTTGAATGATGATGATTGGCTTTGGGGCGGTAAATTAGAGGATATCAAGCAAACTATTACATATGGTATCCGCGCAGATCATGATGAAACACGAGTTTCTCAAATGCCTGCTTTTGGCAAGGATGAAATGTTAAGCATTGAAGAGGTTAATGACGTTGTTGATTATGTTATAAGTCTTTCTAGCGCAGATAAATCTACTATTCATGAGAAAGGCGCGGTTATTTTTGCTGAGCAATGTGCGATGTGCCATGGTGATGATGCAAGGGGTGATAGCTTCTTTGGTGCGCCTAATCTGTCTGATGCGATTTGGCTATATGGTGGTGATAAAGAAACTGTTATTGAATCTGTTCATAGTGGTCGTGGTGGTTTAATGCCGTCATGGCAAGGCCGCTTAGATGAGAACACAATAAGAGAGCTTAGCGTATATATACACCAGCTTGGTGGCGGTGAATAGTTAACAGGGCTAAAATCCCTATATAGAGCATTGGGTTTTTATGACTGGCTGTAACAAAGATTCTGTTAGTTATTTTGCAAAACAGGAAAAAATATACCCTAAGAAAGTTTGGGGGCGGTATCGTAAAATTAAATGGATAGTGATATCTGTTGCTCTTGCTGTTTATTATATTCTACCATTTCTGCGCTGGAATCGTGGCCCTAATGCTCCTGATCAAGCAGTATTAATTGATCTTGGTAATGCAAAAGCTTATTTTTTCTGGATTGAGATTTGGCCTCAAGAAGTTTACATTCTCACTGGGCTATTGATCCTTGCCGCAATCCTCTTATTTACCGCAACAAGTCTTTTTGGCCGCATATGGTGTGGTTATTTGTGTTTTCAAACAATTTGGACGGATCTTTTTGTTTGGGTTGAGCAATTTGTTCAAGGGGATCGTAACGCGCGCAAAAAACTGCATGATGGCTCTTGGACATTTGAAAAAATACGAAAAATATTGTTAACTCATTTTCTTTGGCTTGTTATCTCTCTTTGTACGGCTGGCGCGTTTGTTTTATATTTTATTGACGCTCCAACGTTATTTCAAAATATTATAGAGATAAACGTGTCGCAAACGGTGCTTATTTTTGTATCGAGCCTTACATTATCGACATATATTATGGCGGGATTCGCAAGAGAGCAGGTTTGCGCTCATATGTGTCCCTATGCTCGGTTTCAATCAGCAATGTTTGATCGTGACACCCTTATTATCGGATATGATGAGCTGCGCGGTGAAAGCCGTGGTAAGCATAAAAAGGGCGAAAGCTGGGAGGGCAGAGGCCATTGCATTGATTGTACGGCGTGCGTTCAGGTTTGCCCCGTGGGAATTGATATCCGTAATGGGCTGCAAATGGAGTGCATTGCCTGCGGACTTTGTGTTGATGCGTGTAATGATATCATGGATAAGGTTGATTTGCCGCGTGGCTTAATACGCTATGATACGGTTAATCATATGGAAGCCGAGATTAAGGGCGGTGATGAGCAATTTAAGTTCTTGCGCAGGCGTACTATATATTACGGGTTAATTCTTGCCGTTGTCGGAATTAGCTTGCTTGTCTCAATAATTAATAGAACCTCGCTTGAATTGCATATATTGCACGATCGTAACCCGATGTTTGTGCAATTATCCAGCGGTGAAATACGTAATGGCTATACTATAAAAATACTGAACAAAACGCATGAGCATCGCACCTATAAGCTTAGTATATCTGGTCTTGAAAATGCACGTATAGATGTAAAAGCGGCAGGTAATTTTACTGCGGATAACCTTTATGTCCAAGCTGATAGCATTGGTACTTATCATATATTTATCAGTGCTGCTGTTTCACCCGAGCCACCGCGTGATGTAGTATTTAATTTAGTCGATAGCAATGGTGAGCTATCTGATGATTATAAATCCATTTTTATTAGCAAAAGAGATAGATAAGCAAATGAGTGATATTGTTGAAGACCCTAAAGATAACTACGGCAAAAGGGTTGCGTTGTATTTTGTTGCTTTCTTTGGTGTGATTGTGCTGGTTAACAGCTTTTTTATGTATATGGCGGTTACAACTATGCCGGGCGTTGTAGTGAAAAACGCATATAAAAAGGGGTTAGCTTATAATGAAACACTTGAAAAAGCTAGGTCTCAGCCTATATTAAATCAGACAGTATCTTATAATAATGATAGCGGTGCTTTACGCTGGGAGCTGATTGAAAATGGCGAACCACTTACGGACGCAGTTGTTGATGCTCGTATATATCGCCTTGTTCAAGATGATTATGATGTTGATGTATCATTAAATCATATTGGCGCGGGCATTTATGAAACTACATTATCCCTACCTTTAAAAGGTCAGTGGACAGCAAGATTGAGAAGCAAATGGGACGACAAACAATATCAAATAAGACACCAGCTATTGGTGGAGTAAATGACTCTGAAAATGCAGGTTATGAGAGCTTGGTTCAGCTAAATATAGACGCAGAGCAAGAGCTTTCCGTTCTTGTTGGTGGGGTTCATTGCGCAGGCTGCATTCAAAAGATAGAATCCTCCCTTAAACGATTGGAGGGTATTAAGAATGTTCGGCTGAATTTTTCAACTGGTCGTCTGTCAATTGTATGGGATGGTGATAAGCAAAATGCGAATGAGTATGTAGCGCTTATTGAAAATCTTGGATATAATGTTAAGCCATATGATCCCGATACGCAGCGTTTAGAAATGGATAATCAAGAGCGTTTCCTTTTGCTTTGCTTGGGCGTGTCTGGTTTTGCTATGGGTAATTTGATGCTGCTTTCTGTTGGTTTATGGAGCACTACGGCGGATATTATGGGTATGGCTACACGTGATTTCATGCATTGGGTTTCTGCTGTGATTGCTTTGCCGACTATTTTATTTTCAGGCCGTCCGTTTTTCCGTTCTGCTTTAAAGGCTTTGAGCAATGGTCATACAAATATGGATGTTCCTATTTCGCTTGCCCTTATTCTGGCTGGCGGTATGAGTGTGCATGAGACAATTACCCATGGAGAGCATGTGTATTTTGACTCTGCTGTAATGCTTATGTTTTTCTTGCTTATCGGGCGTTATTTGGATTTTCGGGCGCGTAAAAATGCTCGCTCTACTGCTACGGATTTATTAAGTACATTAAGTGGTTTTGCAAATGTTGTTGATGGAGATGAAATATCGAAAACTCTAATACGTGATTTGCATGAAGATATGATTGTGCGCGTGGCTGTGGGGGAGAAAATCCCTGTTGATGGCGTTGTTATGGACGGGGAGAGCCAGCTTGATACTTCCTTGATTACTGGCGAGACTTTGCCGCGTGATGTTTCGATTGGGCAGGGCGTTTTTGCTGGCACTATTAATCTTGCCAGTCCTATAACTATAAGGGTTGCAAAAGCTGCGGAAGATTCGCTTTTGGCTGATATTGTGCGCTTGATGGAAAAGGCAGGGCAGGGGCAAGCTAAATATGTGCGTTTAGCCGATAAGGCGGCTAAACTCTACACTCCTATTGTTCATACATTTGCTGCGCTTGCTTTCTTGGGGTGGTTGTTTATTGGCGGGTTAGATTGGCAGGATTCTCTTTTAATCTCGATTACGGTTTTGATTATAACATGTCCGTGCGCGTTGGCGTTGGCTGTGCCTGTTGTTCAGGTATTGGCGAGCGGTAAGCTAATGAAGGCGGGGATATTGATTAAGTCAGGTGACGCGCTTGAGAGGCTTGCTACGGTGGATACTGTTTTGCTGGATAAGACAGGAACTTTAACGCTAGGTGAGCCTGTTCTTGAGGGGAGCTATGATGATGAGACATTGTGCATGGCTGCGTCATTGGCTTCGCATAGTAATCATCCATTATCAAAGGCAGTTGTTAGGTCATTTAAAGGATCGCTACGAACCGTTTCTAAAATTGAGGAGATTGCTGGGCGCGGTGTTGAGGGTGTTTTTGACGGTAAAAATATTCGCCTTGGAAGCCGCGCTTGGTGCGGTGATAAAGGCGCTTCCCCTACAAATAAGCTTGAATTATGGCTTAGTGTTGAGGGGCAAAGGCCTGCTTTACTTTGCTTTTCCGATGTTTTGCGTGAAGATAGCTCAGAGGTAATAGCTTGTCTTGTAAATGCAGGTTTAAACCCTATTATGCTTTCTGGTGACCGCATGGAGGTTGCGAAAGCTATATCGAAAGAATGCGGAATAAAGGAGTTTTATGCTGAAAAAACACCAACGCAAAAATTTGAAATTCTTGAGAACCTAAAAGCAAAAGGCCATAAGGTTCTTATGGTTGGCGATGGTTTGAATGATGCCCCTGTTTTGGCGGGGGCGGATGTATCTATTGCTCCGGGTAGTGCAATAGATATGGCGCAAAATGCGGCTGATATTGTGTTTATGGGTGATAGGCTTGCCCCTATATATAATGCTTACAAAACGGCGAAGTTAACGCAAAAGCTCGTTAAACAGAATTTTGCTATAGCGGTTATTTATAATATTATTGCTGTGCCATTGGCTTTGGCTGGGCTTGTAACTCCAATGATTGCGGCTATTGCTATGTCTGGATCATCGTTGATAGTTATTGCTAACTCTTTTCGACTTAGGGGGAGGGGTACTTAAATTATTGCTGCTGATTTTTAAAATTTAGATTAATTAAGGTAAATAAACACCTTGCTTTTCTCTTGATGCACTATTTTCATTGCTTTCAAAGAGGTGGGAGCAAGTTTTATGTGGATGATTACATACCATGGTTAATAATTCTATTGAAAGGTTGCCTTGTAGCGTTGATGATGGATGTATCTGTTTTTCAAAGGAATAATTTTTTGTTTATCATCGCTGTTTTGTTTAAAAGGTATTCTTCTCGTGTTTAATTATTTATTAAAGTTATGCAATGCTTTATTATTTAGTAAAAAGCGTCTAGAGAAAGAAAAAGCAAGTAAATTCGGGGTGATAAGGACCTCTATTTTTTACTATGTAACACCAACAATATTATTTGTATTAGCTGTCGTTGTTGGGTTGGTTTTTTATGGGTGGAGCAGCCTGTATAGATATTTTGAAACAAACGTCCCTTTAAATAGTCTGATATTGTCCATTCTTTTTTTTGCTGTCGCCCGCGCTATCTATAATAACTTTTTATTGTGGCGTTCATCTGGTTTTATGGTTGAGCTTGATGCCTTGGCTGAGATTGGGAATGTGTCTTCTAGTGATATTAAGCGTATGCAACATCTCCTGCATACAAAGGGATTTCTTATGGATATAAAGCAGATGAAGGAGGTTGTTGATAAGATTAAACATTATGGAAGAGTTCAGTTTACGGATAATGAAGCGCGTCTTGTGAAGTCAAAATTTGGTTACCGTGCTAGGCTTAATATGAGTGGAGTTGGTTTTCTTGCTGGTATGTTGGTAATGCTTGGTCTTTTAGGAACGTTCCTTGGTCTTTTAAAAACGATAGATTCTGTCGGTGAAGCGATGTCAATGATGTCATCAATGGGAGACGGTGATGTTGATATGGAAGAACAAATGTCAGGTTTTATTTCTTCTCTTTCTGCACCTCTTCAGGGTATGGGGCTTGCATTTAGCTCCTCCTTATTTGGGTTATCGGGTTCTTTGCTAATTGGTTTTATTAATTTTTTGTGCGGAAAGGCGCAGAACAAATTTATTGAAGATGTCAGTCGTTGGATAGATGAGCACATCCCAAAACCAACAAATAAAATGCAAGAATTAGCTAAAAACAAGGAGTTACCCGCTGGAGATGATCTTAAGGCATGGTTGGCCAGCTTTGTATTTTTGTCTAATAGAATGAATAAGCGTATGGAGCAATTGTTTACTTCATTAGCTAAAGCTGAAAGTAATTCTACGGGTATTCTACAATATACAGAGTTAATGTGTAACCGACAGCTAGTTATTGATGAAACGCTTTTGTCAATAAATCAAAACCTTAAAAATAATGGCCTGATTACTCGTGAAGGTTCTAATAAGGTTGCTTCTAAAATAGATAATTTAAATACATCTTTGGATAATGTTAATATTGAGGTTTCCTCCATAAGAAAAACTACTGGTAATTTTGATGGACATGTGACAAATATCACGAATAGTTTAGATACTAGTGCTGTGGCTAATCAGAATTTTGCTTCACAAATTCAAGGACAACAAGAGGAGCTAAAGGCGACACTAGATTGCCTTCGTGTCCATGTATTGGAAATGAGTTCAGGAACACGCTCATTCGAAAATACATCATTATTGCTTAATGACACTATTAAAAAAATGAATAAAGTGATTAATACTGGATATCTATCTTTATCAGATGGATATGTGTCTGTTGAAAATGTTTCATTGTCACTTAATGAAACTATTAAAGAAATGAATAAAGTGATTAATACTGGATATCTATCTTTATCAGATGGGTATGTATCTGTTGAAAACCTTTTAAAATCACAAGAAAACAGTGCAAAAATATCAGCTGTTCAAAATAGTGAAATGAAGGAATTATTAAGCAAATTTGTAGAAGAGCAAAGTGCTTTAATTTTTGAAATTAGTGGTATTAAATCTTATTTAAAAAATTCTAAAGATAAGGAGGAAATGTATGGATTAGTAAACCAAATGAGTGTGCTGGTAGATAAAATGAAGAAAAACAATTCAATTTTTAATGTTTTTTCTAAAAAAGATAAAACAAAATCTTGAGTAACATGATGTTTGAAAGAAATATGTATGTCAGAACGTAGAGAAGATGATCTTGCTACATTAGCATGGCCTGGATTTGTTGATATACTGTCAGCTGTTGTTATCATGTTTGTTTTCTTTTTAATGATTGTTTCAACATCTCTTTATTTTCATACTATTATTTATAAAAGTAAAATACTCCATCAGTCAGAGATTCAAATTAAGTCTTCTATACAACAAGATAATAAAAAAGATTTAAAGAAAGAAATAAAACGACTTAGTGCTAAAAACAAAGAATTACAAGAGCAATTAGAAGGCAATGGAATATCACATGGAGAACAATTAGAGGAGTCTGATGAACAAGCTTTTGACTTATCTAAAGATAAAATGACTTTAACCATTTATTTTGGGGTTAGTTCAATTACGGTGGTAGATCAAACTAAAGAGGAAATAGAAATGTTTTTTGATACACATAAATCTAAACTTCTTACTGGTAAATATATAGTTCATGTTGAAGTTGGAAAGTCACAAAATGCAGCAACTAAGTCAATCGCTCGTGAAGTAGCATTGGCTAGATTGTTTAACATACGCAATGAAATTTTAAAAATTGAGGAATTACCTCGCAATATAATTAAGGCTAACGTAATTGATTCTGTAAAAATTAATGATACATATAATTGGGCTAAACTTACTGTTAAAAGAAAAACAAATGATTAAATTTAATAATATGTCTTTAAATAATATAAAGAGTAAAATATATAATATTTTATTTGCTCTCCTATTACTTTTTGCGTGTCCCATTCCTTCATCTGAGGCCAGTGATTATTTAAATCAAATGTCGTTATCTAGTATAGTCATGTTTGCTTTAGATAATAATCCAGATATAAAAATGGCTAAGGAAAAAGTAGTACAAAGTTCTTATATGGTAGATGATGCAAAGGCTGCATATTACCCGCAAGTTAAATTAAATGCGGCATGGGGAAGACAGTATAATAGCCCTGCTGGAGGGGTGGCCGCCGGTAAATCACAAACTAATAATTCTGGCGAAGCTATGTTGGTTGTGAAGCAGCTTTTATTTGACGGCTTTTCGACAACACAAGAAATAAAAGCACAAAAAGCATTGAGCCATTCTTCTAAGATACAGGCAGATATTAAAATTAAAAAAGTGTTATCTGAATGTGTTAAATATTATTTGGATATTTTTCATTATCAAAGAGCATTGATGGAGGTTCAAGCTTATTATAAAAGTATAGAAAATGTTGTTGGTGTTGTTTCAAAATTATTTGAGGCTGGAGCAACTAGTAGAGCTTCGGTTGATTATACAAGAGCTCGCATGGCAATGGCACATTCAGAATTAACAGAGGCACGTTCATCATTAAATGATGCTATGAGTAATCTAGAATATTTAACTGGAAATTTACCAGACTTTACGGCGGTTGCCCCTGATATGCTAGACCCAGAAAACATTAATTTGGGATTTTATGTGAAGTATGCAAGGGAAAATAATGTTAACATGATTTTAAATGAATCTAATAAACGCTCTGTGGATCATAAAATAAATTCTGAAAAAGGTAAATTATATCCAAAATTAAGTTTTCAGCTTGAGGTTGAAGAAAAAGAAAATGATGGCGGTAAAACTGGCAGAACTAGTTCTGCCGCGGCTCTTTTGCAGCTAAATTATAAAATATTTGATGGCTTTTCACGTAAGGCAAATATTGGAAAAGTACGAAGTCAATATAAGGAATTAGAAATTAAAGATAAAAAAATTATGAAAAGATTGAAGCGGGATATAAAGTTATCCTATAATCAAATTATATCATTGCAAGAAAATATAAAAGCTACTGATCTTGAAATAGTATCAAATGAAAGTGTTAAAAAAATTAATGATGTTAATTTTGATCTTGGGGATATTAATATTATTGACCTTATTGATAGTGAAGAGAAATTAAAAAATTCACGAGTTAGAAGGCATAAGTTAGAAGCTGATCTTTATTCTAATATTTATCGTTTATTAATTGAGACTGGTATTATCAAAAAATATTATTTTTGTGAAGCCTGTAGAATAAAAGATAGTGATGAAAAAACTGCGTGGAAATAGAATAGGTTCATTGTTTTGTGTATGGCTGTAAAAAAAATTAAAATGTGTTATTTGTTGAATGGATTGCTTTGTCTTGTTGCGAGTACCTATTTTTCAGTACCATCTTATGCGCAAACAAATGCTCAGGTATCACCAGACGTTATGCTTTCTGCTGAAGATTTTTTATTTGGATCCCAGAATGAAGAAATAGATAGTGTTAGTGAACCTATTGTTGAAAATATGTCCGATCCCGATGAATTAAAAGAAAATGTTTCCTTAAGCAAAACGTTACCCGCCGCACTAAAGGGTGGTGAAAGTAGTGAAATACCTACCGTTAATGAAAAAATAGATGATGTTGTTACTGACGCTAATCAAGAAATGGAAGAAAATACTGAATTTGTAGATAATGATTTAAAGCAATCGAGTTTTTTAGATAGGCATAAATTAAAATCAAACGGCTCTAATGAAAACTCTTCTGAGCAGTTCTTAATGCCGAGTAATGATAATAAAATGATAACTTATGTAGAAATTGAATATGAAAGTGTAATTATAAGTTTAGAACGAAAAATTATGATTCTAGAAAAAGAGAAAGAAGCGTTAAGGAAAAGGTTAAAAGAATATGAGGGCAATAGTATTAGTGATTTAATACTTAGAGAAAATCCTTCTGAAATGATTAGGTAGATTGTAGGGCCTGTCATGAAGCTATAGCTAAGCCATATTAGAATGATTCATAATTTGAATTTGAGCAGCAAGATTCGTCTCGAAACTTTCAAATTGATGCTTATTTGATTTTATGGCTTGCTTTAAATTTGCCCACGCA
>Ga0256834_1002608_pt1 | contig 11250 bp, 11 predicted proteins | sample 4281140metaG_FD_190536 | JGI IMG/M metagenome (GOLD analysis project Ga0256834, IMG submission 190536) | Hydrothermal vent microbial communities from East Pacific Rise, Pacific Ocean - 4281-140 | ecosystem: Environmental > Aquatic > Marine > Hydrothermal vents | place: Pacific Ocean: East... | reverse complement strand
TGATAGTCTTATTGATAATCAAACGATGAAGTGGGTTGTTTCTGAGTATATGGGGCATTACAACCATGTGCGCCCACACAGTACCAATGGTTATTTACCACCAGAGAAATTTGAGCAGAAGCGATTGAACGAAATTAAACTATTTATAAATGTCATCTAGGTACTAAATAGGGTTGCCACTTCACAATGAGTTAGAAAGAAACTGAACTAGTTATCTAGAACAGATCCATAAAAAATAAATTTTTATTGAGAAAAATCAATTTTTCTAGTGTTATATCAAAGTTCACATTTACTTCTTACTTAGCTCGCTGTATAAAATATCTAGCTGATACAAAAAGTCAGCAGTTAAATAAAATTACGATAAACTAAATAGGGGTTTAATCACAATGAATTATAATATTAAAACTAAAGCTCGCCACTTAGTGCAAGCTGGGATTTTAGCTAGCTTTTTTATCGCTTCATCTGCTCAAGCTGTATTTATAAATAAGTATACGTATTGCCCTAGCGGGACAACTATGCTTAATGTAACACAATATCAAATGATGCTTGAGCCTCAAATGCTGACAACAATCCTCTCTGGTGGCTCATCTAGCAGGGTTATGAAATCAAACAATATAGAGTCTGGTTCATGGTACTCATCGCACTGGACATCTCGAGTAGCGCCAGTCACAGCTCCTCAAACTGAATATAGAAGCTCTATGGTAGTACTTTCAACTCCAGGAATGATCTCAGGAAACAAAGGTTTCGACTACAAAACTGTAATGATACGAAATATTGTACCTTCGGGAGATTATGATGATAGAGGTGGCCTTAACTTTTACCCTAGTTGCATGGTTCTTACAAGAGAGATATAAATTCATATTAAACGTTGTCATAACCAACTAAAAATAAATTTATGCAAAGAACCTAATCCTCAGATAAAGGTTATAAATTAGAGCGTAGGTGATTTAAATACACAATAGTGAATTCAAAAAACAATGTCCTCTTAATAAATGAAGAGGCAAAATTTTACTATTATTTATCGAAAAATACGCTAAAACCTTCTACCTGAGGATTTAATAGATTTCCAAACCACAAGCTCTCAATACGTTATCAGGCACAAATAGAGTTTTTTCATAAGTTCTATTTAAAATACTGTATACCTTCTTAGTGATTCCATAAATATATAAATCATGATTTTTTAAAAGGCTAGGTCTAATCTAATGATTTTCAATAAAAAAATGAACATATTTTTCATAATTCTTATCTCAATATTTTTTTTGTATTTTATCTTTAATTCTGTAGACAAACAACATAAGGAAAAAACACAACATACAACACCACAAAATTTATCAAATCATATAGATAACAAAATAACCGTAGACACACAAAATCTATACTTAAACTCACAGTCAAATCAAACTAACAATATCTCTAATACTAAACAACTACAACAAGATGACTCTCCTCCTGAATATTTAGTTAGACTACAAGAACTACAAGAACTACAGAAAAAAAACCCTACCGTTGTATTAAGCATAGATGAACTTTCTCCTGAACAACAAACAGCAATGAAGGAATGGCTTCTTTCATACCAAGAAAAAGGATATATCTCTGTAACTGAGACTGCTTTTGACTACATGGAACTACAGCACACTCAAGCTGAATTCTTGGAATTAAATGATCAATCTATCGTCGTGCCTTTACAAGATATTGACAAAACCAAACTATCGGAATATGAATATAAAGGAGTTATTTTAGATCAAATAGAAGGAAATGAGGCTCTTCCCATTCATGGAGTAAAAAGGCTATATACAGATCCGAATGGAAATGAAATTTCTTTATATGAAAAATCATCAACAAACTCTAGCTCTATCCTCGTCAAAGAATTTGTTTCAGAAAATATAAATGGTTACCCTGCAGTAACAACGACTCTTTGCACAGAAAATCAACGTTGTATTTCAAAAATCACCATCATAACCAGCGATAAATCATATGAAATAGCAGCAAAAGGAAACCAAGAAGCTACAAAAAAACAATTAGTCGAAATAGCATTAAGTTTAGATCTACCTAAAACCCAAATAACCAATTAATAGAGCCTAAGTATGTACTTAAAATATGTATTCACTCATTATTTTAGAGTCACGTTTAAAGTAAACGTGCCTTTAAAAAGGTGTATTCCGATACTTCTGTCCACTGCATCACTTGCTCTTTAAAGGCTTTTTGCGACGCCCATACTTTAGCGGATAACGCATCCTGTTTGGCTTCCTCTTCCACCACTTGTTCTGAGATGGTTTTCAGCTCTTTTAATACCGAGTCTGGGAAGTGGCGCAGTTGCACGTTGTGTTTGGTTAACAGTGTATGCAGTGCTTGCTGGTTACGTGCGGTGTATTCGGCCAACATATCGGCATTGGCGACTTTAATGGCGTTACGTACAATACTTTGTAGATCTGCTGGCAACTCATTAAATGCTTTTTCATTAATCATGCACTCCATCGCGGTGCCGGGCTCGTGCCAACCAGGTGTGTAGTAATATTTAGCGGTTTTGTAAAACCCAAAGGCCAGATCATTATAAGGACCAACCCATTCAGTCGCATCCAATGCGCCCGACTGTAAAGCGGGGAACAGCTCACCACCCGGCATGGTAACGGGAATACCGCCTGCACGCCTTAAGACTTCACCCCCAAGACCCGGAATGCGCATTTTAAGACCTTTTAAATCGTCTAAACTGTTAATCTCTTTATTAAACCAACCGCCCATTTGAGTGCCTGAATTGCCTCCTGGATTTGGAATCAGTCCAAACGGTTTATAGGCTTCTTGCCACAGCTCCAAGCCGCCACCGTAGTACAACCATGCGTTCATCTCATTAGCGGTTAGCCCAAACGGTACGGCAGAAAAAAAGGCGGCGGCGGGAATTTTACCTTTCCAATAATACGCCCCCGCATGACCTAATTGGGCATTGCCACTTGAGACAGCATCAAATACTTCAAACGCACCCACCAGCTCACCTGCGCCATACACTTTTACCTCAATACGACCGCCCGACATTTCGGTAATCAATTTGGCGATATTATTTGCCCCCGTACCCAGTCCCGGAAAGTTTTTAGGCCACGTAGTTACCATTTTCCATTTAATCGGTTTTTGAGGCGAACAGTCCGCGCCCATTTGAGTAGACCCACTCTCTGTTCCACAAGCGGTTAAAGCGGTTAAAGCGGTTGCGGCGGTTGCACCTGCAATGGCACCAATAAAATCTCTGCGTTTCATATTTTAAGTTCCTAAAACGATTAATGGTCAGACTTCACTACGTTATTTTATAATGAAGCCAAAGGAAAAAAGGGCTGTCATTTAAAAACCTACCTGTCTAAACTTTTGCTATGACTTAACAAAGAAACCGACCGATAAAATAATGCCTAAAATAGTAAGTCCAATCATTAACTGATGCCGTCTTCCTAATTTAATATCTGATTCGATTTTATCAGCGTCTTTTTTCATTATTTCAGGTTTCGCTAGCTCAAACTGTTGAATAATATTTTTCAGGGTTTCCATATAGGGCAGGCAATCCTGATAATACTGTTCTCGGTTTTTATACGCCCCTTCATTTTTTCTTAACTTATCAATCTGATCTTTAGCCTTTTGAAGGTCTTGCTGAAGCTGAATATAAGATGGCAAGATATCTATAACAAACAGAGATTCCGAAAAATTTATTTTGAAAGGATTCAGCCTTGATCAAGTGATATAAAACAATGGACTCTGAAGCATCATAAATCGCTCGTTTAGCGTGAGACTCAGCCTTTTTTAATTGTTCATTAATTTGTTCAGAGTCATGTTCATCAAGAATAGCTTGGAGTAGGTGATAGCCAAAGTATCTTAATTCATTAATAGAGGGAATGACCACGCCATCGGAAGTTTGTTCAGAAAGTTTAATCAATTGTTCTGCTTGAACAAATAATTTAGACAAGTATTCTAGGTTTGTTTTGTCAAAGTTAGACATGCACTCATTCTTAATATAATGAAGATTATTTGTAACTACTACGCTAAGTAGTTACTTTTGTTTAAACAAAACTATGTTGTTTAATTTTTTCGTAGCGTGCATCAATTTCTTGACGAGTGATATAGCGACCCGCTTGCAAAGAAACATTACCGCGCGCAAGCCTTGAGACAATCGTACGTTCAATACATTTTTCAAATGTTTGCTCTTCTTTGAGCACAGCCGTTGGCGTTTTGGGCGTAAAGAATAATCTTTTTAGATCATGCATCTATACAGTTCTCTATACTTGATTTAATTGAAGTAACCGCCATTGTACAGAAGGCACCCCATTAAATCAAAAGTGCATGGCTCTCACCAATCAGTAAACTCAAGAACATTCTTCAACTGAATTAACGTTAAGCGTTGAGGCTTTCCAAGCTCTTTTTCCCAAAAACATTTTCTTGCTTCAAAACAACCACTGCCATTCCATTCAATAACACGAACACGTTTTTTTTGAATAAAGTTTTTAAGCAATTCATTTAAATGTGTATCTAAGCCAGAGTATCCAAATAAAATAATTTCATCCGATTCTAAAATTGCACTTTTAAACTTGCTCCAATACGCTCTTAGTACCTTTGAAGCGTTGATAATGCTTGGCTTATGGTCTACATGGGTTAACACAATATTTGAACTCAAAATACCAGTTTGATTATTAACATTTTCTCTAGAGACTTTAACAATACAACTCGTCTTGTCTATATATAAAGGTGAACCATGTAGATGTAAATAATATCCATATTTTCGGCCAAACTTACGATCCATATTTTTTTTATCAAAACCTGATGCATGAAAACCATCAACTAATGCTCCGTCATACCCACTTAATACCTGATGCTCAATAAATGGTGTATATAACAAATCATCATAATTAAGCGTTGCCACATGTGAGTTAGAACGTTTAACAAACATAACCAAAGGGTCAATAAACGTCTCTGGAAGACTCTTCTCTATTTGATGAAAATGAATTGCAGTACGGTAAATAAATTCTCGAACTGCACTAGGAAAGTTACGACCTTCATAACTGAGCCAATGCTTTTTATCTGCCGATTTAATTTTTTTTAATAAATCACACGCTGATAAAACCATGTGAAGGGTATCCATATCCTCTTCACCATGAGGAAAGCTTTTACGACTATCGGGTAAGCAACTACAAATTAACGATTTTTGCATCTCATCCAATAAATTTGGATTATCCCAAACCGATTGAATCGCCGTATCTAATGAAAAAGCGTTTGCATCAAGTGACATGCCTAAACCATTACCAAAAACAAGTGTTTGTCTTACCAAGTTTAGCTCCTCAATTCTCTACAAAACATATAAAAAAAGGAGCCATAAGCTCCCCTTTTTTTGTGACTTAAAAAGTCGCCCTTGGATTAAAAGGCATTTGTTCTTCCATCTGTTTATAAAACGCTTTTTGCTCATCGGTTTCCGCTGGCGGCGTATGGATTTGTACAATCACATATTGATTACCCGGTGTTTTTCCCAACCCACGCCCTTTAATACGCAACTTGGTTCCCGACTGTGTACCTGCGGCAATCCCCATTTTAATTTTTCCTTTAAGGGTTGGGATTTCAACTTTAGCACCCAACGCGGCTTCCCAAGGCGTAATAGGTAGATCCAAATAGACATCACTCTCTTCCACACGGAACAGTGGGTGCTTTTGCAAGTTGACTTCAATAATCACATCCCCCGCTGGACCACCATTAAAACCGCTATAACCTTTACCTTTGACACGCACTTTTTTACCTTGCGTAATCCCTGCAGGAATTCGAACTTTAATCGGTTGCGTATCATAAGAGGAAGAGCTAGAGCGTGCATTACCCGTTTGAACATTAATAGTGCGTTCGGTGCCTTCAATCGCCTCTTCCAAGGTAATCATCACCGCAACGGTTTGATCTTCGCCTTTTCGAGGCTGTGCTTGCTGTTGCCCAAAGCCCCCTGCGCCGCCGTGTTGCTGACCCTCAAACCCACCTCCGCCACCAAACATGGAGCTGAAAATATCGCTGTAGTCTTCCGCTCCGTCAGCACCTTGTTGATAACCACCACCAAACCCACCAGCTTGACGCTGTTCATAACCCGAACCATACTGGTCATACATGGCGCGTTTTTCAGCATCACTTAACGTCTCATAGGCTTCGCTAATTTCTTTAAACTTAGTTTCATCGCCCGTGGGTTTATCAGGGTGGTATTTAGCCGCCATTTTACGGTAGGCTTTTTTAATTTCTGCATCACTTGCCGAGCGGGAAACACCTAAACTCGCATAATAATCTTGGCTCATTAATTTAATTCCCTCTAATATTCTTAATTTATGTCAATAATGCCATATAAATAAGGGCTAAAACCAACTATTTCAAGCGTAATGGATTAATTTTTATCCCCCCCCTATTTATGATAGAGGCCATACGCCTTTTTTCACCTTATATTGTTTGATTTACGATTAGGGTATATTATAAGCCGATTTTAAACGCTTCTATTTACAATGAGAAAATACCATGACCAATGCATCCTTTGCTGGGCAAAAAGCGCCTTACAGCCTATTAGAAAACATCCCAAAATTGATGACGGATTACTACACCCTCAAACCGGATACAAACCAAGCCGATCATGCGGTCAGCTTTGGTACCTCGGGACATCGTGGTTGTTCTAGTCAGTCTACGTTTAACGAAGACCATATTGCCGCCATCTGCCAAGCGATTGTCGAGTACCGTTATTTACAAAACACCAATGGCCCTATTTTTATTGGTATGGATACACACGCATTGTCCGAAGCCGCACACGCCACCGCCATTGAGGTGTTTGCCGCCAATCAAGTTCACATTATCATTCAATCCAACGGTCGTTACACGCCCACGCCGGTTATTTCAAACGCGATTTTACGTCATAACAAAGGCAAACATGCAGGGCTGGCGGATGGTATTGTCATTACCCCCTCACACAACCCGCCCAAAGATGGTGGCTTTAAATACAACACTCCTAATGGTGGCCCAGCCGATACCGAAGCCACCTCTTGGATTCAAGACCGTGCCAATGCCATCATTCAAGATCAACTTCGCAAGGTCAAACGCATCCCCTTAACCAATGCACTCGCGTCCGAATATGTTACCCCCATGGATTTAATCACCCCCTACGTTGAAGCCTTAGACCAAGTGGTGAACATGCAGGCCATCAAAAAAGCGGGACTCAAACTCGCGGTGGATCCTATGGGCGGTGCCGCCATTGATTTTTGGCAACCCATTGCTGATTTTTACGGTTTAGATTTAGAGATTGTTAATCCAAAGGTAGATCCCACTTTCTCATTTATGCATGTGGATAAAGACGGCAAAATTCGTATGGATTGCTCCTCTTCGTATGCCATGGCGGGACTGATTAACTTAAAAGACCAATACGATTTAGCGTTTGCCAATGATCCCGATGTAGATCGCCATGGCATTGTCACTAAATCAGTCGGGCTCATGAACCCAAATCACTATCTTGCCGTAGTCATTCAATACCTATTTACCCACCGTCCTAATTGGCCTCAAAATGCTGCCGTGGGTAAAACCTTGGTTTCAAGCTCGATGATTGATCGAGTCGCCGGCGCGTTAAACCTAAATTTATCCGAAGTGCCCGTTGGCTTTAAATGGTTTGTAGAAGGGTTAGAAACGGGGGAATTTGGCTTTGGGGGAGAAGAGTCCGCTGGTGCTTCGTTCTTAGCGATGGATGGCTCACCTTGGAGCACCGATAAAGACGGCATTATTCTTAATTTATTGGCCGCTGAAATCACCGCTGTCACGGGCAAAGACCCCGGTGAGTTGTATCAAGAATTGACCCAACAATTTGGCAACCCCATCTACCGCCGAATTGATGCCCCCGCCACACGAGAAGAGAAAGCCATTTTAAGCCACTTATCCCCCGAGATGGTTAAGGCCGATACGTTGGCGGGGGAAACCATTACCGCAAAATTGACCCACGCACCGGGCAATGGTGCCGCCATAGGGGGGTTAAAAATCACCACCGAAAACGGCTGGTTTGCGGCACGCCCATCAGGTACGGAAGATATTTATAAAATTTACGCTGAAAGCTTTAAAGATCAAGCACATTTAGAACAAATATTAGAAGAAGCGAAAACGATTGTGAATGAGGCGTTGAGTTAAAAAATGATTACCATTACCGATGAAAAACTGATCAACCTTGCGGGGCAAACCACCTTTGATCGGGGGGTTAAACTGTATCAATCTGACGCGGTAACTAGCATCAAAAAACTTAAAAACCACATTCTTGCCACCGTATCTGGTACAAAACGATACACCGTGGACTTAACCATTAACCAACAACACATAGAAGGCGCGTGCAGTTGCCCCGCCTCAGATTACATGGATTTTTGCAAACACTGTGTGGCAGTGGCACTGACGTTAAAAACAGAGCAAGAAATCACCTCACAAGTGAAGCAATCGAATCATAAATATGCCCCCATCGAGCCTTACCTTGCCACCCTAAGCAAACAACAACTGCAAACCGAATTATCCAAAATCATATTAAATGATTCCGAACTAAAAACACAATGGCTGGCCAAGGCTGAAGTATCTCTTGGCCTGCTTGACTACAAAACCTTGCGTAAAAAAATCACCGCGGCCATTCCTTATAACCGTCACCTCTATCGTTATGATGCCGTGCGCACTTACTTTTTCAAAGTAGAGAACTTGGCTCAACAACTGATCGATACCGAAGAGAGCTTTACCGCAGAAGAACAGTTTAAACTGGCTGAATATGCCTTACAACGACTCGATAAAGCATTAGAAACGATTGACGATTCAGGTGGCTTTCGCTTAGAGAGCCAAACATTTTTCAGTGAATCTCTCCTCAATGCATTTAAAAACCTGAACTGGACGACCTCTAAAAAAGCCAACTGGCTACTTGATCTCACTCAATCTAATCCAGACATTTTTCCTGATACAACAAAAAATTTTTGGCCACTTCTCTCCTCAAAAGAGCAAGCGACACTCGCGCAACAAATCCAAAAGCTTTGGGATGAGCAACCCAAACCCAACCCCGATGACTACACACAACAATCCTACATGCAATCACTGCAAGCCATTTTAGTGGAATACGCCACCAGCCAACAACAGTTTGCCACCGTGATTCAATTGCATGAAAAAACAGCTAACCGCTTTCATGAGTACAAAAAGATTCTACACATGGAAGTTTCCTACGGCTTTTTTGACGAAGCAGAAACGCGACTTTCTCAACTTAGAGAACGGTTTACAGAGCATCAAGAGACCAAAGAGCTCCATCAAGTAGAGGCATCCCTTGCCAAAGCGCAACAACAATACGAGAGAATGCTCAACGCTCTCTGGCAACACTATACCTTCAGTCACGAACTGAGTCATTTACAAGAATTAATCGCCCTCGCCAAGCAACATAATGATTCAACCGACTGGATAGAGAAAGCGGAACAACTGCTACTCTCGCAAGCCAGTCAACCGCCACCACCCCAAGTTTGGCTCTGGCAACCTTACACCCGTTTGGCAGAGCTGTACCTCACGTATGGGCAAGTAGCCAAAGCACTGCAACTGACCCATCAACACAAAATTTCGGATAACTTGGTATTAAAAATCATTAGAAGCCCTGATCTGGCTTTGATGGATGTTTGGCCAACCTATCAAAACTGCATCGAAAACCAACTCAATCTTAGCAACAATGAGGCTTATAAACAGGCGATTCAATTTATGAGAGAGGTGCTCAATCGTACAACGTCCGAAAGCGAACAAGAAGAGGTCAAACAGTGGATGCTAGAGTGCAGAGAACGCTTTAAAATAAAGCGTAACTTTGCCCAATGGTTTGATGAGTTTTGGGCATAACAAAGGCTTCTATCGTTATTTTTGATACAACGTTTCAGGGTCAATCAAGGGTGCGCTGGTAATCACCACATTCTCGCCGTCTACCTTAGAATAAAAACAGCTTCTTCTGCCCGTATGGCAGGCGGGGCCGGTTTGGTCAACGGTTAATAAAATGGTGTCGCCATCACAGTCAAACGCTAACGATTTTAACAATTGAATCTGTCCAGACTCCTCCCCTTTTCGCCAGTAATTTTGACGCGAACGCGACCAGTAGCAGACACGTCCTGTTTTTAATGTCTCTTCCAGTGATTGCAAGTTCATCCACGCCATCATCAACACCTCTTTGGTGTCAAACTGTTGTGCAATGGCAGGAATTAAGCCGTTTTGGTCAAACTTAATTTGTGCTTTAAGTTGCGGCCAGTCAAAATTTTCACCTTGTGAAGCTTTTTCAAGTTGCTTAAAAGAGGGGGGGGTAGATTTTTTTTGACACATAATTTACCTCCCCGCTATTTACGTTTGGCATTTGCAAACGCGGCGGCAAAAGGATTGTTGGTAATCACATCTTTGACCTTTGCCACTTTCTTTTGCTGTACTTTCGACTTACATCCTTTTTCGAGCATCGCCTTGAACAGTTCGGCCGTAGCACGCGCATCGGCTAACGCATCATGTGCATCACCCGGAAATTCTTTGCCCAATACTTTTTCATACGCCATGGTGAGTTTTGGGGTTTTGTAAAACCAATACATTCTCTCACTGTGCCAACGCATGGCACCGTGTAAATCTTTACTGAGTTCCGCGACATCTAACCAAGTGTTATAGTCCAGTTCAAATGTGAGGGTCTTTTTTTCGGCACCTTTTTCAAGGTACATAAAATCACTTTCAGTACTGTACGCCAACACCACATCAGCCTCTTTTAACACCGCATGAATGTCATCCCAAGCCTCGGCCAATAGCGGCTGACCTTCAACCATCTCGGTAGTAATATTGTGTTTTTCATTTTCAGGAACGTCGTAACCGGGGTTAATCAACTGATTAAACAGCTCATTGCCTTCCAAGTCACAAGCAGAAATTTGAATAATGTCCGCTTCTGGGTGGGTCGAAACATTGGTCGCTTCAATGTCAATGCACACCACTTTTTTACCCTTAAGCGTTTGGTCATGCTCTTTCAGTTTATACAGTGCATCATTACGGCGCTCTTGAATCAAATCAATAACATCCGATTCACAGAATTCTTTAAGCATCGCTTCAATTTTTTTACGCAACTTAGGCAACGATTTTGTCAATGCAGCTTGCACCGCTTCGTCCTCCGAGCACTTTTCAATAAAAGCTTGCACCGTGTGGGCTTCTTCGTCAATCATTAACTGCTCAAACAATGAATCGGTTAATTTTTGAACATCAAAATCCATCGCTTCCAAGGGAGGAATAATC
>Ga0256834_1002607_pt1 | contig 11251 bp, 7 predicted proteins | sample 4281140metaG_FD_190536 | JGI IMG/M metagenome (GOLD analysis project Ga0256834, IMG submission 190536) | Hydrothermal vent microbial communities from East Pacific Rise, Pacific Ocean - 4281-140 | ecosystem: Environmental > Aquatic > Marine > Hydrothermal vents | place: Pacific Ocean: East Pacific... | reverse complement strand
ACTCAAAGTTTTATTAAAAAATTGTTTGGAAAACTTTATGCAGACAAGGGTTATATCGGCAAAGAACTTATGTTAAACCTTTTTAATGATGGTGTGCATTTGATTACTCATATCAAAAATAACATGAAAAATTCCTTAATGACAATGAGAGATAAGATACTTTTAAGAAAAAGATCTGTGATTGAAACTGTAAATGATGAACTAAAAAACATGTGTCAAATTGAACATTCAAGACATAGAAGTGTTGGGAATTTTTTAACTAATCTAATTTCAGGGTTAATTGCATATTGCTTTTTCCCTAAAAAACCATCCATTAAATTTGAAACCAAAAAAACGAATCAATTAGTGCTTTTTTAACTCGAACTCAGGTTAATAGACAAATTGATGGGTATATCACAAAGGACAGAAGGTCATTAAATAAAATGATAAAACCGCTAGAACAATCACATAATTTAAAATTTGAGTTTATCGATTTGTCAGTTCCTTTAAATGAAAAGATAGGTAAATTGTTTTAGGTTTCATCATTGTTGGCCTTTTTCCATCAACAAATGACATTTAGTTAAAAATCTAAAAAAAATTCTTTTTTTGATCCAAATTTCACCATTAATTCTTTCGCTTCAATAGTATTAATTTCTATAGGTTTTAAAACAGGAGTTAGATTCTTGCTTGAGCCATTTCTTGTATTTATGCTAATTGTATCAATTGATAGATATTGTTTTGACTCTCCTTCTAAATAAAAAATCGAAATATTTGTATATTTATTTGCTAGCCCTCTATCCATATTAAATATAAGATCAATACCATTATCTTTAAGGTCAGAAATAATTTTATTGTTTGAATAAATAGCTGCAAAATTATATTCTAATCTAAATTTGGGATACCATTTATTTAACGTTTCAGAGAATGGATTTTGAGGAAACTTATTTGTATATGTTATTCCTATAAAAAACAAAATTAAAGCTTCAACAATCCATATTATTGTAAGTACATAACCTTTAACAAAAAGACCAGAAACACCAATACTCCAAGCCCCTATTCTATTTAATTCTGAGATGTTTGAAAAGAAGTAATTAGGGTAAATCCAATAATTTAAAAACTCAAAAAAAGTTGGTATTTTTTGTAAACCTAAGATTAGTAAGTATGCAATCCAATGTGAGTAATAAGTAACAATTAAACTAAAAATTATCAAAGAAAGTCTTGTTTTCCGTTCACGTATTTTTAATAACTTGGCCATAATCTGTAAAGAAATAGCCATTACAAACCCGAATCCAATAGTAATAAACCAATTAAAATAAATTATTGGAATAAGAGCTGTTAAACTATAGAGCCACCCTAAAAATAGAGATAACATTAAACATACAGCAAATGCTAACCCAATATTAATTGGATTTGAATTACCTATTGGTTTGTATTCAATAATTTTCATTACACACTTTCAAAACACTTAACCAATTTCTCAAAATCTTCTTTTGTATTGTATACATGTGGTGAAACACGTATTGCATTCCCCCGAAAAGAAACATAAATGTTTTGTTTTGAAAACTCGGCTTTTAGTTTGTCTAAATTGATTGTTTCTGGTAGGTAAATACCAAATAAATGTTGTGCTCTGTACTTATCTTCTTCTATAAAACAACCTATAGCTCTAAGTTTTTCAATAGCTTTTTCAGAAATCGTTTTACAATAGTCTTGAATTCTTTGAGGTTGCCATGTGTTTAGTTGCTCTATTGCTTTAATTAACATTGGTGTTAGGGTAAAATTACTCATTTCACCAACATTATAACGTCCTGCTTTAGGTTGATATTCAGGTTCATAATTTACCAAACCTCCAAAGTCTTCACTGTTTTTTCTGTTGATCCAGTTTTCTTCAATAGGAAGCCCATTTGCAAAAGTGTTTGAATAATATGCCAACCCTATAGAATAAGGTCCAAGCAACCATTTATAACCTGCACAAATTAAGGCATCAGGCTGTATTTCTTTTACAGAAAAGGGTAAAGCTCCAATACTTTGCGTACCGTCAATAATTAATAAAGCATTGTACATTTTAGTTTTTTTACGGATATTTTTTAAATCAAATAATGTTCCGTCTGCCCAATGAACGTGAGATATAGCAACTAGAGCTGTTTTATCTGAAATAGCATCTAAAATCGATTCATTCCAACCTTGCCCTCTACGGTTAAAAGCTATTGGAGCAGAAATAATTCGTATTCTTGCATTGTGTTGATCTGCTATTTTTTGCCAAGAATAAATATTGCTCGGAAATTGCTCTCCTACAACTAAAATCTCATCTTCAGTATTCAAGGTTATATTATTTGCTACCGTTGCAATACCATAAGATGCAGAAGGAATAATGGCTACATTTTGTGCATTGTCAATAGCTACTAATTTAGAAAATTCTAGTTTTAGTCTATTTGTATTCTCAAAAAAATCATCACCAGTAATTTCATACGGAAAACATTTTTTTGATACAGAAGCATGTCCAATTTCTTCAACGCTTTTTAAAAAAGGAGACATATAAGCTCCGTTAAGATATGTTACATTTTCTGGAAGTCTAAAGAGTTCTTTTTGATTTGTGAGCATTTCTAGATAATTTATGTTTAAAAAGATATTATAAAAAACTTAATTTTAACCCATTTATTTTAATGCTCTTTCAGGGCTTTCAAAATGATTGGTAATTACTATTTTAATCGAAAAGAATTCCTCTAGGCTCTGCCTTGAGGTTTCCGATTCACCTCTCCTTGGGAGGGGTCGAAACTGTAGAAAGGCAGTTTAGGGTGAGGTAAAACACCAAATTTCGATTTTTGACCCTAAGGTCATTACCTTAAATTTTTAAGCAATATACAATTAAATTCTTACCTTATAAAAATGAAAGTCAACCCTTACTTGTCCACAATGTAGACACAAAAAAGAAATGAAAATGCCAAGAAATGTTTGTAAATTTTTCTACGAATGAAAAAACTGTAATACTTTTTAAAACCAAAAAAAAGATGACTGTTGTCTATATTGTTCTGTAGCCTGCCCACCTATTCAAGAAAGTAAAGTCTAGTGCAATAGTATCAATTATTTTTATTTTAATATAGATTAATTTTATATGCTTAAAAGTATCTGTTCCAATTAAAAATGTACATTTGCCAACATGAGTAAATTATTATCCATACCATTATCTATATTAATTCTTTTTCAGAGTTTTAATATTCATATTGTGGAAGTTTTAAGACTCAACGAATTATTAGAGCATGCTCAACTACATAAAGAACGTTATGGAGATGGTGTTTTAACTTTCCTATCTAAACATTATGGAAGTTTAAAAAAGTCGCATGAAAAACAGCATCAAGAGGAAGAAAGAGAACACAATCATTTACCCATGCATCATGACTGTGGTACGCAAATAAGCATTTCTTTTGTTGTGTCAACACATTCTTTCTCTTTAGAAGACCCTAAACAAGATATAGATAGAACGGCTAATTTTTATTACCAAGATAAATTCTCCACCTTCGAAAAACAACAGGTTTTTCAACCCCCAAAACTAACATAGTTTTTACTGTCATTCAGAGCGAGTAAAACAAGTTTAATAATCTCTTTTTTAAATAGTTACTTCGATTTACCATTAATGACAGACCTCTTTAATTATTTATTAATTTTAGATTTCAGAATTTTAAAATTCTGAAATCTAAAGTCATAATCTAAAAAACTATGTTATCAAAAATTATACAATTTAGCATAAAAAACAAATTTATCGTATTCCTATTTACAAGTTTTGTAATCGGTTTCGGTATTTATGCACTCACACAAATACCAATTGGTGCCGTACCAGATGTTACCAATAATCAAGTACAAGTCATTACTACTTCTCAAAACCTTTCAACACAAGACATTGAACAGTTTATTACCTATCCCGTAGAATTAGAAATGTCTAATCTTCCTGGAGTTGAAGAAATCAGATCGGTTTCAAAATTCGGGCTATCAGTAGTAACCATTGTTTTTGAAGAAGGTATGGGTACTTATCTACCTAGACAGCTTATTGCAGAAAAATTAACGGCTGTACGAGAGAAAATTCCAGAAGGTTTTGGTTCTCCAGAAATGGGTCCTATCACCACAGGTTTAGGTGAAATTTATCAATATATTCTTGACACAAAAGAAGGGTATAAAGATAGGTATACTGCTACAGAATTGCGAACCATTCAAGATTGGATTGTAAAACGGCAACTTTCGGGTATCAAAGGTGTTGTTGAGGTAAATACTTGGGGCGGGTTTCTAAAGCAATACGAAGTTGCCATCAATACAGAAAGACTAAAAGCAATTGCTATTACTACTGCTGATATTTTTACTGCATTAGAAAAAAACAATAGTGTTGCTGGTGGAGGTTATATTGAAAAAGTGAACCAATCTTATTTTATTCGTGGAGAAGGGTTAATGACTTCTTTAGATGACATCAAAAATACAGTAGTTACCATTAGAGAAGGCACACCAATTTTAATAAAAGATATTGCCAATGTAGGTTTTGGTTCTGCAACAAGATTTGGAGCAATAACTGCCAATGGTGAAGGTGAAAAAGTGCTCGGACAGGTCATGATGCTAAAAGGAGCCAACTCTAAACAGGTTATTGAAGCTGTGAGAGCTCGTGTAAAATCTATAGAAAAATCATTGCCTGAAGGCGTGTATATTAACGGATTTTTAGATAGAAGTGAATTGATTGCTAAAACAACATTTACCGTTTATGAAAACCTTATTTTAGGAAGTTTAATTGTGATTTTTGTAGTTGTATTATTGTTAGGAAATTGGCGTTCAGGACTGGTCGTTGCTTCGGTTATTCCTTTAGCTTTACTCTTTACCTTATCATTAATGTATATTTTTGGAGTAGATGCTAATTTAATGAGTTTAGGAGCCATTGATTTCGGAATTATCATTGATGGTGCCGTTATTATTGTAGAATTTGTAGCATTTCAAATCACCTCCAAACGAAATGATTTTAACTCGCTTACTAAAATTCAAGCACAAGATGTTAGAGATGATATTACTTTTGGTGCGGCTTCTAAGATGATGTCTTCAGCTGTATTTGGACAATTAATTATTCTTATTGTTTTTATTCCTATCCTAACTTTAGGAGGTATCGAAGGTAAAATGTTTAAACCTATGGCAATGACCTTTAGTTTTGCTTTAATAGGAGCAATGATCTTTGGTTTAACCTATGTTCCTGTAATGGCATCATTATTTATAAAACCAACAGACTTATCAAATAAAAACATATCAGTACGTTTAATGCGATTTTTAACCAATATGTACGAGCCTGCTATTCGTTGGGCATTAAAAAGTAAACGTTTGGTTGTAGGAATAGGTGTTGGGGTCTTACTCATTTCATTTTATATTTTCTCTACTATGGGAGCAGAATTTGTTCCTACACTAGATGAAGGCGATTTTGTGATTCAACCTGTATTAAAAACAGGAACTTCTTTGAAAAAGACAGTTGAAACAACCACGCAGATAGAACAAATTTTAAAAGATAGTTTTCCAGAGGTAAAACAAGTAGTGAGTAGAATTGGTGCAGCTGAAGTACCTACGGACCCTATGTCTATGGAAGAAAGTGATGTTATTATTACATTACATCCTAAAGGAGAATGGACTTCTGCAACCACAAAAGATGAATTGGCAAATCGATTTAAAGAGGCATTGTCAATTATTCCAAATATGGAAGTAGAGTTTACACAACCTATAGAAATGCGTTTTAATGAATTGATTTCTGGAGTTCGCTCTGATATTGCGATAAAAATTTATGGTGAAGATTTAGATATACTTAATAAGAAAGCAAATGAAGTTAAAACTGTAATCTCAAATGTTGATGGAGCAGCAGATATAACGGTTGAAAAAACAGCAGGATTACCACAAATGAATGTAAAATTTAATAGAAGTAAGGTTGCTAGATATGGATTAAACATTGCCGATTTAAATGAGATGGTGGCTATGGGTTTTTCAGGTCATATCGCTGGAAGTATTTTTGAAGGAGAGAAAAAATTCGATTTGGTACTTCGTTTAGATAAGAGAAACAGGAAAGATATTTCTAATTTGCAAAACTTATTTGTCGATTTACCTACAGGAGGAAAAATACCTTTAAGTGAATTGGCAACCATTACTTATCAGAAAGGAGCTGCTAAAATTTCTAGAGACGACACAAAAAGACGGGTTGTTATTGGTGTTAATGTAAGAGATCGTGATTTGCAATCGGTTGTTAATGATATTAGACAAGTTATTGATAAAAAAGTTAAATTTCCTGTAGGCTATACCGTTACTTACGGTGGTCAATTTGAAAATTTAGAATCGGCTAAAGCACGGTTGGCTGTTGCTGTTCCTGTTGCTTTAATCTTAATTTTTATTTTGTTGTATTTTGCATTTAAATCAGTAAAAGAAGCTTTAATTATTTATTCTGCTATACCATTTGCTGCAGTTGGAGGAATTTTATTTTTATGGTTAAGAGGTTTGCCTTTTAGTATTTCTGCTGGCGTTGGGTTTATTGCCTTATTTGGGATTGCAGTATTGAATGGTATTGTATTGATAGAAGAGTTTAAGGAATTAAAACAAAAAGGGATGAAAACAGACGATGAATTGATTATTTTTGGAGCTAAGAGCCGTTTACGTGCGGTTTTGCTTACAGCATTGGCAGCAGCATTAGGTTTTTTACCCATGGCAATTTCTAATGGAGCAGGTGCAGAAGTACAACGACCACTTGCAACGGTAGTTATTGGTGGGTTAATTACTTCTACATTATTAACCCTACTCGTTTTACCAGTACTTTATGCTATTTTTGATAGTAAAAGAGAACGTAAAAGATTTCATCTTAAGAATAAAAAAGGAGCTGTAGTTTCTATTTTGCTATTGCTCTCTTTTGGGATACATGCTCAAACCCAATCACTTTCCTTAGAAGAATTACAGCAATTGGCATTAGAAAATAATACGCAATTAAAAGCTGCCTCTTTACATACAAAAAGAGCAAAAACATTAGTAAAATCGGCTTATAATTTTAATAAAACACAAGTATATTATGAACGAGAAAATGATATTATTGGAAACAATTCTGGTCAATTAGATTCTTATGGAATTTCTCAAAATTTTGCTTTTCCAACAGTGTATGGTGCACAACGTAAGGTAAAAAAAGCAGAGTTAGTTATAACCGACATTTCTTATGAGCTTCAAAAAATAAAGTTAGAGAAGGAGGTTACTTCTGCTTATTATCAATACCTATACATCAAAGAAAAAGAATGGGTTTATCAATATTTAGACAGCCTATATACACAATTTTCTCATAATGCAGAGCGGAGGTTTGAGTTAGGAGCCACTAATTATTTAGAAAAAATTACGGCTAAATCTACACAGCGGCAATTGCAAATGCAATACAAAAAAGCCAAGGAAGATGTTAGTCAAGCTCATATTCAACTACAGAAAGTAGTACAGTTAGATGATGATTTTACAGTAATTATCCGCCCTTTAGATAAAATAATTTTACAACCTGTTTCTCTAGAGAATAATAAAGGCTTAGCTTATTTTAAAGCTCAAGAGAAGTTGAGTACAACTCAAAAGAAACTAGAAAACAATAAGTTTTTACCCGATATAGGATTGGATTATAGCTATGGTGAAAATAATTTGTTTAGAGGGAACATCCGTATTTTTCAAGTAGGATTGAAAATACCTTTACTTTTTGGAGCTCAAAAAGCTAAAGTTAAGGCAAGTAAAATTGCACAAGAAATTCAAGCACAAGAAACAGACAACTTCAAGTTTGAATGGAAAGCCAAAGAGCAGCAATTACATTCTCAACTAAGTAAATTTAATGAAGCTGTTACTTATTATATAGAAGAAGGAGAGCAATTATCTAAAGAAATATTAAAAACAGCACAGTTGAGTTTTCAACATGGTGAGATTGACTTTTTTCAATATATACAGAGTATAGAGAATGGCTATAAAATAAAACTGAATTATTTAGAGAACTTAAATCAATACAACCAAACAGTTATCCAAATAAACACCTTAACATTAAAATAAATCTCTGTGAAACTCTGAGTGCCTCTGTGCCTCTTTGTGTAACAGCAAAATAGAAATAAAATGAAAAATATAAAATACACCATCCTGTTCATAGTACTAATACTAAGCTTTAGCAGTTGTAAAAAAGAATCAACTCCAGAAACGGAGGTTATAGAAACATCTGAACAAAACGGAATTTTAGTGACTAAAAAACAATTTGAAAACAGTAAAATGAAGTTAGGTACACTAACAAGACAAGCCTTTCCAGATATTGTAAAAACGACAGGAATGATTGATGTTCCACCACAAAGCAAAGCAGTTATCACTTCCTATTATGCAGGGAATGTAAAAAAATCAAGCTTACTTATTGGAGATAAAGTTAGAAAAGGACAAGCCTTAGTGACCATTGCCAATCCTGAATTTGTTGATATGCAACAAGAATATTTAGAAGTATCAGAGCAACTTCATTTTTTAAAGACGGAATACGAACGTCAAAAAACATTATTTGAAGAAAAAATAAGCTCTCAAAAGAATTACTTAAAAGCAAAGTCAACGTATGATAGAGCAAAATCAAGGTATAATGGTTTACGTAAAAAATTACAAATGCTTAATATCAATCCGTCATCTGTAGCACAAGGAAACATTACGTCAACAATTACCTTATTTTCTCCAATTAGTGGTAGTGTTACCAAAGTAAATGTAAGTAAAGGAACTTATGTGTCTCCTCAAGATATTGTTATGGAGGTTATAAATACTGATCATATTCATATTGAATTAACAGCTTTTGAAAAAGACGTTTTAAAAATTAAAAAAGAACAGCATATTACCTTTAAAATTCCTGAAGCTTCTGATAGTATTTATGTCGCTGAAGTACATTTGGTTGGAACTGCTATTGACGAAGAAACAAGAACAGTTAAAGTACATGGTCATCTACATGACGAGAGAAAACATAATTTTGCTGTAGGAATGTTTGTTGAAGCAGCAATTGAGGTAGCCACTATTGAAGGAGATGCTTTACCAGAAGAGGCTGTTATAGATGAAGGAAATCAAAAAGCTGTTTTAGTTTTGGAAGAGCAAAAAAACAATCAATATACATTTAAAACAGTTCATGTTAAAATAGGAAAAGTACAAGGAGGTTCTGTAGAAATATTGTCTAAAAACATAAAGCCTTCTGATAAAATTTTAATTAAAGGAGCTTATGATTTAGTAGAGTGAGAAGAAAGGTGAGATTTTTAGTACTAAAATAAAAATTTTTTAAAAAACGACTATCCCCGAAGCCTTCTTCCGTCGAAATGACTACATAAAGGTGTGACAGAGCTTAAGGGGATTTTTTCCAATGGCAGTTTATATTGCCACACAACTGTATGTTGTGTATAAAAATATTTTTAGACAAGACTAAATTTTTTATATTGTATACATAAAAAATGTACCTTTGTGGTATAATACACAAACACATGCTAAGTTTTTCAGAAGAGAATTATTTAAAGGCTATTTATCATATTGAACAATTGCAAACTGAAGGTGCTAGCACCAATACTGTTGCAAAAAAAATGCAAACTAAAGCATCTTCAGTTACAGATATGCTACAAAAATTAGCTGATAAACGTTTGGTGGTTTATAAAAAATACCAAGGAGCATTACTGTCTGCTAAAGGGAAAAAAATAGCTGCTTCGGTTATTCGTAAACATCGTCTTTGGGAAACCTTTTTAGTGAATAAACTTAATTTTTCTTGGGATGAAGTACATGATATTGCGGAGCAGTTAGAACATATCAAATCAGAAAAACTGATTGATAGTTTAGACGCCTTTTTAGAATTTCCTAGGGTTGATCCACATGGAGATCCTATTCCAGATAAGGATGGAAATATGACCAAACAAAAAAAGGTAATGCTCTCTACCTTAAAAGAAAATCAACAAAGTAAATTAGTGACTATTAAAGATTCTTCAGATAATTTTTTAAGGTATTTAGATAAAAAACAGATTGCTATAGGTAACACGATAAAAGTAATCGCTATCGAACCTTTTGATAAATCGATACAGGTTCAAATTGAAGGTAGAGAATTTATGATAACAGAAGAAGTAGCAGAGAATTTATTAGTAGAAATCCCATCCCTAACTCTTCCCAAAGTGAAGAGAACTAATTAAAATAAAACGTATATGTTAGATCAAGTAATTGCGTATTTAGAAAGTATAGACCCCATACTAGCAGCATTATATGCTACCTTATTCACTTGGGGATTAACTGCTTTGGGAGCATCATTAGTTTTCTTTTTTAAGAAAATGAATAGAGCTTTGTTTGATGGTATGCTTGGTTTTACAGGAGGTGTAATGGTTGCAGCTAGTTTTTGGAGTCTGTTAAATCCCGCTATAGAAATGAGTTCTGGTGAAGGTTTTATAAAAGTAATTCCTGCTGCTGTTGGTTTTTTCTTTGGTGCACTTTTCCTTTTTGGATTGGACAAAGTATTACCACATATACATGTCAATTTTAAAGAGGCTGAAGGCGTAAAAACGCCTTGGCATAAAACGACTTTATTGGTATTGGCCATTACCCTACATAATATTCCCGAAGGCTTGGCTGTAGGTGTGCTTTTTGGAGGTGTTGCTGCAGGCTTTGACGGTGCTACCATAGGAGGAGCGGTTGCGTTGGCTATTGGTATCGGACTCCAAAATTTTCCTGAAGGTTTTGCTGTAGCAATGCCGTTGAGAAGGCAAGGTGTTAGCCGATTTAAAAGTTTTTGGTACGGACAACTCTCAGCTGTAGTAGAGCCTATAGCTGCGGTATTAGGAGCTTGGGCAGTACTTTCTTTTCAGCCTATTTTACCTTATGCTTTGGCATTTGCTGCTGGTGCAATGATCTTTGTTGTGGTAGAAGAAGTTATACCAGAAACTCAACAAGATAAATATACCGATATCGCTACCATGGGTTTTATCGCTGGTTTTATTATTATGATGAGTATGGATGTTGGGTTGGGGTAATCTCTCCCTAGAAGATAGTTGAAAATTCACAAACAATTAATTTATGTCAATTTAATTCTTTTTCTTTTCTCTTTTTGACATTTCTATTTGAATAATTTCTTCACTTGTCGTGGTTATGTATTTTTCTCCAGCTTCTAATCTTATAACATTATCCTTTATATAAAATAATGGGTTTATATAGGCACATTCAGAAGTAAATAACCATTTGTATATCAGTAGAATAAGTTGTAAATTAGACAAAACAAACCCCGAAAAGGAGCCAAATCCTTAAA
>Ga0256834_1002606_pt1 | contig 11252 bp, 8 predicted proteins | sample 4281140metaG_FD_190536 | JGI IMG/M metagenome (GOLD analysis project Ga0256834, IMG submission 190536) | Hydrothermal vent microbial communities from East Pacific Rise, Pacific Ocean - 4281-140 | ecosystem: Environmental > Aquatic > Marine > Hydrothermal vents | place: Pacific Ocean: East Pacific... | reverse complement strand
ATTGCCAATTTTTTTGAGTTATAAATACCGGTAAGCAATTAAAAACGCCGTTATTTGCATCAATATTCCGATAGATAAACCGCGTAGTATTTCGCTTTTGTCGTGTGCGTTGATATATAAACGAGAGGCAATAACAATTGAACCCAACAAAATAAATAGGGAAAGAAAAATCAAGATATCGATGTGTGTATAATAACTCCAAATTGCCAAAAAAGTCCAACCGCCTCCTATTGCCATAGCGTGTAAACTGGGTTTTTTGTTAAAAAAATTATAGATACCGGTTGTTGAAACAGCTAAAATTATCCCCAAAAAAAACGGATATAATTCGATATATTGTTTATAATGCAATATTTTATTGAATATTATAATATAAACAACTGTCATGATAACCGATAAAAAAAAACGTTCTTTGGGATTTTTTGTTTGTAAACTTGTAAATAAGCCTGCCGAATACATTGCACCGAAAAATAACAAGGGGATTAATACAGATACAATAACCAAATAGTATATTAAAAATTTGATATTTTGAGGCAAAAAATATCTCGGAGACAAATAAAAATATATCCAAACCGTATAGAGGGGCAAAAAAAGCGGATGAAAAACCGTTGAAACAAACCGTGCAATAGAGCGAACTGGCTTAAATTGTAATGACATAGTTTTTTTGAGTTAAATTTCTTTGCGCAAACGAGCTACGGGAATTCCCAGCTGTTCGCGGTATTTGGCAATGGTTCTTCGAGCTATGGGAAATCCTTTTTCTTTTAAAGCTTTTGCCAGTTGCTCGTCGGTCAAGGGTTTGCGTTTGTTTTCGTTTTCGACAACCGTTTTGAGTATGTTTTTTATTTTGATGGTAGAAACATCTTCACCTTGTGCATCTTTCATCGATTCGGAAAAAAACTCTTTGAGTAATTTTACCCCGTAAGGGGTTTGCACATATTTGCTGTTGGCTACACGCGAAACGGTTGATATATCCATACCTATTCGTTCGGCAATATCTTTTAATATCATTGGTTTGATTTTTCGTTCGTCACCGGTCAAAAAATATTCTTTTTGGTATTCGGCTATGGATTGCATGGTGCGTAGCAAGGTATCTCTACGCTGATTGACAGCATCGATAAACCATTTTGCCGAATCGAGTTTTTGTTTGATAAACATTACCGCTTCTTTGTTTTTTTTATCTTTGGTTTCTTTGTAGCCTTTGAGCATTTCGGAGTAAGCCGGCGAAACACGTAATTCGGGGGCGTTTTTGGCATTTAGACTGACTTCGATATTATCGTCTTCAACGTTTATGATAAAATCCGGAATTACATGTTCAACATAAGAGCCGGTACTGTTAAAAGCGTTGCCGGGTTTGGGGTTTAATTTGGTGATTTCGGCTATGGCTTCTTTGAGTTGGCTTTCGGTTATTTCAAATTTGGATAAGAGTTTTTTGTATTTTTTATTGATAAAATAATCAAATCCGGTTTCCAAAATTTTAACGGCTAATTCGCGTGCCTTATTGGTTTTTTTGCGTCGCAATTGTATCAATAAGGTTTCTTTGAGATTGCGGGCGCCTACACCGGGGGGGTCTAATTCTTGTATCAGTTTTAATACTTTTTCTACTTCATCTTCGGTAGTCATTACGTTGTGTGTAAAGGCCAAATCATCGACTATTTCAATAATGTCGCGTCGCAAGTAACCGTTGTCATTGATGCTGCCTATCAAAAACTCGGCAATTTTGCGACGGGTTTCCGATAATGGAAAAGCACTGAGTTGTGATTTGAGATATTGGGTAAAACTTTCGCCTTGGGCGTATGGAACTCTTTTTTCTTCGTCATCGGACGAATAATTATTGGCGCGCAGGCGGTATTCGGGTATCTCGTCATCACTCAAATATTCGTCTATATTGATGTCCGGTGCTTCAATTATTTCGTTATCGTCTTCGTAGTCTTGTTGATTGTCAAATTCGTCTTTTATTTCTTCGTATTTTCCTTCTTCCAAGGCGGGATTTTCTTCAATTTCTTGTTTTAAACGTTGTTCAAATTCAATTGTAGGCAATTGAATTAACTTCATCAACTGTATTTGTTGAGGTGTTAATTTTTGTTGTAATTTTTGATATAATCCTTGTTTTAACATATTTTTTTAATACCATCTTCTTATTGATGCGGTAAAAATACGAATTTTTTTATGAATTGAGCGAAAGCTTGGTGTTAGACTTGTGATTTATTGTTGATATAAGATGTGCAATTGTTGGTTTTTATATCCAATTGAAATCGGGATAACAAATTGAAAATGTTACATCAATAAATACTGAGCAAAATTTTATAACAGCGATATTAATACCTGTAGTAATCGGGTTTATAAGGACCTTCTTTTTTTACACCGATATAAGCGGCTTGTTCATCGGTCAGTTCATCGAGTTCTACGCCCAAATGTTCGAGGTGTAATCGGGCTACCATTTCGTCCAAATGTTTGGGCAACATATAAACTTTGTTTTGGTATTTGTCGGGATTTTGCCACAGTTCCATTTGTGCCAAAACCTGATTGGTAAACGAATTGCTCATAACAAAACTGGGGTGCCCGGTTGCAACACCCAAATTCATCAATCGACCTTCGGCTAAAATTATTATATCATGGTCATCGACGGTATATTTATCAACTTGGGGTTTAATGGTATCTTTGGTGTGTCCGTAGTTTCGGTTAAGCCAAGCCATATCAATTTCATTGTCAAAATGACCGATATTTGCCACTACGGTTTTGTCTTTCATCATTTTAAAATGTTTGCCGGTGATAATATCTTTGTTCCCGGTTGCCGTTATGACAATATCGGCTTCTTTGACGGCTTCGTCCATACGTTTTACTTCGTAACCTTCCATAGCGGCTTGAAGGGCACATATCGGGTCAATTTCCGTAACGATTACCCGGGAGCCTGTTCCTCGAAATGAAGCAGCGGTTCCTTTGCCTACATCACCGTATCCGGCAACTACAACCACTTTGCCTGCCAGCATCAAATCGGTACCCCGGCGTATGGCATCAACCGCCGATTCGCGACAGCCGTATTTGTTGTCAAACTTTGATTTGGTTACCGAATCGTTTACATTGATGGCAGGTATGGGCAATGTGCCGTTTTTCATACGTTCATACAAACGATGCACACCGGTGGTGGTTTCTTCCGAAATTCCTCTGATACCTTTGGCTAATTCGGGATAATTGTCTAACACCATATTGGTTAAGTCACCGCCGTCGTCCAATATCATATTTAGCGGTTTGTCATCGTCAAAAAATAATACTTGTTGCAGTGCCCAGTCGTATTCTTTTTCAATCATGCCTTTCCATGCAAACACTGGTATGCCGGCTTTGGCAATTGCCGCTGCCGCATGGTCTTGGGTCGAAAAAATGTTGCAAGTAGTCCAACGAACTTCGGCACCCAAAGCTACCAAAGTTTCTATCAACACCGCTGTTTGTATGGTCATGTGTAAACTTCCGCCTATTCGAGCACCTTTTAGTGGTTTGCTTTGGGCGTATTTGCGTCTTAACGACATTAATCCGGGCATCTCGGCCTCTGCCAAAGCTATTTCTTTGCGACCCCACGATGCCAGTGAAATATCTTTTACTTTGTAAGGTAATTTTTGAGTTGAATGTGCCATATTTTGATGTTTTTCGCAGTAAAGATAAAAATATTTTGAATAATTATCTCCTAAAAATAAAAAATATGGAATTTTATTAAAAAGAAGTATCATATTTGTATGTTTATGACTTTTGTCATATTTTTGCCGAAAAATTTATAAATATAAGATAATTATGACCCGAAAATTTTTTATTCTAAGTTTTATTGCCTTTATTTTTTCAAGTAATCTTTCCGCCCAATATGTTTCGGAGGCAACTCAAAAACAAACGGAAATTAAACATGTTCGTGCACAAGTTTTTAATAGAGAAATTCAAAAAACCGAAAATCCGCAAATCATCGATATCAGAACCCCTCGCGAATTTGTCGCTGGTCATATTAAAGGTGCCGTACTTATTAATTTTTACGATCCTGCATTTGTTCAAAATATTGAAAAAGCAAAACTGGACAAAAATAAACCTGTTTTTGTATATTGTCGTAGCGGCAACAGAAGCGGACATGCCATGCAAATTTTTATAAAATTGGGATTTAAAATCGTTTACAATTTGCAATACGGTATCAATGACTGGGTGCGTTCGGGATTAAGTCTGGAAAGGTGATTAATGTTTTTAATTAACTGATTGCCAATTGATTGAAGTGATTAATTAATATGAATACGCACGTCGTTTTGGCGTGATTTTTGATAAAAAATCATGACAAAACGAAACCTTAAATCATTAAAACTTACTTATATGAAAAACATTTTAACACTTACATTAATAGTTTTGAGCCTTGTAGCTTGTAACAACAGCAAAAAATCAAAAAAAACCGAGCAATCACCCGATTTGCAACAACATGTCCAAAAAGACAAACCTGTAAACTTGAATATAGACCATAAAGCCTACAAAATGAAAGGTATGTTGATTGCAAAAAATACTTTTCGCATCTTTAAAGGAAAAATCGAATCGGTAGGTTCAAAAAAAGGCTTACCTGCAGTAGTGGACTTTTGTCATGACAACGCCATGAAACTTGCCGATAGCTTAGGCAAAACACATAATGTAATTATCAAAAGAACTTCTCATAAACTTCGTAATCCGAAAAACAAACCCGATGCCGACGAACAAGCCGTTATTGATAATTATTTAGTTAAACAAGAAAAACAGGAACGCATGGAACCTGTGATAATGACCGATGGTGAAGGTTATGTTCATTTTTATGCTCCCATTAAACTCAAAGACAAGTGCTTACAATGTCATGGACAACCCGGCAAAGATATTCATGAAGAAGTGTATAAAGTTATCAGAGCCAAGTATCCAAACGATAAAGCCACGGGGTTTAAAACCGGTGAACTACGCGGTATATGGGACATCAAATTTTTGGATAAGAAATAAAGCTATCAAATAATTTTGATATTAATAACACAAACAAACAACTCAAAGGTTTTGCATGTTTTTTGCAAAACCTTTTTTTTGAGTTGTAATAAGATTAAACCAAATTTTTTTCGGTATAAAAACCGTATCTTTGTAGTATGACAAAAAATAAACCCAATATCAGAAGTTTTTCGTTGGAACAACTCACCGATTTTTTTGTCAAAAACGGTGAAAAAGCTTATCGTGCCAAACAAGTTTACGAATGGCTTTGGAAAAAAAACGTCCGTGATTTTGATGAAATGTCCAATTTATCAAAAGATTTACGCAATTTTCTTTCCGAAAAATTTAGTATTCCGCATATTCAAATCAAATATTTTCAACGCAGCAACGACGGAACTATCAAAAATGCCGTCGGATTAAAAGATAACTTAATTGTCGAATCGGTTTTGATACCTACCCCCAAACGAACAACAGCTTGTGTTTCTTCACAAGTGGGCTGTTCTTTGGATTGTAAGTTTTGTGCAACGGCACGTCTTAAACGTATGCGTAATTTAACCCCCGACGAAATTGTCGACCAAGTCATTGAAGCCGACAAACAAAGTCGTGAATTTTACGGAAAACCTTTAACCAATATCGTATTTATGGGCATGGGTGAACCTTTGCTCAATTATGAAAATCTTATGCAAGCCATTGATAAAATTACTTCGAACAAAGGTTTGGGAATGGCAGCACGACGTATCACGGTTTCAACTGCGGGTATCCCTAAACGTATAAAACAAATGGCTGACGAAAATCCAAGAGTAGGTTTGGCAGTGTCCTTGCACTCTGCCATTGACAGCATCAGAACTCAAATCATGCCGGTCAATAAACGGCAAGGCGGTTTGCATGAATTATTGAGCAGTTTACAATATTGGTATCAAAAAACAAAAAGTAAAATAACATTTGAATACTTAATTTTTAAAGGTATCAATGACGATGAAAAATCTATAAAAGCTTTGGTAAATTTTGCACGAAAGGTTCCATCCAAAGTAAATTTGATAGAATATAACCCCATTGATGATACCGACCGTTTTCAACAAGCGGACGAAAAGGTATTGGAACAATACAAAAAATCTTTAAATCAAGCCGGCATCATTGCAACGCTACGCAATAGTAGAGGTCAAGATATAGACGCCGCTTGCGGACAACTGGCTAATAAATTTGACATAAATATTTTATAAAATGATAAATCGTTTACAATTTTTTATCGGATTATCTCTATTGTTTGGTCTATCCGCTTGGTCTCAAAACAAACTAATTGATAACGCTATTGAGACCTTTAAACAAACTCCCGAATTACAACACGCCCATATTGGAATTTCGGTACGTAAACTCAAAACAGGGGATGAAATAATCTCTTTGCACTCACAACAAAGTTTTGCGCCGGCTTCCAACTTAAAACTGCTTTATACCTTAGCGGCTATTGATAAGCTGGGAAAGAATTTTACTTACCAAACCAAACTTTATTATGACGGCAAAATAGTTAATCGGATGCTTTTTGGAAATCTAATCTTTCAACCCGAAGGCGACCCGAGTTTTGCTTCGATACGTATGCACGACGATTTAGACCAAAAAATAAACGGCATTGTTGCACGTATTCGAGCACGCGGTATCAAACGGATTTCAGGAAAACTAATTATGGAACTCAATGGTTGGCGTTATCCCGTACCCGGTAGTATTCCGGTAGAAGATATAGGAAACTACTACGGAACCGGCGCCTGGGATTTTAACTTTAACGACAATCGATTAGATGTTTATTTAAGTCGCGGCGAACAAATAAATATGCCGACAAAAGTTTTATATACTCACCCGCGTTTACCCGATGTCAAATTTATCAGTAAAGTAAAAACAGCCCCCCCCGATACCGATGATGAAGCTTATGTATATGCCGCCCCTTTTGATTTGCGTCGGTATATTTTAGGAACGATACCTGCCGGAAAAAACGAATTTCGAGTAAAAGCGGGAATGCCTAATCCTCCTTTGAGTTTTTTAAAAATTTTGCAAAAACGTCTCAAACAAAACGGTATTATCGTCGATAAAATTCAACTCAAATACAGCCAAAAACCATATACCCATTTGCTTTGGCAAAATACCTCCAAACCTTTAATCGATATTGTTAAAATAACCAACGATTACAGCATGAATCATTTTAGCGAAGCTTTGGCATGGAGCCTTATTCAAGGCAAGGAGCCCGCCGAAGGCTATCTGGACAAACAAAAAATACATGATTTTTTTATTCCTTATGGTTTTGAACATGCCGATATCGAGGACGGTTGCGGACTGGCTCCCGACAATTTGGTGCAACCGGCACAAATGACGGCTTTTTTACAACAAATGTCTCAAAAACTGGGAAAAGAAACCGTATTGGATATTCTACCGCATGGCGGGGAAGACGGTTACGGTAAGTATTTTTTACAAAATTCACGTTGGCAAAAAAATGTTTGGGTCAAAAGCGGTTCGGTAAGTAAAGTGCGTAACTATACCGGAATTTTTAAGGCTCGTTCCGGCAAGTATTACAGCTTTTCGATTATGACCAATTTCTTTGTCGGAGAACATAAAGCCGTTCGAAAAGCTATCGAACAACTTACCGAAACCTTGATTAAAGAATTGTAACATGTTTCAAATAGGAAAAACCATTATAACAGAAGATTTATTTGAACAAGAATTTGTTTGTAATCTCAATGCCTGTAAAGGGCTTTGCTGTGTAGAAGGCGATTCGGGCGCCCCCCTGCTCAAAGAAGAAAAAGAAATTTTAGAACACATATATCCGGTTGTTAAAACCTATTTGACATCACAAGGTATAAAAGCTATTGAAGAACAAGGCAAATACGTTATCGATAAAGAAGGCGAATTAACAACTCCGCTGATAAAAGGTAAAGAATGTGCCTATGTCATAAAAAATTCCGACGGAATTTATCAATGTGGAATTGAAAAAGCCTTTAACGACCGCAAAATTCATTGGCAAAAACCTATTTCTTGTCATTTATATCCTTTAAGAGTAAAAGACTTTGTCGAATTTCAAGCGGTAAATTACAATAGATGGGATATTTGCAACAGCGCTTGTGAATTAGGAAAAAAACTACGAATTCCGCTTTATAAATTTTTAAAAGAACCGCTTATTCGCAAATTTGGTAACGATTGGTATAAAGAAATAGAAATAATAGCCCGCGAATACTACCAACAAAAGCAATAAGTATAACTTGATTGATTTGGTTTTATCTCATATTCTTATACTCCATTAACATTAACTTAATCGATGATCCGATGAATCGATGTCCCGATACTTTGGAAAATTTTTGTGAAATTCCCATTAAAACAAACAACAGTGTCTATTAAAACTCATAATTCGGAACGGTATCGTATTATTCTGAACGAAGCAATAACAGTTTCATGTAATCCTGAACAGAACAAAGTATGTTGTGCCATTCTGAACTAAGCGAAACGAAGTGAAGAATCCAAATCTATAAACCCGACACAAAACCAAAGATTGCCACGGTGCTCGTGCCTCGTACCTCGCAACGACAACATGCTGTTAATCAAAGAATTAAGAAATGAATGATGTCATTTCGAACGCAGTGAGAAATCTTTATTTTTTGGGCAATCATCAATTTCAAATGTTGGACAATTCCGGTAGATCCGTGCAACCACGAAGCGTATGCGGTACAAGTCCACATCAAAATATTGTTGATTAGAGCAACCAACAAGACAAAAATTGCAACTATTTACCATTAAATTCGTGGCGGAACCTAAAAAACAAAGAAAACAAAATTAAATCATACATTATTATGACATTATACATATATTTGCATAAACATTAATATAAACATAAAATTATCATGAAAATTTTTAAATTACTTTCCATTATTTTAGTTTTAAACCTTAGTTTCGGGTTAAAGGCTCAAAATTTTGATTATAAAACGGCTGCTTTAAATCCGCATGCCAATTATTATGATATTGTCCGTTCACAAAGACAATATTTTCAACAACTTCAAGCCCAAGGCACATGGACACGTAAGGAACAAAAGGCATATAAGCAATTTGAACGTTGGGCTTATATTTGGAAAGACCGCATCAATCCGGACGGTAGTTTTCCTTCTCAAAATCAAGCTATGGATAAAGATGAAACCGTAAATTTACTGTTTCAAAATCATTTGCAAAGACAAGCCAACTTACGAGCTTCCGCATCGTGGATCCCCGTTGGTCCGCAAAACAATGTAAACCGGAACAATTATTCGGCTTATCCGGGTATGGGGCGTATCAATGTGGTTGCACCTGCTCCGAGCAATGAACAAATTATGTATGCCGGTGCAGCAGCCGGAGGGGTTTGGAAAACCACAGACGGCGGAAATACTTGGACGCCCGTTGGCGACCGTTTTGCAGGAATGGGAGTTACCGATATTATTGTAGATCCCAATAATCCTAATATAGTATATGTGGCAACCGGCGACGAAGATGGACAACATATTCAAAGTATAGGTGTATTTAAAACCACCAACGGCGGAAATACCTGGACTGCCACGGGACTTACGTTTAGCTTGGGAAATAATCAATATATACGCGACTTGGCTTTTTATCCCGGCAATTCGCAAAAAATATTTGCTTTGACCAATACCGATATAAAATATACAACAAACGGGGGGGCAACTTGGACCAATGCCAATGTAAACTATTCACCTTATCAACCTTTTACAGCTTATTTTCAAACTATAGTTTTTGATCCTAACGATGCTAACAAAGTTGTTGTATCGGATGTTTGGGACGGCTTGTATGTTTCTAACAACGGAGGTAGTAGTTTTGCTTTGCATCAAGGTATTCCCGGAGGAAATAGTGCCATTCCTTTAAAATTAACTACAACACCCAATGACCCCGATTATTTTTACGGATTAGATGCCAACGGTACCTTTATGAAATTTCGCTTCAATATGAATAATACCTCTTCCGACTTGGTTCGTTCGACCAATATCAGCGGATTTAATTCGCAAGGAGGTTACAATGTGGCTTTGGCTGTATCGCCAACCAACAAAAATAATATTATTGTAGGTGGCGTAAGAGGTTATGTATCAACCAATAACGGACAATCATTTAGTGTTAAACTCAATCCGTATAACAATCCGCCCGGGGTCGGTTTTTATGTGCATCCCGATCATCATCACATGAGTTTTTTAAGCAACGGAACAACTGTTATCGATGGACATGACGGCGGTATTCACAAAGGAAATTTTTCTTCCAGTTCGTGGACAGACATTTCCGACGGTTTGGTCATTACCCAATCTTATAACATTGCTGTAACACAATCAAACAACGGTGATGATTTTGTTATGGCAAATCAAGATAACGACGGATTTTCCAAAGTTTTAAAAAACGGTGTTCGTCAATGGGTAGCGGCGGCAGCAGGCGACGGAACAGCAGCCGGTATCGATTACAGCAATCCGAATATCCGTTATTTGGGTGGCACTAACGGAGCCCTATATCGTTCCAATGACGGTTATGCTTCAAGTGCTTATTCGGCAACTCAATTATTATCGCCGACCGGTTCGGCAGCCTTTGTTTCGCCTATGGAAATACACCCTACCAACCCATCGGTTATTTATGCTGCCTACGGTGATATTCTCAAATCAACTAACAGAGGTAATAATTGGAGTGCACTAAACAGCGGCTTGTCCCCCATTACTTATATCAATGTTACACCTTACAATGGAAGCACTCATATTTGTGTGGTTGATTATAACGGAACAGGTAAACACAGTACAAATGACGGTGCCACTTGGCAAAGCTTAAATCTGGGAAGTGTCCCTATTAACAGTTTAATAGCCAAACCCAATTCAAATACGTTGTATGCCACTATTCCGGGATATAGTGCTGCCAACAAGGTTATTAAATCTACTGACGGTGGTAACACTTGGACAAATATAAGCAACGGACTGCCCAATGTTGCCATGAAACGCATAATATTAAAAACCGACCAAAACAATGAAACCTTGTTTGTAGGTACAGAGTTGGGTGTATATTGGAAAGATAACACAATGAACAGTTGGCAAGTTTTAGGAAATAACCTGCCCAATGTTATTGTCAATGATTTGCGAATTAACTATGCCGACCAAGATCTTTATGTCGGAACCTTCGGACGTGGTATGTGGAAAGTCAATGTAAGCAATCCGCATAGCCTTGCCTTTGATGATGATGAAAAACCTTATGTATATCCTAATCCGGTTAGCAATGGCAATATATTTATTAAGACAAATGAAACCTTGTTAAACGATAAT
>Ga0256834_1002605_pt1 | contig 11258 bp, 7 predicted proteins | sample 4281140metaG_FD_190536 | JGI IMG/M metagenome (GOLD analysis project Ga0256834, IMG submission 190536) | Hydrothermal vent microbial communities from East Pacific Rise, Pacific Ocean - 4281-140 | ecosystem: Environmental > Aquatic > Marine > Hydrothermal vents | place: Pacific Ocean: East Pacific... | reverse complement strand
GTTGTTTATGCGAAGGCATATAAAGATACTTCTGGTTTGGATTTTTTAGAAAAAGCAGGGGTAGAAATAACACATATTAATAAATAATAATGATTAAAAGAAAAGTAAATATTCCAATTTTTATTGGGTTGTCTATCGTGGTAGGGATTTTTATTGGTAGTACATTTAACTATAAAAATAAATCAGTTTTATTTAGTTCTAACTCAAATGAAGTTAAGATTAAAAAACTTATAAATTACATACAGTACGATTATGTAGATGAAGTAGATACAGATAGTTTGTTAGATGATGCTATCACCAATATGTTAGTTAAGTTAGATCCTCATTCTGTTTATATTCCAAAAGAAGAATTACAACAGGTTACTGAAAATATGCAAGGAAAGTTTGTAGGAATTGGCGTCTCTTTTCTAATGTATCATGATTCTGTTACGGTTACAAGTGTTATTGAAGGAGGGCCAAGCGAAAGGGCGGGATTGAAAGTAGGAGATAGAATTATAATTGCAGATAAAGATACTTTATTTGGTGAAAGTATTATTAAAAAGGCGAAAATTAAAGAAAATGAAATAGGAACATTTGCTGGAAATAGAAAAATTAATGAAGCAGTAATTAAGTCACTAAAAGGAGAATCAGACACAAACGTTGACATTTCAGTTTACAGGCGTTCAACTAATGAAATTTTAGAAATACCAATTACACGAGGCGAAGTTTCAATAAAAAGTGTTCCATCGTTTTATATGATTAATAAAACATTAGGGTATATTGAAGTTAATCGTTTTGCAAGAACAACGTATGACGAATTTAAATTAGCTTTAGATAAATTAATTTCAAAAGGGATGAAATCTTTAATTTTAGATTTAAGAGGAAATCCAGGAGGTTTTATGGATATTGCAGAAAAAATTGTTGATGAATTTTTAGAAGATGGAAAACTAATAGTTTTCACCAAAAATAAAAATGGAGAAGTTAATAAATCATATGCTACAAGTGATGGAGATTTTGAAAATGGAAAAGTATATGTTCTAATTAATCAAAACTCTGCTTCTGCTAGTGAAATCGTTGCAGGCGCTCTTCAAGATAATGATAAAGGTATTATTGTAGGGCGTCGCTCATTTGGAAAAGGGTTGGTACAGCAAGAAATGGATTTAGGGGATGGCTCAGCTGTGAGGTTAACAACTTCTCGTTATTATACACCAACAGGAAGATCAATTCAAAAACCATATAATTCAAAAGATACAAAAGCGTACAATAATGATTATATTGAAAGAATTCATAATGGAGAGCTAATTTCAAAAGATAGTATTAAAGTAGATGACCATTTAAAATATACAACCCCAAAGGGAAAAGTTGTTTATGGCGGTGGAGGAATCATACCAGATGTTTTTGTCCCTATTGATACATTAAATAGTTTTAGCAATAGATTATATGGCAGATTGAATGATTTTGTGTTTAAATATGTTGATAATCATAGAGAAGAGATGAATAGATGGGAATTAGATAATTTTGTAAAAAACTTTGATAAAGACAATAAAATTTTTAATACATACCTAAAACAGCTAGACTTAAAGAGACCTATTTCTGAAAAAAACAGAGAAAATATGGAAATCTATTTTAAAGCTCTAGTGGCTAGAAATTTATTTGGAGAAACGGGCTACATAAAGGTTGTTCAGAAAAAAGACAATATGATTTTAAAAGTGCTGGAATTAGAAAAAAACACAAATTAAAAAGAATGTTTATCTTTAGGTACTTAATTTGAACAAAGTTTGGAAATAAATAAAAAAATATATTTTGCTTCTGATCAGCATTTTGGAGCACCCACAACTGAACAAAGTAAAGTTCGTGAACAAAAGTTTATAGACTGGCTTGATACTATAAAAAGTGATGCTGAAATAATTTTTTTATTAGGAGATTTATTTGATTTTTGGTTTGAATACAAAAAAGCGGTTCCAAAAGGGTTTGTTAGAGTTTTAGGTAAACTAGCCGTATTGAGAGATAGCGGAATACAAATTTACTTTTTTGTTGGAAACCATGACCTTTGGATGGGTGACTATTTTGAAAAAGAGTTAAATATTCAAGTATTTCATCAAACAAAAGAATTTACGTTTAATAATAAAACTTTTTTAATAGGTCATGGAGATGGTTTAGGCCCTGGAGATAAGGGCTATAAAAGAATGAAAAAATTGTTTACAAATCCTGTTTCTAAATGGCTTTACAGATGGTTACATCCCGATATTGGTATTCGATTAGCCCAATATTTATCAATTAAAAACAAATTAATTTCAGGTGAAGAAGATGTTAAATATTTAGGAGAGGAAAAAGAATGGTTAGTTCAATATTGTAAAAAAAAATTAAACAAAAAACAGTACGATTATTTTGTGTTTGGACACAGACATCTTCCTCTTGAAATTGCTATTTCAGAAACCTCCAAATATATTAATACTGGAGATTGGATTACTTATTTTACTTATGGAGAATTTGACGGTGAAGAGTTGGTACTAAAAAACTATAAATCATAAAAAAGGAGGCTTAAGCCTCCTTTTTTATGATTTATATACTTTCTAATTTAGAATTTATAACTTAAACCAGCTCTTAAAATGGTGCCATTAAATCCAAATTGATTTACTTCCCAAGGGTATTTAAAACGTCCACCAAGATCTGTAACAAAGTCTCCTTTGGTATCAATAACATCAGGATACACATTTAATAAATTATTTATAGAAAGATTAACAGATACTTTTTCAGAAAAATTATAATTAAAATTAATATCTGTTACTACTTTTCCTGAAAAAGTTTGGTCTTTTGCAGGGTCAGTTGCATGCTGCCAAGTAACTTCGCCAAAATAAGTATTGTTTAATTGTGCACTAAAATCATTCAGTTTATAATCAAAGCCTAACATTATTTTAGTTTTTGGTCTAGAATCAGTAATTCTAGCCTGCTCTTTTCTGTTAAAAATATCGTAACCATTTTCAGCTAGAACTTGAGGTGTAGCAATTTGACCAACTATTTTTGTATTGTTAAAGTTTCCTGCAAAATTAATACCTAAAGAACCTCCTCCAAAATCAATATTTGAAAAACTAGCTACAAAATCAGCTCCATTTGTTTCTGTATTGACAGCATTAATAAAGAATTTAATACTTGTAACATTGTAGTCGTTTAATATTTGTTCAACAGGGTTAATAGTGTTATTATCACCATCAAATCCTACTTCACCTGTAAATAAAACTCTGTTATCGACATTGATTTTATAGAAATCTAATGAAAAAGAAAAGTTATTACTTGGTTTAAGGGTAATACCCGCAGAAAAGTTTTTAGATTCTTCAGCATTTAATTGAGGAACACCTAAGCCATCGCGTATTACAGGATCAACATTATTGAAAGTACCTTGATTTGAAATAGTACCTCCAGAAACCAGTGTTTGTATATTACTTAAATAAATTTGATGTAAAGAAGGAGCTCTGAATCCAGTTCCGTAAGAAGCACGTAATGCACCTTTATTTCCTAATTTATATCTTGAATTAATTTTCCAAGCAGAGTTACTTCCGAAATCAGAAAAATCTTCGTAACGAATAGCTCCTCCAATCAAAAAGTTTTCTGAAGCATCCCAATCAAGGTTTGCATAAACACCATAGTTTGTTCTATCTTCATCTACAGCATTTGTAGGTTGAATACCTGGGAATGATTGTGCTCCACTACCAAAATATGAATCTGGTTCACCGGCATCAGCTTTGAAGTACTCTTTTCTAGCTTCAGCTCCTAATGCTAAACTTAATTGGCCAAAACTTTTACTTAAATCAAAGTTTGCTATTAAATTACTAAAAGTGTAACCACCTGCTTTAAAAGTTGTAGGACTTGCAGCGCCTAAATCTGGGTTTAAGGTGTTTCCAATAGTATAATCTACACTATTCATACCGTAAGTTCCACTTAAATCTGCATTAAATCCAAGAAAATCAAATTTAAAACCTATACTATTAAAGATATCTTGAATGTTGGTTTCAAATGTAGGTTGAAATCCTTGATATTCAGTTCCTGCATCGTGTAATAAATTATAAGGATCTGGTACCCAATAAGGAGTTCTGTATAATGCAAAACTAGTACCTTTTCGAGTGTTTAAACCTCCAAAAGCATAAAATTCTCCTGAATCATTTTTAAAAGGGAGAGCCATATTATAGAAAAATTCTCCTTTTTTCATTTCAGGTTGACCAACAGTCATACCCATATCAGGATTTTCTTGTAACCAAGGAAGTGTACCATTTAAAATAGCATCATCACCAAAGATAACACCAAACAAACCATCTCCACCAGGAGATCCTGCTCTATTGGTTAGTTCTTGTTGATAATATGACAGTGTGAAGTTTGCATATCCACCATTTTCACCAATGTTTAAAGATGAATTTATATCAGCCCCAATATTAAAACCATCACCTTTGGTTGTGATACCAGAATTTACATTTAAGTTAGTATACTCAACATTTTTCTTTAAAACAATGTTTATTACACCGGCAATTGCATCAGAACCATATTGTGCAGATGCACCATCTCTTAAAACTTCAATTCTTTCAATGGCAGCTGTTGGGATACTTTTCATATCTGTACCAACCTCACCTTTACCAGGCGTATCATTAATATACACTAAAGCACTTTGATTTTTACGTTTACCATTTATCAATACAAGTGTTCTACTTGGCCCTAGACCTCTTAAATCGGCTGGGTCAAAATGTGCAGTTGCGTCAGAAATTGTTTGATTTGTAGAGTTATAAGAAGGAACCTTATAGGTCAACATTTGATCAATAGTAGTTTGTCCACTTGATTTTAATTCGTTTACTCCAATATTGTCAATTGGCACAGGAGAATCTAACACCGTTCTAGGTTTAGCTCTGTTTCCTGTTACAATTACTTCGTCTAAACCAACACTTTCTTCTACCAGAGAGATAACTACATCACTTGCTGAAGAAATTGTTATTGTTTGTGTTTTAAAGCCAATAAAAGAGGTTTTTAGACTTGTAGGAAGCTTAGAAACGTTTATGTGAAAAGCTCCATTTTCATCAGAAGTAGTACCATTTGAAGTACCTACCTCTACAATTGTAACAAAAGGAATACCTTCTCCTTTAGAATTTATTACTTTACCCGAAACTGAAGTTTGTGACCAAGTTATTAAAGGTATAAATAATAAAAGTGTTAAAATTTTTAAATTTGTTAATGATTTTTCCATTTAGATTAAATTTTTAATATCCGGCAAATATTAAAAAAATGTTAAAGTTATACAATATTATTGTTGATTAATACAACAATTAATATTAATTGTTAATTATTTAACAATAAAATAGCTAAAACGTTGTAGTATTCTGTTTTTAAAAATAGTTGTATATTTTATTGAGTTTTTAAATTACAAATTAAAAGAGCTTAAAAGCAGTGTTAAAATAGTATTAAACCTTATGTTTTATCACTATTTTTAACCAATTTTTAACAAGAATTTCAATTTTTTTTTCTGCTATTTGCATTGTGTAATAAAGTATGTTAAATTCACGCGGTAAAAACAATAAAAATGATTGAAGAAAATAATGTTTCGGTTGATATAAAAGCTATCAATGAAAAAATTGAGAAGGAGAGTGCTTTTGTAGATTTATTAATGATGGAAATGAATAAGGTAATTGTTGGCCAAAAACATATGGTTGAACGATTATTGATAGGTTTGTTAGGTAATGGGCACATTTTATTAGAGGGTGTTCCGGGCTTGGCAAAAACATTAGCAATTAATACATTGGCTAAAGCTGTTCATGGAAAATTTAGTAGGGTTCAATTTACACCAGATTTGTTACCTGCAGATGTTATTGGGACAATGATTTATAGTGTAAAGGATAATGACTTTACAATTAAAAAAGGACCAATTTTTGCAAATTTTGTATTGGCCGATGAAATTAATCGTGCACCTGCAAAAGTACAATCAGCGCTTTTAGAAGCCATGCAAGAACGTCAGATTACCATTGGAGATACCACATTTAAGTTAGATGAGCCATTTTTAGTTATGGCAACTCAAAATCCAATAGAACAAGAAGGTACTTACCCTTTACCAGAAGCACAGGTTGACCGTTTTATGTTAAAAACGGTAATTGATTACCCTAAAATTTCTGAAGAACAGTTAATAATGCGTCAAAACTTGAAAGGAAACTACGAAAAAGTGAATGCAGTAGCTTCATTGGAGCAAATTAACAGAGCAAGGCAAGCCGTAAAAGAAGTGTATATGGATGAAAAAATAGAAAAATACATACTTGATCTTATTTTTGCAACGCGTTACCCAGAAAAATACAACTTACCAGATTTAAAAGGATTAATAAGTTTTGGAGCTTCTCCCCGTGGAAGTATTAACCTTGCAATGGCAGCAAAGTGCTATGCCTTTATAAGACGTAGAGGTTACGTAATTCCTGAAGATGTTAGAGCTATTGTTCAGGATGTTTTACGCCATAGAGTTGGTATTACTTATGAAGCTGAAGCTGAAAATATTACTTCCGAAGATATTATAAATAAAATTGTAAATGAGGTAGAGGTTCCATAGAATATGTTTATTTGTGTAGCTGTTTAATCGTTTAAATCTAATTGTAATTAATTAGGTAAAAAGGTAATAACAGTTTAATAATTACACTTTTCAACAATTCAACAATAATATAGATGGATACTAAAGAAATACTAAAAAAAGTACGAAAAATTGAAATCAAGACACGTAGGCTGTCTGATCACATATTTTCTGGCGAATATCACAGTTCGTTTAAAGGAAGGGGTATGACTTTTTCTGAAGTAAGGCAATACCAATATGGTGATGATGTTAGGGCAATAGATTGGAACGTTACGGCACGATATAATGAGCCTTTTGTAAAAGTATTTGAAGAAGAACGCGAATTAACTATGATGTTATTGGTTGATATAAGTGGCTCAGAATACTTTGGAACAATTCAGCAGTTTAAACGAGATACCATTACTGAAATTGCTGCGACACTAGCCTTTTCAGCAATTCAAAATAATGATAAAGTAGGATTATTACTATTTTCTGATAATGTTGAATTATTTATTCCTCCTAAAAAAGGGAAAAGCCATGTATTGCGTATTATTAGAGAATTAATAGAGTTTCAACCTAAAAGTACGAAAACAAATATTAGTGAAGCGCTTAAATTTTTATCTAGCGTAATGAAGAAAAAGGCCATTGTTTTTATGCTATCCGACTTTATGGATGAAAATTATGAATCAACATTAAAAATTGCGAGTAAAAAACATGATTTAACAGGTATTAGAGTATATGACAGGCATGATGTTTCAATTCCAAATTTAGGAATGGTTTCAATGCTTGATGCAGAAACAGGGAAAACAATGCTAGTTAATACAGCTTCAAAAAGTGTTAGAAATAGTTACCAAGCTTATTATTTAAAAATGGTAGCTTATTATGAAAAATCATTTAGCCGTAGTGGAGCAGGAACTATTAGTTCACGAATAGATGAAAGTTATGTAAAAAAATTATTAGGCTATTTTAAACATAAAGGAGCTAGGTAGTTTAACAATTTTTAAATGAGGAGAAAAATTAAAAAATGAATAAAAAATTAGTTTATATATTATTTTTAATTGGTTTTATTGGGCTAGCTCAAGAAAACCCTGTTTCAATAGCAACAGATACTACTGCTATTAAAATTGGTGAGCAAATTCAATTAAAAATAACTGTAAATGAAATAAATAATGTAATTTTTCCAAAACTACAGTTAGATAGTTTAAGAAAAGTAGAAGTTATAGAATCTTTACCTGTTGATACTTTAAAAAATAGGTTAGAGAAAAAATACGTACTTACAAGTTTTGATAGTGGACAATATGTTTTACCAAAACAGCAGATTATTATTAGTGACAAAAAGTTTTTTACAGACTCACTTTTAATAAATGTTGCCACAGTAAAAGTTGATACGTTAAAACAAAAGATGTTCCCTATAAAATCAATCAAAAAGGAACCAAAAACGTTAGATGATTATAAATATTTACTGTGGTGGTTAATACCAATTTTAATTATTTTGGCAATAGTATTGTATTATATTTTCAGAAAAAAAGAGAACAAAGAAATACAAAAAATATATGTTACACCAATAAATGAAGCTTTACAGCGCTTGAAAGAATTAGATGAAAAACAATTATTACAACAAAATAAAATTAAAATCTATTATTCAGAACTTACAGACATTGTTAGAACATATCTTGAAAAAGATATGAATATACCGGCTCTAGAATCAACAACAAATGAACTAATTGAGACAATCAATGATTTTAATGAATCAAGTAGCCTAGGAATTTCAAAAGAAACAATTAAGCAATTAAAAGAAGTTTTACAAAGTGCTGATTTAGTTAAGTTTGCAAAATCAAAACCAATAATTGAAGAAATAAAAAGAGATAGGACTATTGCAGAAAATATTCTTAAAAATACACAAAATGCAGTACAAATCAAACAGGATGAGAGTACAGATGAAGATGTTCAAGAAATAATTGTTTCACAAAAACCACCATCAAAAATCACCAACATATTTAAAAAGTATATCATTGCTTTTGTAGTAGTTTTTGTGTTGGTTATAGGAGCTGTTGGTTATTTTGGTTATAAATATTTTAAAGGGAAACCTGTTAAAAAAACAGCTTCTGAAATGTTAGATAAAAAATGGTATACTTCTTCTTATGGTTCTCCTGAAGTTACTATAGAAACACCTAAAATATTGCAACAGCAAACTATAGAAATTCCAGAAAATTTAAAATCGATAATTCAAAGCCAAACTACCTATAACTATGGAAGTTTAACAGGCAATATTTATATAGAAGTAACATCAATTAATTTTGTCAATGCATTAAATAATTTTAGTTATGAAACAGGGATTCAGGCAATATTGAAACAAATTTCACAAAAAATTGGAGCTAAATTTACAGGGTTACATGAAGAAATTAGAGTTAATAATGGGGTGGAAGGAAGAATAGTTATAGCTAATTATGAGTTGGAAAATAATACAACGCAACAACAAAATAAGCATAAATTTACGTTGTTGTTTTTTGCAGACTCTAAAAATATTCGTCAGATACTTGTAACTCAGTTAATTGGTGATGAAAAAGCAGATGAAGTTAGTAATCGAATTATAAATTCAGTTTCTTTAAACCCATAAAGTATGTTTCAAAATTTCGAATTTTTAAATCCACAGTTTTTATGGTTATTATTAGGAATACCAATAATAACAGTTTGGTATTTTTTAACACAAAACAACGATAGTGCAAGGTTAACTATTCCAAGTACAAAAGGGTTTGAAGCAGCACCTTCAATTTTATCAAAATTAAAACCATTACTGCATGTTTTAAGGATATTAGCATTAACATTATTAATTATTGCGTTGGCCAGACCAAGAAATGTTTCGGTAAGTAAACGAACAAAAACGAATAAAGGAATTGATATTGTAATGGCAATTGATGTTTCAGCAAGTATGCTGGCGCGAGACTTAAAACCAAACAGATTAGAAGCATTAAAAGAAGTTGCAACTGAATTTGTTAATGAACGACCAAATGACAGAATTGGAATTGTAGTTTATGCTGGTGAAAGTTTTACAAGAACACCAATTACCAGTGATAAACGTATAATTAGAAAAACTATTTCAGAAATAAAATGGGGTGAGTTAGACGGAGGTACAGCTATTGGTATGGGGTTAGGCTCAGCAGTTAATCGTTTAAAGGAAAGTAAAGCAAAAAGTAAGGTTATTATTTTATTAACAGACGGTGTAAACAATACGGGTTTTGTAGATCCAAAAACTGCTACAGAATTAGCCATTGGTTTAGGTATTAAAGTTTATACAATTGGATTAGGAACCAATGGCACAGCATCTTTTCCTTATGCAAAAGACCCAAAAACAGGAAAGTTACTCTTTAGAAATTCACCCGTTGAAATAGATGAAAATTTACTTAAATATATAGCGAAAGAAACAGGAGGAAAATATTTTAGAGCAACAGATAACACTAAACTAAAAGCAATTTATAACGAGATTAATAAGTTAGAAAAAACAGAGATTGAGGAATTTAAATATTATAATTACCAAGAACAATATAGGTTTTTGGTACTATTGGCAGGATTGTTAATAGTAATTGAAATTGTTCTAAAAAACACAATTTTTAGGAGTTTTATATAAAATAAATTTTTCTTTAGGAAATTAATAGGAAATTAAAAGGAGTTATGTATCAAATAGAAGAACCAACATATTTTTTATACTTAGCAATTATTCCAGTAATATTTGTGATGTTTTTAATTGTTTTTTGGTGGAAGAAAAGAACTCAAAAACAATTTACAAATAGTAAATTAATTGAAAAGTTAAGTCCAGAAAAATCGACATTTAAATCCTTTTTAAAAATTATTGTTGTTAGTTTAGGACTAGCATTTTTAATTATTTCTCTTGCAAATCCTAAAATGGGGACAAAATTAGAAACAATTAAACGTCAAGGAGTTGACATAGTTTTTGCTTTAGACGTTTCTAAAAGTATGTTGGCTGAAGATATTGCTCCAAGCCGTTTAGATAAGGCAAAACAAATTATTACTAAAATAATTGATAATTTAGGAAGTGACAGAGTAGGAATAATTGTATACGCAGGAAACGCCTATCCCTTACTTCCAATTACAACTGACCACGCAGCTGCAAAAATGTTTTTACAAAATGCCAATCCAGATATGGTTTCAAGTCAAGGAACAGCAATTAATGAAGCTATTGAGAGGGCTTTAACTTATTATGATGATAATGAACAAACAAATCGCTTCCTATTTATTGTTTCTGATGGAGAAGACCATGCAGAAAATAATTTTTCAGCTATAAATCAAGCAGTGAAAGAAGGTATAAAAATATATACTATTGGCGTTGGGACAAAAGAAGGAGGGCCAATTCCATTAAAAAATACGATAGGAGGAATCACCTATAAAAAAGATAGTAAAGGGGAGGTTGTAATAACCAAAATGAAGGCACAAACATTACAAGATATTGCTAACAAAGGAAAAGGAAAATACATTAACGGAAATAAAACGCAGGAAACTATTAATACTGTTAGTGATTTACTTTTGAAAGCTGAAAAAAATGAATTTGAAACCAAACAATTTTCAGATTATAAGGATCAATTTCAATGGTTTATTGGTTTTGGCCTATTATTCTTAATAATAGATGTATTATTGCTTGAAAAGAAAACAAAATGGATTCAGAAATTAAATTTATTTAATCAAACAGAAATATCTAAAAAAT
>Ga0256834_1002604_pt1 | contig 11259 bp, 12 predicted proteins | sample 4281140metaG_FD_190536 | JGI IMG/M metagenome (GOLD analysis project Ga0256834, IMG submission 190536) | Hydrothermal vent microbial communities from East Pacific Rise, Pacific Ocean - 4281-140 | ecosystem: Environmental > Aquatic > Marine > Hydrothermal vents | place: Pacific Ocean: East... | reverse complement strand
ATAGTACCTCTTCTTTTCCGAACCACGCCTTCTACTTGACGTTCCTCAGCGATGATGTTACCTACTGCTTGATACAACCATGGAAACATACCCTATTTCAATGAAATCTCAAACGGGATGGAAAAAATAATCGCAGTCGCTCTCGGTGGAGCATTCGGATCAGTTGGCAGGTATTTAATTGCCTTAATTGCAGGGGATTACCACACCCAGAGCTTTCCGGCGGGAACCTTTTTTGCCAATCTGCTCGGATGCCTGTTCATGGGCATACTCTGGTCACTGTTCGACAGAATCACCATCAGCAATGAGTTCAGACTGTTCCTCTTCACCGGTCTTCTCGGCGGTTTCACCACCTTTTCGACATTTGCACGTGAAACAGTGCAGCTCTTTAAAATGGGGGAACATATTCAAGCATTTACATATCTTGCCCTCTCAAATTTCTTCGGACTTGGAATGGTGGCCATAGGCTTTCTGCTGGCCCATCGCTTCATCCGCTGGTAATACCTGTGACCCTTCTCAATCGTTATATTCTGGCCCAGTTCGCCCGGACCTTTTTCGTTGTGGCAGCAGCATTTGTCGCCATCTATATCCTCATCGATTTTTTTGAAAAGATTGATAATTTTATGGAGGCGGGAAAATCCATTGGCCTGGTCTTTAAATTCTTCCTGCTGAACATTCCCTTTATCATTGATATGCTCGGGCCGATCCTGATCCTGCTTTCAGGGGTCATCACCCTTGGAATGCTCAACCACAACAAAGAACTCACGGCAATGATGGCAGGTGGTATCCATCTGCGCACAGTGGTAAATCCCATCCTCATCGGAGCAATACTCTTCACCATGCTCTTTCTGACCATGGCCCAATGGCTGCTGCCACGTACCATTGAAGCCACCAATGCCATCTGGTATGAGGATGTCAAAGGCATGGTGCCCCTCGGGATCTACCGCAACGGCCGCTATTACTACAAGGGAAAAGAGGGGTTTTATTCTTTCAGAAAACCCTATCCCGACCGGAATGTATTCTTTGATTTTTCATACTCAAAATGGGACGAAGATCATAAGCTGGAAACGCTGATAGCTGCCAATAAAGCAATGTGGAGTGACAAGGGATGGCACCTCATAGACGGACAGATCCAGCAGAAAACCAGCCCCGACGATTTCAGCACCAGCCTCTTCTCCTACCGGAAGTTTCCCTTTCCGGAGAGCCCGGATTTTTTCTTTGTCCCGAAATATCATGCGGCAGAACTCTCACTCACTGAACTTTTTCAGGCCATGCACAATCAGGAGACCCGCAATAAAACAATCGTTGCTGAAACCAACTTCTACAGCAGGATATCCTACAGTCTGCTGGGCATCCCTCTCCTCTTCCTGGGACTCCCGGTACTCCTCATATCCTATAAAAAATGGGGTAAAGACCTCTCCGTTGCCATTCCTGTAAGCTGCGGCATAGCCTTTGTCGCCTGGGGAATATGGGGGGCCTTGCAGTCACTGGCCAGGGTGGATTATATCTCACCCCTGCTTGCTGCAATGCTCATTCATGTGATCTTTGGGATCAGCGGCTTTGCCCTTCTTCACAAACAGGGCACCTGATGCCGCAGACAACAAAAAAAGTACGCACCGGGATTGTCGGAGTCCCCCCCCTTGCGGTGATGAAGAAACTTTCCGGACCGGGATATGAGATCTTCGATCTGGATGAACCACAGGGCCGGATTGATATAGAGACAGCCTCTCCCTTTCTGCCCCGCGTCTACTGTGGCATTCTCCGCACCGTTATCTCAAACAGTCTGGCCGTTCAGCCTGAACTCATCTACATTGACACCGGAGCCGGCAAATGTGACTGCGCAGTCCACACAGCAACTGTACTTGAAGATATCCTGCCCAACTGTGACGTCATCAGGACAAAAAACAACGACTCAAAAGATTTCGGCACACCCCTGTGCAGAACTGAAATGGGGCTGATGCAGAAAATGGCAGCAGTCACCGCCTCGGTTCAAAAGCCACAGGCCTATACAGAACTGCCATCCTGCACTGCAACGGTGGGATTCTGGGGAGTACCGCCCCGCGATTTTTCTCTGCTGGAACTCTTTCCCGAGACCACCCATATCTACGGATGGGCCCGGTGTATGGAAAACAAGACCCCCGACAATATGGAACTTGAACTCCATTTCAACCCGAATATCCCCACAGTATTTTTTGCCCAGTCATTCTGCGCCAAGACCGCACTGGCCCGCCATCTCGCAGGAAAACACCCCTATGCCCTCTATCTTGACTGTGATGTCACTGCAGGAAACAGTGCCAAGGCAAAGATTCAGGCTTTTCTTGAACTCTCCAGAATCTGAGGGCCGACAAACCACCATGCTGCTAGCCGACTTTGGTACATCCTACTGTAAACTTCTGGAAACAGATTCAGATGCCCCGCCACGACTCATTGCCACCAGATCAATTGATCGCGGCATGCGGGTTGACATAGCCACAGGCCATAACGGCAAACGCTATGCAAGCCACTATGTCAACGAACTCACCGCCCTGGCACGCGGAGGTCTTGAACTCATCAAGGAGAAATCCTTCACCCTGCTGGACTGTGGCAGCCGTGATATCAAATACGTTGAATACAGTGATGGCAAAATCAAAGACATGGGCTGGAACGCCGAATGCGGAGCCTCCATGGGGTTCACCATTGAGCTGCTCGAAAAGTACTATACCCTTGATTTTTCGGAGATTCCCGTACCGAAGACATCCTTTTCGGTGACCTGCGGTGTACTGGGCATGAGTAACATCTTTGATGCCGTGGTCACAGGGGAAAGTGAGGAGAGCGCTGTGGCAAAATTCGTCAAAGGCATTGCAGTGAATGCCTACAACTTTGCAGGACATCCCGACAAGCTCTACCTCTCCGGCGGTCTCTGCGACAACCCTCTGTTCCTGGCATCATTCCCTTGCCCGGTGGTCTCTTTAGGCCGCTTTGTACTCCTTGAAGGCCTGCTGGCCTCTGCAGGACTGTTGAAGAACTAGGCTCACCATCAGCTTACCTCCCGGTGTGACTGCGAGTCCGCTGCAGCGGTTTTCTGCAACTCCCGCCGCACCAGTTCAATATGCTGTCGAAGATGATAAAGACGATCGGAAAAAGCCAGCGGAACCTTCAGGTCATGGGCACGCAGATCAAGCAGGGTGAGTTCCGCCAGGCGTCTCTGTCTCTCGGATGCCTCCATGGCCTGCAGTTCCTCTTTATCCGGATCAAGCTCATCAAGCCTGTCGTAGAGTTTAAAGATCCGGGAACGCATACGCCAGCGATACAGTGGCGGCATCATCTTAAAGACGGGAACCAGCAGTATCACCAGGGGAAGCAGCATTATCTTGAGACGATCAATGAGCGAGGCCGCCCAGAATGGAAGATAGCGCTGTAAAAAAGGAGGACCGTGCTTGAAAAAGCGATCCGCCTGATCGTTTAAGGGCAGTTCCAGGTACCTTGGACTGGGAAACTGTTCATCCGCCTCAAACCAGCCGGAGTGATGATGTGCCGAATAGGCCGCCTGCATGATCAGATCGACTATGGCTGGATGGATATCGGGATCAACCGCCAGACTTGCCGTAACCGCAATCAGCTCAATGTCACGATCCGGAATATTGCGAACAAGATTCTGTGATCCTTCAGGAAGGAGCAGGGCGGAGAGATAGTAAAACCGTTTCGCATAGCCGCTTGCCCGCTCAAAACTTGCAACCTGCAGATCCGGATTTTCCATGAGTTTCGTAATCACAGAGCTCCCCGGACGGGTAACAAAAAATGCCGCATCAAGGCTGCCGTCACTGAGTCCTTTCAGGGCATCAGCATCCGGGAGCGCCACCAGATCAACATTTTCGTCATTCAGCCTGTTTTCCTCCAGCAACTGTCGCACAAGGGCAAAGGTTCCGGAACCTTCAGCCCCCGTTGAAACCTTCAGCCCCTTCAGCCGGGCCAGCCGGGTCAACTCCAGATCCTTTCTGTGAAAAAGCCAGAGGGGCTCGTAATAGAGGCTGGCAAGCCCCTCAATCCTGCCGGGATTATCCCGGGGGATGGTTCCCCCCTGAATAAACGCGATATCAGCTTCCCCGTTACTGAGCAGCTTGATATTCTCAACAGAACCGGCGGTCTTTAAGACATGGAGGGTGATACCTTCTTTTTTCAGGAACTCAGCGTAACGATTGGCAAACTGGTAATATGCCCCCGTCTCCTGGCCGGCAGCGATTCTCACGTCCTTTGGCGGAGCGGGTTTTATAAAATACTGCGCCAGGTAAAATCCGGCAATAACAAGAAAAATCCCCGGTCCATAGATTGAGACCACATCCTTCCAGCTTACCTTACGCTTTTTCATTGCCGCCAGATGATATTATTTCCAGGTGACCTTCAATGGATCACGCTGGGGAATATGTCGATAGCTGAACTTCGGATAGCCAAGCATAAGGGCTGTATAGACCTTGTGATTATCCGGAAGATTCAGGGCATCAAGGAGGGGTTGATGCCTGAAATGAATGGCCTGTACCAGAAAACCCGCCCAGCAGCTGCCAAGACCACGGCTGTGGGCAGCAAGGTCAAGATAAGCTGTTGCAAGGGTACAGTCCTCGACAGGATGTTCACTGGATGCGGGATCGGCATGGGCAATTGCCAGGTGCGGTGCATCGCGGAGTACCTTGTCGATACCCTTGTCCCAGGCACGAACAAGACCGGGAAAGAGTTTCAGGCTCTGCATATAATCAACCACCAGGCCGGCAAGACGCCTTACTTCGGCAGGATCTTCCACCATTATCCAGTGGACCGGCTGGCAGTTGTGGGCACTGGGAGCATAACGACTCACATCCAGTATTTCCTCAAGAACAGAGTGATCCGCAACCTTCTTCTTGTAACTGCGAATGGAACGGCGGCTGGTCAGAAAATGGCCAACTGAATCCGGTGCCGGCAGCAGCGCCTTCTCCACAGGAGGGCTTTTGCTCAGTGGAGATATGCTGATATCCAGTGCATCAGCCGCGCAGACCGCCATACAGTGGCCACATCTGATACACTTTTTAACAGCCGCTTTCCGCAGTTGCGGAACATCTTCTTTATCTTTATTAATCAGGTCAAAAGGACACTCTGCGATACAGGCGTAACATTTTTTGCAGAGTTCCTGATCCACGCTGAGACTGATCTTCATACAAACTCCAGAATATCTTTGAACTATGAGTTGACTGGTAAATTGACTATACCCTGAATACCATAGCAAAAAAAATCACGCCCTGCCCTGAAAAATTGCCTCCCGGCAAAAAAGCCTTCCCCCGGCCGACACCCGCACATCACACCGGAATAGTTGATCATCAATATGTGGTACACAACAGTAAACAGCAAAAAAAAGGCCCCGGAACTTCTGTTCCAGGGCCTTCTGCGCAGTATCGAACTTACTTCTTCCTGGCTTTTTTTGCCTTTTTTCCGTCCTTCTTCTTTCCCTTTTTTTTCTTCTTTTTCTTCTTCTTCGGCTCTTCAAACAGAGGACAGCTCTTACAGCAATAGCCTTTTTTTTCGATCTTCTTACAACACTTCTTTTTTGCCATGATGAGCCTCTTATGGAATAAAAACCGTGTTACTCTTTTGCATCTTTTTCAATGGCGATCAACTCCACATCAAAGACCAGCACTGAGCTTGGCTCGATCATTGGAGGTACACCCTGCTCACCATAGGCAAGGGACGGCGGAATGATCACGTGATATTTTGCACCCTCTTTCATAAGCTGCAGCACTTCACTCCACCCCGGAATCACCTGAGTCACTCCAAATACAGCAGGTTCTCCGCGCTTGTTGGAATCATCAAAAACAGTTCCGTCAATCAGGGTTCCCTTATAATGTACCTTGACAGTGTCATCAGCTGTGGGCTGGGCGCCGCTACCTTCCTTTATAATTTCATACTGCAGGCCGCTGGCTGTGACAACAACACCCTTCCGGCTCTTGTTTTTCGCCAGGAAGTCATCACCCTCTTTCTTGTTTTTCTCCTGCAGGGCCTTCATCTGTGCTTCCTGCTTTGCCCTCATCTGTTCAGCAAACTGCTGCTGCACACTCTGCATCTCTTCAGGGCTGATACGAGAGGGACTCCCTTCAAAACCATCCTTCAAACCTCGTTTGAGTGTTTCAAAATCAAGCTCTTCACCTATTCCGTTCAGGTAGGTGCCCATATCAATGCCCATACTGTAACTGAGCTTCTCTTTAAATGTTTTTAATTCACCTGCATTCTCATCAGACCCGGAGGCCATTCCAAGGGTGGGGACGGTCAAACAGACTGCAAGTGCAAAACCAGCGATGCGTTTCATGTACAAACTCCTTTAGTAATATGTTGACAGGATATCATTTATCCCTTCCCCTGTTTATAGATAAGCATTTTTTCAATATCCTGCAAGGAGGATGTTCACTGCCCAACTAAAAGAGTTGAACCAGCGTGATACCTCTGTTTTGCATATTGAGATGCGGGTGTGATGCCAATGGCGGAAAACGACGCAGCAACTCTTTGACCAAACCCCGGCGGCGACTGAATTTCTCTCCATGCACAACCACCTTGATTTCCCCGCGGCTCAACAGATACTCCAGGGTTTTTCTGCATTCACGACGGATTGCCCCACCTTTTCCTGTGGAACCATACCCGTGAATAAGGGTGAGCAGACGGATCTGTTCAAGGCGTGCCGTGGTGATCTCCTGCTGGAGACGATGCAGTGCCTCCTCCACCGTGGGAAGCCCCTGTTCCAGGTTCACTGTTTTTTGATGAAAACCTGATCCGGAAGCTCTGCGGTTCTGCCCTTCATCACATTCCTGACGGCTTCCGCAAAAGGGGCAGAGCACCACGCGGCTATCAATGTCATTGCCGCAGACCTGGCAGGATTGCATGAAAAGCCGGCTCAGGTATTGAGCCTGGCTGCTGCTTCTTTGGCCTCAGCTATGGCTTTTTCAAGTTTTTTGGATTTCGGGCCTTTAATCTTTTTTATAAGCTTCTCGAGGGCATCTTCCATTGCCACGATATCGGCCTTCCTGTTGTTCATCTGATCAATGGAAACAAGAGCGGCCATTGGACGACCGGCACGCTCAATGATGTACGACTCCCCGAGAAGAGCTGCCTTATCCAATAAACGACCAAAATTCTTCCTGGCATACATTGCGGTTATGCTTTCCTTCACACTCTTCCCCCCGTGAGCAATTATAATCAGGCCCCGGAATCCTTCCCGCCGGCCTCACCCTCTCTACACCATATTCAGTTGCAGCCTCATACCCTGCGCGCAGTAATCACCTGTTCCATCTGCCGCAGGTGCTGGAGAACCCGTTGCAGGTGCTCCAGTCCCTCCACCTCAACAACGATATGAAAATCAGCAGTATCGGCAGGTGTGGTCCGGGCGGTGATTTCAATGATATCCGCATCATCACTGCTGATAGCATTACTGATTGCCGCAAAAACGCCTTTTCCGTTCTCGGCACTGACCTGGATTTCAACCCGGTGACTGCTCTGCTGCGTCGTGGACCATTCAACATCAATCCAGCGCTGCGGATCCGTGGCAAGCAAATTGGCACACTCCGTCTTATGCACTGATATTCCACGACCATTGGTGATAAAACCCATTATGGGATCACCAGGTACCGGATTACAGCAGCGGCTGATCTTCACCATCACATCATCCACACCATCGATATGAATGGCCGGCCCTGCACTGACCTTCTTCCTGACCCCGGTGAATGATTTCTGCTGTTCAACGGCAGCTCCATCCTCAGCACTCTTCTGCTCCTCAACCTCTTTCCGTATTTCAGGAGGCTGAAGAGTCCGGACAAGCTGTGGGATGGTTATCGTACCACTGCCCACCTTGGCAAGCATATCTTCAAGGGAGTTGCAGTGGAGATCTTTTAGAAGAAGTTTTACATGACCACTTTTAACAAGTTTTTTCAACGTGGTATCGTAATTCTTCAGCTCTTTTTCACATATCTCCCGACCCAGGTTCAAGGCCTTTTCACGTTCTTCCCTGCGGAGCCATGAGCGAATGCGTGACCGGGCCCGACTGGTCTTGACCAGTTCCAGCCAGCCACGCCGGGGGCGCTGATTTTTTGACGTAACGATCTCTATGATATCACCATTCTGGATCGCATACTTCAGGGGAACCAGCTTGCCATTCACCTTGGCCCCCACACAGTGGTCTCCAACCTCGGTGTGAATGGAATAGGCAAAGTCAATGGGACTTGAATTGATGGGAAACTCTTTCACCTCACCCGCCGGGGTAAGCGCATAGACCTCCGGAGCATAGAGTTCACCATGAACAGACTCCAGAAACTCCCTGGGATCCTCAACCTCCTGCAGAGTCTTGACCAGACTCTTCAACTCCCTGAAGAGTTTGGCATCGTTATCCGAGGCATTCTGTCCCTCTTTATATGCCCAGTGGGCAGCAACACCTTCAAGGGCAATACGATCCATCTCTTCGGTACGAATCTGGATCTCTATAAAATGATCCCGGGGACCGACCACGGTTGTGTGCATGGACTGATAATTATTTGCCTTGGGAACTGAAATAAAGTCCTTTATTCTCCCGGGTACCGGCGACCAGTTGGCATGAATCACTCCCAGAGCCTCATAACACTCTTTGACAGTGTTGACTATGATGCGGAAAGCAACCTTGTCATAGACCCGTTCCAGGGGGATTTTCTGGGCAATGAGCTTCTTGTAGATGGAATAGAGATGCTTGGGCCTGCCGATGATCCTGGTGGGTTTCACATTACTCTCAGCGAGTTTTCCGTGAAAGATTGAAATAACCTCGTCCACGTACTTCTGTCGCTCTTCCAGGGAGCTTTCAAGCCGGCTGACCAGATCAAGATATTCATCCGGATAGAGATACTGGAACGAGAGATCTTCAAGCTCACGCTTCATCCAGTCAATTCCCAGGCGGGAGGCCAGGGGTGCGTAGAGGTCCCGTGTTTCGCTGGCGATCTCCCGCTGTTTCTCCACAGGAACAGTATCGAGAAGACACATATCCTGAAGCCTGTCTGCGAGTTTGACAAGGAGCACCCGCACATCCGATGCAATTGCCAGAAGCATCTTTCTGACATTATCGGCCTGATGGGTCAGCTTGGAATTGTAATGTACATTGGCAATACGGGTACAGCCATCAACAATTCTGGCCACCCCTTCCCCGAACTGCCTGCGCAGCTCTTCGAGTTTGACACCCTCTTTCAGGACCCCATGGAGCAGTCCCGCCACAATGGTGTCAAGGTCAAGGTGCATGGATGCCAGGGTGGAGGCAACGTGCAGGGTATGATCAAGGTAGGGACTGCCGGAAAAATGGTTTTTACCGGTATGGACAGACACAGCAAGGTCCCAGGCCTTGTCTATGGGAGCCAGATCAATGCCATGGAGATAACTCCTGGTCAATATTTTCAGGCCTTCCTGATTCACCATAACAGTGAGTTCTCTTTCCATTATACCTGTTGGGTTCCGGCAGCAGGCATGCTAGCCACAATCCATTCCTTCCTCTATCAGTGCCACAATTCTATCGCTCAGCTCAGCAGGTTTCAACTCTTCAACCTCTCCGCTGTCACGTCTGCGAAGTTCCACAATGCCATCTTTGGCAAAACGCTTTCCAACAGTCAGCCGCAGCGGGATGCCGAGGAGATCCGCATCTTTAAACTTTGAACCGGGCCGTTCATCACGATCATCAATCAGGACCTCAACACCCCTCTCCTGAAGTTCCTGATAGAGGCTTTCAGCCATTTCGGTTATGACTTCGTCACTGATCCCGAGGTTGAGCAGTATCACCTGCAGGGGTGCCAGGGGCATGGGGAAAATCATCCCGTTTTCATCATGATTCTGCTCAATGGCAGCAGCCACAATCCGACTCACCCCAATACCGTAACATCCCATAACCATGGGTTTATCATGACCGTCACTGTCCTGAAAGACTGCATTCATGGCCTTTGAGTACCCTGTTCCGAGCTTAAAGACGTGACCGACCTCAATGCCCTCTTTCATGACCAGCTCTCCGCCGCATTCAGGACAGGGATCTTCCGGGGTGATCTGGCGCAGATCTGCAACAGCAAAGGCATCAAAATCACGCCCCATGTTCACATTTCTGAAGTGGTAGTTTTTCTCATTGGCTCCGGTGACAAAATTGCGCATGGCTGCCACTTCACTGTCAACCACCAGTTTAACTGAAATGCCGACAGGTCCCAGGTAGCCGGTGGGAACACCGGTGGCATCAAAAACACCCTTGTCATCAAGCATGGTTACTTCCACCGCACCAAGGAGGTTCTTCAGCTTGACCTCCTGCACCTCACGATCGCCACGCACCAGAACGGCAACCACCTCTTCTCCCGCCTGATACACCATGGTTTTAACCAGCTCACTGGGCTCTATTCCCATAAAGTCGCAGACCACCTTCACCTTCCGCTTTCCTGGGGTCTCGACTTTCTCACGCTCACGCATGGGACTCTCATCTGCAACAGGAGCTGTAACTGCGGCTTTCTCACTGTTGGCGGCATAATCACAGCTCGAACAGATAACCAGGGTATCCTCACCGGTATCCGCCAGCACCATAAACTCATGGGAGAAACTGCCACCGATGGTTCCTGAATCCGCCTCAACGGGACGGAAATCCAGACCACAGCGAGTAAAAATACGTTTATAGGCATCATACATCTTCTGGTAAGCCTCTCCTGCCGCGGCATCATCCACATCAAAGGAGTAACCATCCTTCATGATAAACTCACGACCACGCATCAGACCGAAACGGGGCCTGATCTCATCCCGGAATTTGGTCTGTATCTGAAAGAGATTTCTTGGCAGATCACGGTAGGATCGGATCTCACGGCGAACAAGATCGGTGATTACTTCCTCATGGGTGGGGCCCAGACAGGATTCCCTGTCGTGACGGTCAACAAACCTGAGCAGTTCCAGGCCATATTTTTCATAACGGCCGGTCTCATGCCAGAGATCTGCCGGTTGAACCATGGGCATCAGGAGTTCCTGGGCACCTGCCCGGATCATCTCCTCACGTACAATTCCCTCCACCTTGCGGACAGCTGCCAGGCCAAGGGGGAGATAGGTGTAAATGCCGGCGGTCAGTTTTCTGATATAGCCAGCACGCAGCAGAAGCCGATGGCTGGCCACCTCGGCCTCTGCCGGATTTTCTTTCAGTGTTGGAATCAGTGATTGTGAATATCTCATTTCTTTTTGCCTTTTATTTAAATCTGCTCCATCTTCTTTAACTCATCGAGGAAAGCGTCAAGGAGCTCTTCTTCTTTAACTTTT
>Ga0256834_1002603_pt1 | contig 11264 bp, 12 predicted proteins | sample 4281140metaG_FD_190536 | JGI IMG/M metagenome (GOLD analysis project Ga0256834, IMG submission 190536) | Hydrothermal vent microbial communities from East Pacific Rise, Pacific Ocean - 4281-140 | ecosystem: Environmental > Aquatic > Marine > Hydrothermal vents | place: Pacific Ocean: East... | reverse complement strand
AGAGTTTTAAGTGTTTACATTAAGATGATTGAGCCAATATAGGCCAAAGCACTAAGAATAATAAGTTGTATTAATAAACCACCTATTGCATAGGTAAAGCTCGTCTGAGAGGAGCTTTTAAAGAAAAGTACCAAGCTAATATTAGCTCCCAAAATCATCATAACAACACCACTCATTATATTTTTATTATTTGAAGTGGGGTCTAAATACCAATCATAACCCACTAAAATAAGGCCAAACGATATAACCAAAGCAATGAGTGATTTTTGGGTAAAGAAGTAAACATTATATTTATCCATACAATGTTTGTTAAAAACATAGAGCATCCATATCCCAACAGCTATAACAAAAATAGCATCAATGACTTTAAAAACCTGCACTCACGCCTCTCACTCTAATTAATAGAAAACTCTTTTTATCATCATTTTGAGAGGTATCACAAAAAGCCTTAACTCTATGACAATAAGACAGCACTAACCATAATCACAAAATCCATACTCTACACGCTCTTTATTTTTGTAAGCAGCTTTGTTTTTCTTTCATGATTATTGGGCGATACCGCATAGATAGCTTTTGTGTGTTATTAATCTTTTATCCGCAGTACTTCGTTCATCGTAAGCCCAGTCATATTATTGATTGATCGCCATAAGAAATAAAAAATAAGCATCATCATAATCATAGATGGAACGGCAATCATGGGATAACTGTATAAAGTTAGTTGACCTAGCTCCTCATTAAAAGCGCTACTTCCCGATGGACTAGTGACAATCCATTTAGCAAGAATGTAGTTCATAACAGCTGAGAAGAAGAATGTTCCTCCAAGCATATAAGTAGCTATCAATAAGCGATTTTCAAACGCTTTAGTATTTTCACGCTCAATAAGCTTTTGTTTTATTACTTCGACGTCCATAATTTTAGGGTTATAAATCAACATTTTGATTAAAGGAGAACGCGTTAGTGTTGATACTAAGACAGCAATACCTATGACAGTAGGTATCGCAGCCTCTTTAATAGCAAGCCATTGAGTATCTAACTTTAATAAGCCTATCCCTCCTGTAAGAAGCACGCTTACTAAACCGAGAAGCGCAATAAAGTTAAACTTTTTGTATTTTATCAGTTCAAACAAACCCCATATCAAGGGAAATGATAAAGCTACAACTAAAGCCAATGTAGCGCCTAGGGCTTCTTCACCACTTAACTTCATTAGTACAAGGGATGGAATAATGATGCTGACTAATAAGTCGACTAGTGGGCGTGATTGATGAGTATTGTCGCTACTCACAGTTGTAGAAGGTTTCGTCATAAGTTTATATTTTTGTATGAATGAATGAATTATTTACTTTTTTTACAAGGGTAGTGCTTACGGAGTATTTTAAAAACTGTATCACGAGCCAGTACTTCCTCGCCCCTTTTTTCTTCTAAGTTATTAACAACGCTATTAACAACTTCCCTTAATGATGCTTTCCCAAGACAAAAATCCGCATAATAGGTTGACCCATAACGCTTGAGATTACCTAAACGTGTTCTTGTCGCTCGCTCTGAAAAAGTTTCTTCACGATTTTTCTCTCCTGAAAGGTTTGATACAACACGCTCGTCGGTTGCAACAGCTCCATCAATAAAACCTTGAATATAGCGCACACAAAAAATTGCATCTTTATCACCTGGAGTTTTTTTGTAATGAGAACAGTGTGATGATAGCTCAACGGTAGATAGGGGTTCTACAGCATTAACCTGGCTTGTACCTAATATAAACAATAGCCCTATAATACTCACAAATAGTGATTTCATGATCTACTCTCCTGTTACTCGGTTAAAAAACCTACCTTATCTTTTGCTTATCAGATACTCCATTGAAATAAAGCCACAAGTACCCTGAAATACCTGCAATAAGTGATGCCATTAATATCCCTGTTTTTGCCATAAGCAAATCTTCCGGGCTTTGTGCAAAACCTAGCTCTGCTATAAATATAGACATCGTAAAGCCAATACCACCCAGTAAACTAACTCCAATAATGTGCTTCATATTCATACTAGGTGGCAGTGTACTAATACCTAGTTTCACCGCTATCCAAACAAAACCTGCAATACCAATCATCTTACCTACAAGCAAGCCCCCCATAACCCCCATACTCACAGGATGAAAGAGGGTTTTTCCTAACTCGCCCACATTAATAGGTACACCTGCATTTGCCAAAGCAAAAATAGGAATTACTAAAAAAGCAATCGGTAAATGCAAGTTATGCTCTATCGTTTGGGCTGGTGCTTGAACATTGCGTATACCTGCTTCTAAAGCGCGAATATTGGTACGCATTTTATAGTTTTTAACAATATTGGGCTCTGATTTATATATATCGCTTATGTCATCCAATAATTCATGTGCACCTTTTAAGAAACGCCTAGGGTTATATTTGGGCTTAATAGGAATAATAAAAGCAAGAAAAACACCTGCCAAGGTTGCATGAACACCACTTTTTAGAAAAAACAACCAGAGAATCACTCCCAATAACATATATGGTGACGCCTTACGCACACCTCCTAAATTGAGGCTTACTAGGGCAGCTATTACTATAGCGACTCCCACAAGTGCCGAAAAGTTGAGCTGTTCAGTGTAGAAAAGTGCAATAACCAAAACGGCACCTAAATCATCGACAATCGCCAAGGCAACAAGAAAGCTTACTAAGGGAGCAGGGACTCTGTTTCCCAGTAATGCAAGTACTCCCAAGGCAAAGGCTATATCCGTTGCCATCGGTATACCCCAGCCGTCTGAAGCAGGCCCTGAAGGATTAAAGTAAAAGTAAATTAGTGCGGGAGCCATCATCCCCCCAACAGCTGCGATAATGGGTAAAAGAGCGGCGTTAAGATTTGATAACTCACCCACTAGCAGTTCTCGTTTTAGTTCAAGGCCAACTAAAAAGAAAAACAATGCCATTAAGCCGTCATTTATCCAATGATGAACGCTCATTGAAAGCACCCACTCACCTAAACTCAAACTAAGCTTGGTTTCTAAAACATGATGGTAAGTCTCAAACCACGAGGAATTGGCAATAATAATTGCAATAACTGCGCATAGCATTAACAAAATGCCACCAGTAGTTTGGCGATGGATAAACTCCTCAATAGGAGTTAACACACTCTTAAATGCTTTTTCCCATGGAGCTGTATATTCTTCTTTGTTGGGCATGTTTGGCTTATTTTTAGTTAAATAGAGGGTATAAAAGTACCATGATAATACTTTGTTTGCTTATGTATAATTCGTATATAGTACAGCTATACATCGGTTTTTGCGAAGGATTTATTATCAACTACAAGCATTTGCGTTATTTTTGGATGGTAGCAAGAGAAGGCAGTATTGCCAAAGCCAGCAAGTTACTTTTTTTAACGCCACAAACTATTAGCGGCCAACTTACAGTGCTAGAAGAAAAGCTTGGAGTAAGCTTATTTGAGAAGTCTGGGCGTAGTTTAAAATTAACGGATGCAGGATTAATTGTACAAAGCTATGCCAATGATATTTTTTCATTAGGCAATGAGCTAGAAGAAGTATTGCATAACAAGCCGCAGAAGAGATTAGTTCATCTTAAAGCCGGTATTGCCAACTCCATTCCTAAATCAATTGCCTACCATCTTTTAGAGCCTGTTCTTCACTTAAAAGATCCAATAAAGATTATTTGTCGAGAAGACAACTTATCAACGCTACTTGGTGAGCTCGCCGAACATAAACTAGATATTGTTATATCTGATCGTCCAATACCTGAAAGCCCAAGCATTAATGGGTTTAATCATCATTTAGGAGAATGTGGGATTACTTTCTTTTGCACTGATGAACTTCGCGAACAGTTACATGGTGAGTTTCCTGCTTGCCTAAATAATATGCCACTACTTTTAACAGGGGATGCTTCGTCTACAAAAAACAAAGTAATCCAGTGGCTTAAAAAACAAAATATTTTCCCTCATGTTGTAGCAGAATTTGATGACGGTGCATTAATGAAGGCATTTGGCCAAAGAGGTGCTGGGATTTTTATTGCACCCTCAATAACAGCAAAAGAAGTGGAAATAGCCTTTAACGTTAGGGCAATCGGGGAAACAACAAAAGTGATGGAGTCTTTTTATGCCATCTCGATGGACCGTAAAGTCAAACACATAGGCGTGGTTACGATTCTTGATAGTGCAAGAGAACAGTTTTTTTCCATTGGCAGCACTTAACCAATTTGATTTTTGTTCACTTTTAGTGATGTATATCAACTAAAAACCCTACGCAAAAGAACCAGCCTAACAAAAGAGTGGAGTATATTAGAATAATTGCATATAATCCGCGCAAAATTTAAAACCTCATTTTTTGTTGGAGTTATCATGTCTAGTCATACGCCTAAAGTTGACCCTGTCGCTAAAATTATATTTATTATAAGTTTGCTTGCGATCATTGCTGTTGTTTATATTCTTGTTTCTAGCCTTTTAAGCACCTATAAAAGAAACTCTACCAAAGGTGAAATTGATACTACCCAACTTGTTCTAAAGGTAGAAGAAAACCTAAAGCCTATCGGCATTTCTTCAACATCTGATGCTCCTACAGCTAGTGCAGCAGGCCGTAGTGGAAAAGAAATTTATAAGGCCGTTTGTACTGCTTGCCACGCAACGGGGGTACTTGACTCTCCTAAGTCTGGTGACAATGCAGCATGGGCTGCAAGAGCAAAAGGTGGATTAGAAGCATTACTAGCCTCTGCTAAAGGTGGCAAAGGTGCTATGCCAGCAAAAGGTGGCGACCCTACACTTAGTGATGCTGAGCTTAGAGCAGTTGTTCTTTACATGACAAAAGAAGCAGGGCTTGACCTAGGAAGTGCAGAGCCAGCAAAAGAAGCCGCTCCTAAAGAAGAAACAGAATCTAAGACTGAAGAAAAATCAACCCCTGATACAGCGCCTACAGAAGCTAAAGCACCAAATGCTCCAGCAACACCTGCAGCGCCAGCAGTTGCCTCTGCACCTGTTGTTGCCGCAGCTCCAGCGGCACCATCTATAGATGGTAAAAAAGTTTATGACACTGCATGTTTTGCCTGTCATGCATCTGGCGTTGCCGGCTCACCAAAGCTTGGAGATAAAGAAGCTTGGGCACCACGTATCGCAACAGGTATGGATACACTTTACAATACGGCAATTAAAGGCAAAGGTGCTATGCCTCCTAAAGGCGGTAATATGGCACTTGCAGATGATAAAGTTAAAGCTGCGGTTGACTACATGATTGAACACTCAAAATAAACACTGTTTAAACTGAGTTTAAAAAGGCATCTTTTAGATGCCTTTTTTGTGCCTGAAATAAATGGTAAGAAACTTGCTAACATCACGAGGGGTATGCTTTCATAGGCTAAAATGAATGATACCAATAAAAAAGAGACTACTTCTAATGCTTACACATGGCAATCCTTAAAAGGCTTTGTGTTTCAGCATAAAAGATCTTTGATATTTGCCAATGCTATTGCCATCATCGCAACACTATTTCTCGTTCCTATTCCATTATTGATGCCGGTATTGGTTGATGAGGTTTTGCTAGACAACCCTGGTTCATTACTTGCGATTGCCAATTATTTTTTACCGCAAACATGGCAAACACCAACTGCGTATATTGCCTTTTTTACCGTCCTCACATTATTTTTACGGGTGGCAGGCTTGTCTTTGCTCGTATTACAAGCACGTGCATTTACACTAGTTGCCAAAGATATTACCTACAATATTCGTAAAGACTTACTGGCTCGCGTCAATAATATTTCTATGTCTGAATACGAGACTTTAGGTAGTGGCACAATCAGTTCTCACTTTGTTGTGGATGTTGAAACAATTGATAAATTTATAGCCGAAACGGTCAGCAAGTTTATCGTTGCGATATTACTCATTATTGGCATTATTGCCGTCTTGTTTTGGTTGCATTGGAAGTTGGCGCTGATCATTATATTCCTTAATCCTCTTGTCGTATTAGTCACCCTAAAAATGGGCAAGTACATTAAAGAACTCAAGAAAAATGAAAACAGCGCCTTTGGTATATTTCAACAATCCTTAACCGAAACACTCGATGGTATTCAACAAATACGTGCCAGTAATCGTGAACAATTCTTTTTCTCACGCTTGGCAAATCAAGCCAAACAAGTACGCGATCATTCTGCACAGTTTTCTTGGAAGAGTGATGCTGCCAGCCGACTCTCTTTTTTAGTATTCCTAACAGGCTTTGATATTTTTCGTGCTATAGCGATGGTGACAGTCGTTTTATCAGATTTAAGTATTGGGCAAATGTTTGCCGTGTTTGGCTATCTCTGGTTTTTAATGAATCCTGTACAAGATGTATTAAATATTAACTATGCATGGTTTGGTGCAAAAGCAGCGCTTGCTCGCATCAATACATTAGCCGACTTAAAAGCAGAGCCAAGCTACCCTCACGAGGTAAATCCCTTTGTTAATAAGCACACAGTAAGCGTACGGGCAGAAAACATCACCTTTGCTTATGGTGATAAGCGCCCAGTATTAAAAGATGTAAATCTCACCATTCCAGCAGGTCAAAAAATTGCATTAGTTGGTGCAAGTGGTGGTGGTAAATCTACCTTTGTGCAAGTTCTACTAGGGCTTTATCAGCCACAACAAGGCACACTTTATTTTGATGACGAACCAATAACTCGCATTGGCTTAGACGTAGTGCGTGAAAACGTAGCCACCGTATTGCAACACCCTGCGTTATTTAACGATAGTGTTCGTATGAACTTAACACTTGGTCAAACCATTGATGACAATGATTTATGGAATGCACTAGAAATTGCACAACTCAAAACCACCATCGAAGATTTAGATGGCGGACTAAATACCATTGTCGGCAAGCAAGGCGTAAGGTTATCAGGAGGGCAACGCCAGCGTTTAGCTATTGCACGGATGATTTTAAGTAACCCTAAAGTCGTTATTTTGGACGAAGCCACTTCATCACTAGATACAGAGACAGAAAAAAATCTTCATCAAGCACTGAGTGAGTTTTTAAAAAATCGTACCACTTTAATCATCGCTCACCGCTTGAGTGCTGTACGCCAAGCCGATCACATCTTTGTATTTGAAGATGGGCATATCATTGAACAGGGAAAACATGATGATTTATTGCAAAAAGATGGGCTATATCGTCGTCTTTATGGCGAATAAGTCTTGAAATCATGCCTAGTTAACCCAATTCTTCTTATTTATACATCCCACCCCCCCTGATTTTCGATGATTTGTACGAGAATTAAGACATAAAACATCGAAAAACAGGGGGGGTGGCTTAAGCTTTTAACGCTTTAAAGCCGCAAGACCAAAGGGAATAACAAAAAATGGAACAATATCGAGGAACAACCATCCTTTCCGTACGCCGTAATGGCAAAGTTGTGATCGGAGGTGACGGGCAAGTCTCTCTAGGCAATACCATTATGAAAGGTAATGCTAGAAAAGTGCGTCGTTTATATGATGATCAAGTCATCGCTGGTTTTGCAGGTGGAACAGCAGATGCCTTCACCTTATTTGAAAAGTTTGAAGCAAAGCTTCATGAATACAATGGCAATTTAACCCGCGCAGCAATCGAACTAGCCAAAGACTGGCGAACAGATCGTGGTATGCGCCAGCTTGAGGCTTTACTTGCAGTCGCAGACAAAGAAACATCTTTAATTATCACTGGTAACGGCGATGTGATTGACCCTGAAGATAACTTGATTGCTATTGGCTCAGGTGGGCCTTATGCACAATCTGCGGCACGTGCATTATTAGATAGCACAGACTTATCCGCACGAGAGATTGTTGAAAAAGGCTTGGGTATTGCAGGTGATATTTGTATATATACCAATCAAAACAGAACAATCGAAGAATTATAATCTTAATCCTCTCTCCCTAGCAGGGGGAGAGGGAGCTAAACAAAAGAGAAGAAATCATGTCAATGACACCAAGAGAAATCGTTCAAGAATTAGACAAACACGTTGTTGGTCAACAAGATGCCAAACGTGCTGTTGCCATCGCTTTGCGTAATCGCTGGCGTAGACAACAACTAGATACAGACCTACGCCAAGAAGTGACACCTAAAAACATCCTTATGATTGGTCCTACTGGTGTAGGTAAAACTGAGATTGCACGCCGACTAGCAAAGCTAGCTAATGCACCCTTTATTAAAGTTGAAGCAACCAAATTCACCGAGGTAGGCTACGTTGGTAAAGAGGTTGATTCGATCATTCGTGATTTAGTGGATGTTGCCGTTAAACTTACGCGTGACCAAGAAATTGAAAAGGTTAAGAATCGTGCCGAAGATGCGGCAGAAGATCGTATTTTAGATATTCTAATTCCACAACCTAAAGCAGAAAATGAGTGGACAGAAGACACCGCCACAGAAGATAGCTCTACTCGCCAAAAATTTCGCAAGAAATTACGCGAAGGAAAACTGGACGATAAAGAAATTGAGATTGAAATTTCTGCCAGCCCAATGGGTGTTGAAATTATGACGCCTCCTGGTATGGAAGATATGGCGGATCAACTGCAAGGTTTATTCGCAAATATGGGCAAGGAGAAAACCAAAAAACGTAAGCTAAAGATTAAAGATGCTCTAAAAGAACTAGCAGAAGAAGAGGCGCATAAGCTAGTGAACACGGAAGATTTAAAACAGCAAGCCGTAGAGAATGTTGAGCAAAATGGCATTGTATTTCTTGATGAAATCGACAAAGTTGTTCAAAAAGGTGAAATGGGCGGTGCAGGAGTTTCACGCGAAGGTGTACAACGAGATTTACTCCCGTTAATTGAAGGTTGCACGGTTACGACTAAACACGGCATCATCAATACAGATCACATTTTATTTATTGCTTCAGGTGCATTTCACCTAGCAAAACCTTCTGATCTAATCCCTGAGTTGCAGGGTCGTTTGCCCATTCGTGTTGAGCTTACAGCATTAACAGCTGATGACTTTAAACGTATATTGATAGAGCCTGACGCATCACTCACCGAGCAGTATCAAGGCTTATTAAAAACAGAAGGTGTAAAAGTAGAGTTTACCGATGACGGCATCCAACGTATCGCTGAAACTGCATTTCAAGTTAATGAGCAAACAGAAAATATAGGCGCACGACGCTTGCATACGATTGTTGAACGCCTACTAGAAGAAGTGCTTTATTGCGCCCCTGATTGCAGCGATGATGTAACGGTTGATGCTAAAATGGTTGATGATGTTTTAGGTGACCTTATTGAAGATGAGGATTTAAGTCGCTACATATTGTAATTCGGTACAATACAGAAAATTATAGAGATTATTATTATGGCAACACCCACTGATATAGCACTACACCAAAAATCACGTGTTTTAGAACTTACATGGCCTGATGGTGTGGTTCACAATTTACCCTGTGAATACCTCCGTGTTTTTTCGCCCTCAGCAGAAGTGCGTGGACATGGTCCAGGGCAAGAAACGCTACAACTCGGAAAAGAAAACGTCAATATTAAAGATATCGAACCAATCGGTCACTATGCCGTAAAACTAGGTTTTGATGACAACCACGACAGTGGCTTATACGACTGGGGCTTGCTACGCGAGCTTGGTGATAATTATGATGAATACTGGAAAGATTATTTAGATCGCTGTGATGAAGCAGGTTACGAGCGTAAACAACCTGGCCAGATTATATAACCCATGTGGATCGATGATTTAAAATACAATGGAGATGGTTTAATTCCCGCCATCGCGCAACAGCACGACAGCAAAGAAGTGTTAATGATGGCGTGGATGAACAAAGCCTCTATCAAAGAAAGCCTAGAAACTGGGCGTGTGTGTTATTGGTCGCGCTCACGCCAAGCTTTTTGGCGCAAGGGTGAAAGCTCTGGGCAGGTACAAATGCTCAAGCAGTTTAGAGTTGATTGCGATAGCGATACGCTATTGTTATTGGTCGACCAAACAGGCCCTGCTTGTCATACAGGTCGTCGCACGTGTTTTTATCAGGTCGTTGATAAAAGTACAGATGACAAAGAATTAATTATTGATTCAGAACCACTAATTGACCCGAAAGAACTTTACGGTAAGTAAAGATGAAATGGGTTTTACTTAAAATAATTCGTGGTTATCAGCTATTTTTAAGCCCTGTACTCGGCAGTAGTTGCCGTTTTGAACCTACTTGCTCTTGCTACACGCATACTGCAATTAAAACCCACGGTGCAATCAAAGGAACATGGCTAGGTATTCGCCGAATTGGTAAATGCCACCCTTGGAATGAAGGTGGTTATGATCCTGTACCTGATAAAGATGCAAAAAATAGTAAATAATTAGTGGTTATTATCATTTCAATATACTTTTAACAAAATTCTAATGTATTTAACGAATCACCCCCCCTCTTTTTCGATGATTTGTACTTACAAATCATCGAAAAAGAGGGGGGGTGATTATAAAAATCAGACCATTTTTTCTAATTTAAGCAGAAATTCATCCATTTCCTCATTTGTGCCTATAGTAATTCGTAAAAAGCCATCAATACGCGGTGAACTAAAGTACCTAACTAATAATCCTTGTTCTTTTAAGCCCAAATAAAGCTTTTTAGCATCTGCTTGGTTCGGCTTAGCAAAAACAAAATTTGTTTTTGAAGGCAAAACGGTAAAATCCATTTGCTCAAGAGCATGGCTTACCCTTTCTCGTGTTTTTATTATCTTCTGACAAGTTTTATCAAGATGCTCTGTGTCTTTTATTGATGCAGTTGCACCAGCAATCGCTACACGGTCTAACGGGTAGGAGTTAAATGAGTTCTTTACACGCTCCAAACCTTCAATTAAATCAGGATGACCCATCGCAAAACCGACACGCAAACCCGCTAATGAACGGGACTTTGAAAAAGTTTGGGTAATCAATAAATTAGGATATTTTGTAATTAATGGGACAGCAGTATCTGCCCCAAAATCAACATAAGCTTCATCTATCACCACAACCACATCAGGGTTTGCTTTCAATATTTGTTCAATATCATTTAGTGAAAGAGCAATGCCACTGGGTGCATTCGGGTTAGGGAAAATAATTCCGCCCTTGTCCTTACCTTCTTCTTTGCAATAATCTTCAACACGAATTGTAAAATCATCTGCCAAAGGTATTTTAGTGTTCTCAATATTGTATAAAGCACAGTAAGCAGGATAAAAGCCATAACTAATATCAGGCGAGAAAAGTGGTTTATCTTGCTTGAGTAAGGCAATGAAAGTATGTGCTAAAACTTCATCCGAGCTATTACCAACAAAGACTTGTGCATAATCCAATGTGTAAAAATCTG
>Ga0256834_1002602_pt1 | contig 11266 bp, 11 predicted proteins | sample 4281140metaG_FD_190536 | JGI IMG/M metagenome (GOLD analysis project Ga0256834, IMG submission 190536) | Hydrothermal vent microbial communities from East Pacific Rise, Pacific Ocean - 4281-140 | ecosystem: Environmental > Aquatic > Marine > Hydrothermal vents | place: Pacific Ocean: East... | reverse complement strand
GTTCTTAAAATATTTTGCTTCATAATGTGTAGTCTCTGTATTATAAGGTATATCATATGCGAATATAGGTAAGCCTAGATACATAGCTTCTATCAAAGAAGGATTTGTACCTCCTGCACTATGTCCGTGTACATAGATTTTACAATTACTTCGGAGTTGATCCAAGATATTTTGATCGTAGATAGGATCAAGCAAATAAATATGATCATACTTAGAACACTCTTTTTTTAACTCTACTCCATATGCACTAACACACCAATTACCAACAATTACTAGATTTAGATTCTTCTCGTATTTAAACCCTTCTAAGATCATATGAATATTGTTTTCAGGTTCTATTCGACAAACTGTAAATGCATACTTTTCTTTCAAAAATGGATATTGTTCTAGTACCTTATCTTGTAAAGGAAGGTTTTTCACATGGTCTGCCCCATATGCTATCAATTTACTCTTTACGTCATATTGAAGATCAATATACTCTTGTATCACTTTGTTATCTGAGACAACTACATCAGCATAGCGAACAGCTAGTCTCTCAGAAAATCTTAAAAACTTTTTAGCATACCAGCGCCATTTATTTCGTTTCCACTCTAATCCGTCTATATTGACTATAATTTTCTTATTGCTAAACAGTTTCACGAAAGGTAAAATTAAACATCCAGAAACACCCAAAATCAATATCGTATCCGCAAGCTTCAAAGATTTAAAAAGAGAGATGATGTCATAGGGTATACTTTGGATACCATTTGCATTGAGATTTATATACTGGAGTTTTGCACCATTGTAGGACTCAAGATGTTGATCATAAGCATCTGCACTACAAAAAACTGTGATATCAAACTGATCGCTTAGGTATTTTGTAAGATATTCAACAAGTGTTTCAAATCCACCGTATTTTGCAGGAATACCTACTGTACCGATAATACTAATTTTTTTCATTTACTAATTACCTTTAAAATTTTATCTGTAAACAACTTCTGTTGAAATTGTTTTGATTTTAATCTTGCCTGACTTGATAGTTTTTTTAATTTATTTCTATCTTTATCTAAATATTTAATTTTCTCAACTATTGTATCTACTTCATAAGAGCTTATGCAGTAGCCATTAACATTATGATCAACTAATTCAAGTGGGCCGCCTATAGGAGGAACAATACAAGGTACTCCATAACTCATCGCTTCAAGTATAGTCATGCCAAAGGCTTCTTGACATTGATCCACTCTCGACAAGTTTAAAACTAAGCTTGCTTTTTCATAAAAAGGATGAAGATTACTTTGGGCTGGAAATAGTGTTAAGTTAGAAGGTAAAGTATAAGTTTTAAAGTATAAGTCGATATCTTCTTTTGTAGTATTTAAAACCAAAGTAAATTTTATGTTTACTACTAATTTAGATATTTCTAAAAATTCCTGAACACCTTTGTATTCTTTTAATGAACATATCATTAAAACATTAAAAGAAACATTGTAATTATAAACACAACTATTAGACTTATCAGTAAAAGAGTCTGGGAGAGCATTGTAAATTGTATAAGATTTTATGTCTTTTATAGCTTCAGTATTAGCTAAAAAATTTGAAACGAAAATATTTTTGCTTGAAGTCAACTCTATAACTTTTAAAAGAAACTGTTTTAATAGATGTGGTCTAATACTTGTCTCATGAATGTGGTATATAACTTCTTTTCCAAGAAGCTTTCCAGCTAATCCCGCACCAAAAGGCATCATTGTATTAATGTAAAATACAACATCTTTATTTTTATATCTTAGCATTTTCATAAATAAATTAACCTGCGAATACAAATAGTACATTAAAACAAATATTTTATGTTGAGATCTTTTATAAAATATTTTGTGTTTTTTAATACCTAGATCAGATAAAAAACCTTTGGTATCGTTAGTATATAATTCAACATTATAATTATGACTTTTTAAACTATTTATAGTTTGAGATAAAACAAATGGGCTACCACTAAAATCATTTAACAAATGTACACAGATAACTTTTTTCATCTAAATCCTTTTATTGGAATTTTTGGCTTAAAAGTCAATATTAAGAGGATTAAAAATGGTAACATTATTCCTGACATACCATTAAATAAAACATGCCCAGCCAATAAAGAATGGCTAAATAACATAAAAAATATTAATCCCAAAAAGAATTGCTTTTTTATGAAGCACTGTGACATAACTATTATAAAAATAAATAAATAAATAAATAATACCAATAAGCCATACATAAAGAAAATATCTGAAAAATCAGATTCTAATATATCAATACTATTTAATTGCTCATAAGGATTTCGAAAAGAAACATAAGCTCCGAGTCCAAAAAATAAGCGAAGTGCATATAATCCCTCATATGAGATATTGCTAATAGCATCTTGGAAATAAACATCTCTATTACTCATTAAAAATGATATAAAAGAATCATTGTTATTTAACCTGTAAAAAACAACATCAAAAATAGTTTTTAAAGAGTCAGATATATCTTGAGAATAAAATATAAATATATATAAAAGTATAAATAAAATAGCATGTTTTAAATAGTAGTTTTTCAAATAATATATCATAAATATTAATGCCACTAAAGAAAAGATGAAAACTGTTTTTGTGCCAATTATTACTGTTGAAAACACTAAGAATAAGCTTAAAAATAAAGAATATCTTTTTCGTGTATATTTCCAGTAATATATAGAAAGCATTAATCCAGTTCCCATAAATATGCCAAGTCCATTGCCTGCTGCAAAAAAACCTTTATTACCAAATGTTCCTTCTTCATAACTACTAAAGCCAACACCTAAGATAAAAGGAACTACTAGTAGTATACCCATGGTTAAAACATACTTTTGTATATATGTCAATAAAGATTTGAAGCTAATCTTTTTAACACTATACAAATAATACAGTGTTAAATAAATCAGTAATAAATAAATCAGTTTAGAGCCATATACAAGTCCTATAATATACCCAAAAACATTACCATGTATATAAAAAAATACAAATTCCATAAAAATAATATATACTATTAGTATCATTGAAATATGAAAATATTTTTTGTTTTTAAGTAAAATCAATATAGATAAAATAATTAAAAACAGTCTAAATAATTGAGACGGAGATCCAACCCCTCCCTCTGGTAAAATTTTACTTAAAATTAAATACCCAGACAATGCATCAATAAACGGTGATATATAAAATAATAATATCAGATACGTTTTATCTAAACTAAATTTCATTTTATAAACTTGTTACTCTACTTTTTATTACTTTAGCAGGTACTCCACCAATAATGCTATTTATTGGATACTCTTTACCATTTAAAACTGCCCCTGCTGCAACTATACAACCATCTCTAAGTATTGTTCCATCTAATATAGTTGCTTTAGCTCCTATCCAACAGTTTCTACCTATTTTAATACCTTTGTGATTTACACCTTGTAACCTTATAAGGACATCACCTTTAGTATAATTATGATTTTCACTGTGAAAAGAAACATAATTTCCTATGATTGTATCATCGGCTATTTCTATTCCTCCAGCACAACCTAAGAAGGAATTAGATCCAATTCCTACATTATTACCCAGAATTAAACCTTTTCCTAGATTTTTCAGACTTCCACTACACTCTATAATCACTCTCTTTTGAATAGATACATTATTCCCAAATTTAATTCCTTCTGAAGATAAAGAATCTATATAACAATCATCTGCAATTGCTAAATTTTTTCCAAGATTAATATTGGCAAAAGATAAGATATCTGTTCTTTTGCCAATAAATCCTATAGAAAATGTTTTAAATTTAATTACAAATCTTATATAAGCTACAAATTTTTTCAAGAAAAAAAAGCATATATAACCTAATGAAATATTTTTATCTAAAGTAAATTCTTCTTTTTTTATAAATGTAATAGCCTTATTTAATAATTTTACCAAGATAAAGCATCCTCTAAAAAATTCACTGAACTATTCCTAAGAGTATCTAAATTTTTATAGACATCATTATAATCATAGCTATATTCAAGTTTTTTACAAATTGCCTCAGTATCTAAAAAAGGTGCACAATAAAGTTCTTCTAATTCTATTGATGATAGTAATTCTTCCATTCTAACATTTTGCTTATCTTCAAAAATATCTCTAGCAAAACATAAAAAACTTGCCTTTAGTATAATAGAGAATACAGTACCGTGAAAAGAGTTGGTTACAAATATAGATGACTTTTCAATCAATCCTAATAATTGACCTGGAGTAGGATGTAGGTCTTTCCATTTTTCATTTGGCCTTAAAGGACAATTTGTAGATACAAATAAAACAGGTAAATTTTCTTGCAAGCTAAGGATTTCAATAGTTTTTGACATCCAATTAGAAAGTTTACTCTCTTGATAAAGTTTGTAGGTAAAAAGGTATGGTGTATCTGGAACAAGACTATAGTCAATAATTTCTTCATAATCACTTTTACTTAACAATAGGGTAGGGTCTAAGACATGAGTTGCATTTAAACTTGAAAACTCGTTGATAATACCTAAACCACTTTTTTCACGAACAGATATTGCATCAAATTTTTTCAAATTTTCTTTAAAAATCTTTTGAAGGTATGACTCTAATTTATTTTTTCCAAAACTAGCAGCATAAGATATTTTTTTACTATTATCTGATACAAAACCTAATAAAAAAGCAGGCGAACTAAAAAAAAAGTCTGCTGCCCATACTTGATCACTTCCACAAATAAAAGCATCGGCAGTAGGACAATCACTTAGCAGTTTTTCATATGTAAATTCAGTACTAGTGATTTTCAAATAATTTTTTCGAAATTCGCTAAAAATAGCATCAAATAATTTTTCTCTTTGTCGTTTTTTTTCAATAACTTTTTTTTGTGCAAATAAACTTTTAATAGAAATATTATTAGCTGAAATTTTTTGATAAAAAGCGATAGGATGTTTAAGATAGTTGATTAAGCTTGACCTATCACGAACCATATCATAATTTATTACAATTACTTCATGTCCAAGATTTTCAAGATATTTTGACAATGCATATACCTGATACATCGCTCCATAGTTATTACCATTTTGTAGTGTAATAATTCCAATTTTTTTATGACTTTTCATTTCTTCCTCTCAACTTATAAATTTTATCTATTACTTATTTAAATCTTTACTTATATGAAAAATCTCTTCTTCAATAAAACTGCTGTGAAACTCTTTTCTATTTGCACTTTTAGCACCTTGAGATTTTTACCAGTACTGAGCGAACTATATTTTTCCATAATGCAGGATATGAAGTTTTATACACTAAAATAACCTCATGACCTTGATTATGAAGTACTCTATACAATGCTATAGCTTGTAAAATACCTCCATAGTTTTCTGCTATTGGTAAAGTTAAAATTCCTATTTTCATTTTTATCCTTATTTACTAAATTTGCTATAGCCTAAATCATAAATTTTTAAAGATATTTTTAGAATAATTATAGGAATAAAATTTATAATTCTTTTCCTCCCTAAAAATTCATATACAGCTTTATTTATTATAATCCATTTTATTAGTCTTTTATATTGCTTTGGTGTATCTGTATTTTTATTATTTTTTATTCCAAAATTGTTATTTCTTTCTAATGGATATGATGTTTTAAATTTAATATGATTTATACCTTGTGAAGAAACTATATTTTCTTTAGTTTCTTCTTTGGTATAAATTATATTTTTTTCTCGCATCTCTTTTACTATTTTTTTACCAAATTTTGTATTTGCTATAAATAAACTACTACCTATCTTATCATTACTATATTTATTTAGCCAGGCATCTCCAACTGAAATATCAGCAGTTACGCCTAATGGGTCACTGCATGTAAAACAATAAGAAGGAGTAAAGGTAAAAGTTGGCCAATTTAAACTAAACTTGAGGTTAGTAAACAAGAGACTCCCCCCTCCTTGCACTCTAGTAACTCCCGGCCATCCTTTTCCTCTAAAAAATATCTTTTCATTCAATTTAGCTTTTAAAACACTTCTTTGATAATCAGAGAACTCCTCTGTTTTTGTCTGTTTACAAAATATTGAGACTGTTACAAACTCTATATTCTTTTGCAAATACTTGTTTTCTTTTTTTAGAGTTTTTAACCCAGCAATATGGCATGGCAACCCAATAACTAATAATTTCTTATGATTTCCATCTTTAATTTTTTTATCTAAACCATTTAAAAGAGTTACCTGTCTATATATAGAACCCATAGTTTTTTTTATTTCATTTGAATCGGTATAAATTTCTGAGATTATCTTATTTGTTCGGTTATCTTGGTAACTACTTAAAACACCATCGACTTGTTTTGTATGAAGCAAATATGATGCTATCTCTGTTATAATCCCTGCTGTTGCAGCTTCAAACCTATGTTCTTTATCTACGCTATATCCAAAACAACTTTCCCCTATTAACTCTTTATAAGAATCAAAATTTAAATCTTGATTCTTATAAATTTTATCTTCAGTTGGACAGGCTCTATAACATGCTTTACAGTTAGTGCAAATATCCATATCTATTCTTGGAACAAATAATTTATTTTCTTTTTGAATTAAATTTATAGGTAAAACTCCTTTTTCATCTGGATGAAAACAAGCTTCCGTACAAGCAGAACAACCTGTACAAACATTATCATAAATATTTAAATCTTTATCTATCATAGAGTATTCCGTTGAGTTATATTTCTAGTGAATATATCCTTTTTAACTTTGTAAAAATAGATTGTTATTATAAAAATATTACATAGTATACTTACATAAACAGCCCCAACTGTACCAAAGTAATTTATCATTGGTGCACATAAGACTAAGTATATCATAGCAGATATACCCATGTAATAAACTTTTGTTATCATATGGTTTTGAGTAACAAGTAGGGAACCAGCACTACTAGCAACATAAACTATTGGAACATTTATAGCCATAATTTGTAGCAAAAATATAGAAGAATGATATTTTTCTCCAAAAAATAAATTTATAAGATATGAAGCCAAAAACCATAAAAATAAAAACCCTAAGATACCTAAAACTAACATTATAACACTACCGTAATAGAATGATTTTTCAAACTTTTCTTTATCATGATATGCCCATCTATGAAGTTTTGGTAGCAAAAATTTTTGATATATTACTAAAGGAACTAACAATGCAGCAACCAAAAATGTAAAAGCAACTGTATAGTATGCAGCAGCCTCAGCACCTTCAATATATCGTATAAATACAACACCTATCTGGGAGTATATTAAAGTAAACAATCCAGCAAACCCAAAAGGTGCGGATTCTTTAAAAATTTTTATAACCTGTGGGTTTTGCTCTTTTTTTAATTGTATTAATTTTTTAAAATTTATCTTTTTTTTCTGATTTTTTAAAAATCTGTAAAATATAAATATAGCCATAAATATAGATAAAAGCACCGTAGATAACTGGATTGTAGCGATTTGAAGTTCATCTAAAGAATCACTAAAAAAATAAACTATAATTAAAATAATCATCAAAACAAAAGAGCTTTGAAAAAACTGCCAAAATGCAAGAAAAAGATATTTTCCTTCAATTTGTAAAACACTATTAATTATTTCTGTACTTACAGATTTAAAAATCATAAAACTAAGCACCATTGAAACAAGTATTAAATAATTTGAGTCTAATGTCAAAAAAAACCAAACATATAATATTGTAAATACAAAAACCGTACTAATGCAAACAAATATTAAAGATTTTTTTATCCACAAAATTCCATAAGAACCATGTTGCCCAAAAAGCTTTAACCAATATTGAGCTATTCCAAAACCTGCTAATGGAGTTAGAATTGTTATAGTTGCAAAAATTGCAGAATAGTTTCCAAAAACTTCTATTGTTGTATGTTTAGCTAAAATAACAGTAGTAAAAAGAGTAGCAATAGCTGTTAATGCTGTACCTACAAACAATGAGACCAAAGCTATAATATTTATTTTACTTATCATCATGCTTTAACAACTTTTGCTCTATCTTTTCAAACTTATTAAAAATCAAAGTATTATTTAAGATGACTTTTCGTATCTGTGCAAATGCTCTTACTATTTCTATTGTTATGTTACTTTTCTCTTTAGTATTCAACTGAAACATAAAATCACGATCAAACATCACTTGCATATCGCGAATGGTAAATATTATAGATAATGCGTCTTGTACTATCATCTTGTTTGGCACTACCGTCTCTCTCTCATCTCTTTTAAACATGCACCCAAACTATCTTTCCAAAAAGGCACTTCTATGTTAAATGTTTCTTTGATTTTTGCTTTATTGAGCAAGTTAAAGTGTGGTCTTGTTACTAAAGTTGAATAATCCTTTGTAGCTATTGGCTCTATTTTACAATCAAGCTTTGCCATCTTCATAATCTCTTTGGCAAAATCATACCAGCTTAATACTCCTTCATTTGAGTAGTGGTAGATTTCTGGTTTATCATTATTTATCTGAGGGATTAAATCTAGTATAGCTTGTGCTAAGTCTCTTGCATAAGTTGGTGTACCTACTTGGTCGTTGATAACAGTGAGTTTCTCTTTTGTTTTTCCATAAAGATTACTAGGGTTTGTTTGATCATTTTCTTCATAAGGTTTATAGTTTTTTCCATCAAATACATAATCTGCAAATGTAAAGCTATCATGATAAGAGGTAGAAAGTTCTCTTATCTCAGACCCTAACTGTCTATTTGCTCCTGTTACTAAGATATTAAACATACAAATCCTTACTATAATCAAACAAATCAGCCTCTTTTAGTAGTGGTTGTTTAATATCTTTGGATGAAAGTTGCAAACTTTCTTTTTCTATCTTCCAGTCAATCCCTATAGCTTCATCATCAAAGGCAATTCCCCTATCACACTCTGGGCTATAGAAATTATCTACTTTATAAGCAAATGTAGCAGATTCACTAAGCACCACAAAGCCATGAGCAAAGCCTCTTGGGACAAAAAGTTGTCGTTTATTTTCACTAGTGAGCTCAACAGCTACATGTTGACCAAAAGTTGAACTTCCTTTTCGAATATCTACGGCTACATCAAGCACACTGCCCTCTATAACACGAACTAATTTAGTTTGGGCATAAGGAGAAAGCTGATAGTGCAGTCCTCTGAGAACTCCTCTTGTACTTTTGGATTCATTGTCTTGGACAAAGTTAACTTTAAAACCTAAAAATTCTTCTAGTTTATCAGATCTAAAGGTCTCTACAAAGTACCCTCTCTCATCGCCATGTACAATCGGATCTATTATGACAACATCAGGTATGGCTGTTCTTGTAAATGTCATCGTCTTACAACTCCTTCACTTGCTCGTCTTAGGAGGTATTGTCCATATTGATTCTTTTTCAGTGACCAAGCTAGTTTTATCAACTCTTCTTTTCCTATATATCCCATCTCATAAGCTATCTCTTCGATACAAGCTACTTTGAGTCCTTGTCTATTTTCAATAGTCTGGATAAAATTAGAAGCTTCTAGTAAACTTTCATGGGTTCCTGTATCTAGCCATGCAAAACCTCTACCCATCAGCTCTACTTGTAAAGCATCTTTTTCTAGATAGACTTTATTTACATCGGTAATTTCTAGTTCACCTCTGTGGCTTGGTTTTATCTCTTTTGCTATTTGTATCACATCATTGGTATAGAAGTAGAGTCCAGTGACTGCGTAGTTACTTTTTGGATTTTCTGGTTTTTCTTCTAGGGATATAACTTTACCATTTTTATCAAATTCTGCTACACCATAGCGTTCAGGGTCTGTGACATAGTAACCAAATATCACAGATTTTTTCTCTTCTTTAACAGATTTTTGTGCTCGAGTTAGCATCTGAGGTAAACCATGACCATGATAGATATTGTCTCCCAAGATAAGACAAACATCATCATCTCCTATAAATTTTTCACCAAGTATAAAAGCTTGTGCCAAACCATCTGGAGATGGTTGTACTTTGTAAGAAAGTTTGATACCAAGATGAGAACCATCACCAAAAAGCGACTCAAAGCACGGCAAAGCTTCAGGAGTCGAAATGATAAGTATCTCCTTAATATCCGCCAACATTAAAACTGAAAGTGGATAATATATCATCGGTTTATCATAAATTGGTAATAGTTGTTTTATCACTTCTTGTGTTAGGGGGTAGAGTCTTGTTCCACTACCTCCTGCTAATATAATGCCTTTCAAGTTTTAATAGCCTTTCTTAAAATTAAATTATTTGTTGAATATTGAATTAAATTCAGTATTTTATCTTTTTTTTATTTATATCAGCTTAAATAATAGTATGATTTAATCCCTCTTAAAATCATCCTCAATCCAAATGATATCATTTTTCCCAGTATACTCCCCAACCTGAGATACTCAAAATTTTTGAAAATCAAATTGTGTACCTATCGTAAAAGTCAGGAAAATAGTGATGAATATTCAAATCCATTTAAAGATATAGATGATATTGCAAAATATGCTAAAAAACTAAGAGAAGTACCGTGGTGTTAGTATTTGTTGATGCTTACAAGCATGAAATTTTGGGGTAGTATTTAAAATCTTGATGAAATTCAAAAAATTGTTCTCATAAGCAAAACCCATCATCAACAACTATATTTTCCCCATTCACATACCTACTCATATCACTCAGCAAATAAATCAATGTTCCTTGCAAATCACTCTTATCAAGCATTCCTTTGTTTAAGCACTCTTTTTTATATGCCACTATAAATGCTTCTGCTTGCCCATCAAAAATTCCACCTGGACTCAAAGTATTTACTTTAATATTCATCCCTTTAAAATACTTTGCCATATATTTAGTCAAGTGAATAAGCCCTGATTTTATAGCTGCATACTCAATAGGCATTGTCATCGGTGTCTTTTCATATACCTCAAACTTTGGTGCTATAACACCATATATTGAAGAAATATTAATGATATTACCATGTCCTTGTTTCTGAAAGTATTTTGCAAACTGTTGAGATGTTATAAAATACCCACCTAGGTTAAGACCTATATTTTCAGTAAAATCATCATACTCTACATCAAAAAAATGTTTACCATAATTTTTATTTCTTGGATAAGCATTGTTTACAAGTGCATCAATTTTGGTATATTTATTGTCTATATATTTAATACAGTTTTGCAAAGATTCTTTTGAAGTGATATCTAGTTGTATAAAATCTATATTTTTAGTGTCAAGTTCTCTTGATAAAGATTTTTTGACTTGCTCCCCAACTTCTTCATTTATATCAGCGATAATTGCTATACCATTTTGCTCAATTACTGCTTTAACAAA
>Ga0256834_1002601_pt1 | contig 11270 bp, 10 predicted proteins | sample 4281140metaG_FD_190536 | JGI IMG/M metagenome (GOLD analysis project Ga0256834, IMG submission 190536) | Hydrothermal vent microbial communities from East Pacific Rise, Pacific Ocean - 4281-140 | ecosystem: Environmental > Aquatic > Marine > Hydrothermal vents | place: Pacific Ocean: East... | reverse complement strand
TTTTGTATCTCTATTTCTATGAGTATGCTCACCTATTAGAAGTTCAGTACAATCTGCAGTTACTCCAGAATCTGTCTTTACACCAATTCTTGGTGCTAATTCACGACCTGCCGTAGTTGCAGCAAAGAGTGCAATTTCATAATTGTTCTTCTTAATTACTTGTGCAAATATTTCAGAAAATGGTAAAATTCTATACTCTTCTAATCTGTCATCATCAACAACAATTACCTCATCAGCTCCATAGGAGATTAACTCTTTTGCTAAATCTCCAACATTTTTACCAATGATAAGTGTAGTAACCTTTGTATCTTCATTTAATTCATTTGCTAAGTCTCGTGCAGGAGTTAACAACTCTAAAGATGATCTTGTTATTTCGCCTTTTACAACTTCTGCCCAAGTTAAAATTCCACGAGCATCTTTTCTAAAATCAATTACTCTTAAGCTCTCATCTCTTTTTTTAACTTTTTTCTCTTTAGCTTCTTTCTCTTGTATACTATTTTTACCCGATTTAAAATCATCAAGAAAACTAGATATTAGCTCTTTTTCATTGTGACCTGTGGCCATTTTTGCAGGAGCTCTTTCACTCTTTATTGTAGCAACCTTTGAGACGATAGTAGGACTTCCACTCTCACCTGGCGTTCCAAGTCCAATATGATCTGTTCCAAGTCCAATATCATCGATATTAAGCATAGTGATTTCACTATGTGCTGCTTTTATCGCACCACTTAAAGCTGGTCGTCTTGGAGGAATACCTGTTGGTGTTAAAGATAAAGCACATGGCATTGGAAGTTTCATCATCTGATAACCACCTTCAATAATTCGCCTTGCAACTATATCATTATCTTTGGACTCTAATGTTTCTATAAATGTTGCTTGTGGAATTCCCATAAATTCAGCAACTTGTGAGGGTACATGAGCTGTATCGCCATCACTTGTTTGTCTTCCTGCAACGATAACAAAAGGCTCTTTTGAATCTTTTGTAAATCCCAAATGTTTGAGCAAAGTTGCAATAGCTAAACCTGTCGCATAAGTATCACTTCCGCCGAGTCTTCTATCTGAAAGTAGATACGCTTCATCATAACCCATTGAGAGTGCTCTTTTCAAAGATACTTCAAAAGATGGTGGTCCCATTGAACATACTATGAGTTTTGCATCTGGATTTTGAGCTTTTAGTTGAAGTCCAGCTTCAAGTCCAAAAGAACAGTCTATATTTATGATGGATTTTGCTTTTGTTCTATCCATCAAACCATCATCACCCATTCGCATTTCACTAGGAAGTGGTACTTGTTTCATTAAACTTATAATTGTTAAAGCCATATTAAATCTCCTTTGTTACATGTTTTCATATTGCGGACCATCCCCACCATAAGGTGTGACCCAAAGTATTGCATCGTTTGGTGATTTGATATCACAAGTTTTACAATGCACGCAATTTTCAGCATGTATTCGAAGTTCTTTATGATTACTTTTATCAATATGTAGTTCATAAACCTCAGCAGGGCAAAAAGCTTGACATGGAGCACCATAATCAGCGATGTTTTGCTTCATCTTTACTTCATCTACCTGCAAGTGACAAGGCTGTTCTTCATCATGATGTGCTTTTGAATAAAATACATCAGTCACTTTATCAAAAGTTGATTTTTTGTCAAATTCTAGCTTTGTAGTAAATCTTTGGGCAAAGCTTTTATGTTCTCCTTGCTCACTTAACTTTCTAAGTGTTTCATTATCAAGTTTAGTTTCGATATCTCCACCTATGCAAGCACCTTTTGTGATAAGTTGCACTCCAAAACGAAGAGCACCTGAAATCAGACCATTATCAAATGATTGTCTAAAGTTTCTTATCGGATGCAACTCTTTATAAAGACGACTGTTTTCAAAATGTTTTTGTACAGAAGCTAATTCTGCTTCACTTGTGTCATCTTTGATAAGAGCAGCTGCCGCACTTTTTGCTGCATTTATACCAGATTGTACCGCTAAATGAACACCTTTAAGACTAGCGGTTGCTAAAAATCCTGCACTATCGCCTACAATCATAAAGTTATCACCATAAAATTTAGGTATAGAATTATAACCACCTTCGGGAAGTGTTTTCGCACCAAATTCTATGATATTTCCATCTTTTAATATATTGCTTACAAATGGATGTTGTTTCCAAACTTGCATCGCTCCGTGAATATCAAATGTTGGATCTTCATAATCAAGACCAACAACAAGCCCTAAAGCTACACGATTATCACTCAATCCATATATAAAACCACCACCAAACTCTTCACCATTTTTAAGAGGATAACCAGCTGTATGGAAAACTTGACCTTCTTCTATACTTCCCTCAGCAACTTTCCATAACTCTTTGACTCCAAGTGAATAAATCTGATGATTTTTGCCACTATCAAGATTTTTATCTTTTATAAGAGTTTTAGTTAAGCTTCCTCTAGTACCTTCAGCTAAAATAGTAATTTTTGCTTCAATTTCAGTACCTTCTTGGAAATTTGCCAATTTTTTACCATTATGGTCAACTCCAGTATCTTTTGTCTTTGCACCGCAAACTTTACCTTCATCATCATATAAAAGTTCATTCACAGAAAATCCTGTATATACTTCAACTCCTTTCAACTTAGCAACATCTGCTAAATATCTACATACTTGACCAAGTGATGCAATTTTATTGCCCATATTGTTCATGTATGGTGGGTGAAATGGTAAATCATATGATTTTTCATCTGTAAGAAATACTGTTGTATCTTTAACAACCGTAGTATCAAATGGTATATCGTCCGTTCCCAAATATGGAAGAAGATCCTCAAAAACTTCAGGTTTTATCACAGCACCTGATAGTATATGACTACCTATAGACTCACCTTTTTCAACTAGTAAAATTCTTCTATCTTGCCCTTTTTCTTTTAACACATTTGCTAAATATATCGCTGTACTAAGTCCAGAGGGACCTCCTCCAACGATTAGAACATCAGTCGAAACCGTGTTTTTGTTATTCATACATTACCTCACTTTCATAAAATATTCGCCCTCGCAACGGGCATGATATCATAAGTAAATGAAAAATATGACCTTATGTATAAAAATATTTAATACTTAAGAATATTGTGATACTATTTCATCTCTCTTTTTTAATGGTCGCGTAGCTCAGTTGGTAGAGCACTACCTTGACATGGTAGTGGTCGTTGGTTCAAGTCCAATCGTGGCCACCATTTTTCTAGCTTAAAATTATAATTGTTATTGAGTTTAATGAAGTAGAAGTATTTGTGAGTAAATTTTATAAAGAGTGTGACTGTCTATAAAAAACAGTCACATATATAGACTACTTAAATGTAGCTACATGCTCAGCAATTGCTTTGATATCATCATCACTAAGTGCTGCTACTTGACCTTTCATAAGACCACCCATACCATGCAAATTTAATGTTCCAGCTTTGTAACCTTTTAAATCTTCGATAACTTTTTCGACTGATAAACCAGTTAAAACTGCAGATTTACCTAATGCTTTTTTCTCACCATTTGCTCCATGACAACCTGCACATTTCTTATATAATGCCGCTCCGTCTGCTACTAAAAAACTTGTTGCTCCAACTAATAATAATGCTAATGAAAATTTTTTCATAATTTCTTCCTTTTGTTATTTGAAAATGTAAATATTAGCTATTCAAAAGATAGCACCTCTAAACTAAAACATTAAAATCAATTGAAGAATAAACTTCATCTAAAATTTTAATATATGGAATTATATAAATCAATTGTGAAGTAATTGTGAATAATCGTATTATTACAAAAAATAATAATTAAATCTTGTACTTTATTATTTATTAGAGAGAGATTGGTATACAATCAAAAGAGAGAAAAGAGTGACTGTTTAAAAAAACAGTCACATAGTTTTTTATTTAAATGTAGCGATATGCTCAGCTACTGCTTTAATATCATCATCACTAAATGAAGCTAAAGGACCTTTCATAACACCGCCCATACCATGCAAGTTTAATGTTCCAGCTTTGTAACCTTTTAAGTCTTCGATAATTTTATCAACTGATAAACCAGCTAAAACTGCAGATTTACCTAATGCTTTTTTCTCACCATTTGCTCCATGACAACCTGCACATTTCTTATATAATGCCGCTCCGTCCGCTACTAAAAAACTTGTTGCTCCAACTAATAATAATGCTAATGAAAATTTTTTCATACTTTTTCTCCGTTTGTTATAATTATAAATTTTAACTATACATAAGTATGCATAGCACTGCCCATCTCAAAACATTAAATTAGCTTAAAAACATTTATTATAAATGTTAATACTATTTTAATTCCTTATAATTATATTAAGAAATTGTGAAGTAATTGTGGAAATTGTGAAATTAAAATAATTTAAATAAGAGCTTATTTTAAATTTAAAATATTGATATAAGAATATTTCGTTAGAATACTCTTTTTACAATTATGATATGGAGATTTTAGTGGAAGAGATAGTAATAGGCATAAAGAAAGATGGTAAAATCTTTGATACACAAACTACCAATATTCAAAATATAAGTGGTAACGAAATACAATTTAACAATTCTAATGACTCTTTAGAAATTATCAGGCACTCAACCGCTCATCTTATGGCACAAGCTATAAAAATCCTTTATCCAGATGCAAAGTTTTTTGTAGGTCCTGTGATAGAAGATGGATTTTATTATGACTTTAGAACAGATGAAAAGATAAGTGACACCGACTTAAAAGCTATTGAAAAACAGATGAAAGCACTTATCAAAAAAAAGCTACCTATTGAACAGTATAGTATCTCAAAAGAAGCCGTATTAGAAAAATTTGCAAATGATGATTTAAAACAAGAGGTTTTAAATCGTATTGAAGATGGAAATATAACTATATATAAACAGGGCGATTTTGAAGACCTCTGCCAAGGTCCTCATGTACCAAATACTAAATTTTTACACAACTTCAAATTAACTCGTGTTGCGGGAGCATATCTTGGTGGAGATGAATCAAGAGAGATGCTGACAAGAGTTTATGGTACAGCATTTGCAGACAAAGAGACTCTAAAAGAGCATTTAGCGATGATTGAAGAGGCTAAAAAAAGAGATCATAGAAAACTTGGAGGCGAGCTTGGACTCTTTACATTTGATGATGAGATAGGAGCAGGTCTTCCTATCTGGCTTCCAAATGGTGCGAGACTTAGAAGTAAACTAGAAGCTCTTTTGTTTACAGCTCATAGAAAAAGAGGATATCAGCCAGTTCGTGCTCCTGAAATCTTAAAATCAGAAGCTTGGAAAACTAGCGGACACTACCAAAACTATGGTGAAAATATGTACTTTACCACCATCGATAATATTGAATACGGCATAAAACCTATGAATTGTCTAGGGCATATTAAAGTTTATCAAAATGAGCTAAGAAGTTATCGAGACCTTCCATTAAAGTTTTTTGAATATGGAGTAGTACATAGGCATGAGAAGAGCGGTGTTATGCATGGGCTTTTTAGAGTTCGTGAATTTACCCAAGATGATGCACATATATTTTGTACACCTGAGCAAATTAAAGAAAATGTTATTGAAGTTTTAGGCTTTGTCGATGATATAATGAAAAGCTTTGGATTTGAATACAATCTTGAAATTTCCACAAGACCAGATAAGGCAATCGGAGATGAAAAAGTTTGGGATATTGCAACACAAGGGCTTAAAAATGCACTTGATGAAAACGGTATTAGCTATGGTATTGATGAAGGTGGTGGAGCATTTTATGGACCAAAAATCGATATCAAGATTACGGATGCATTAAAACGAAAATGGCAATGTGGAACAATTCAGATAGATTTTAACCTTCCTGAACGATTTGGATTAGAATATACAAATGAAAACAATGAAAAATCGCAACCTGTCATGATACATCGTGCAATTTTAGGTTCATTTGAACGATTTATCGGTATTTTGATTGAACATGTTGGCGGAGAATTTCCATTTTTTATAGCTCCTACTCAGGTTATCATAGTTCCTATCGCTGATGTGCATCTAGATTATGCTAAAGAATTGGCAAATGAGCTTATGATGATGGAGATTGATTGTGAAGTTTCATCTAAAAATGAAAGCTTAAATAAACGAATTAGAGTAGCAGAAAAACAGAGAGTCCCTATGATTTTAGTTGTCGGAGATGAAGAAATAGCTAATAAAACGGTTGCTTTAAGGGATAGAAGAGAAAGAAAACAGTATAATTTAACAAAAGCTGAATTTTATAACATAATAAAGGAGAAAATGGATGAGGTACACTTTTGAATAGAGGCAAAAGTAAAAGAGATGAAACAAGACTCAATGAAGATATAAGATTTCCAGAAGTGCGGTGTAGTAGCGATGATGGCGAACAACATGGTATCATATCATCAGATGAAGCACTAGAGATTGCAAGAGGAAAAGGGATGGACTTGGTGCTTATAGCTCCAGATGCAAAACCACCTGTTTGTAAAATAATGGATTATGGTAAATTTAAATACCAACAAGAGAAAAAGAAAAAAGAAGCAAAGAAAAAGCAGAAAAAGATTGAAGTCAAAGAGATTAAGCTTTCTGTAAAAATCGCTGAAAATGATATAAGCTACAAAATAAAACATGCAAGAGAATTTTTAGAGGCTGGAAAACATGTAAAATTCAGAGTATTTCTAAGAGGTCGCGAGATGGCAAATCCACAAGCTGGAAAAGATGTACTAAATCGTGTCTGGCCAATGGTAGAAGATGTCGCCACAAAAGAACATGAACCAAAATTTGAAGGACGGTATGTAAATATGTACACAGTTCCTAAAAAAGATAAAGATAAATAACTCTTAAAAAGAGATTCTTTATCTTTATAAATTTCTTCAGCACTTTCTCAACTTATTCCGATATAATGGCACTTCCTAAAATTTGGGCTTATTGCCTAAATTTAAAATCTGTAAGGAGAAAACATGCCAAAAATGAAAACTGTTAGTAGTGCTAAAAAGCGTTTCAAAGTTAAAAAAAATGGCTCGCGCCGCAAACTATTAACAAAGCTGATGTAAAATCAGTTAAAGCGATGTTGGGTAAATAGAAAATATAGGTTTTGGTTTTAAAAAACCATTTTATTCCTCCTAAAATTTTAGGACAAGTTCACAAAAGTGACACCAATAAGGTAAAGGGAAAAACATGAGAGTAAAAACTGGTGTAGTCAGAAGAAGAAGACATAAAAAGCTTTTAAAACAAGCTAGAGGTTTCTTTAGCGGTAGAAGAAAACATTTTAGAAAAGCGAAAGAGCAATTAGAAAGATCTTTAGTTTATGCTTACAGAGATAGAAGAAACAAAAAGAGAGATTTTAGAAGACTTTGGATTACTAGAATCAATGCTGCTTGTAGATTAAATGATATAAGTTATTCAAAATTTATTCACGGTCTTAACAAAGCAGGAATAAAGTTAGATAGAAAAATCTTAGCAGATATGGCAATGAACGATTCAGATGCATTTAAAAAAGTAGCAGATGCTGCAAAAGCCGCTATCTAGTCAAAAAACTTTATGAGGAGTTTTCCTCATATCGTATCTCAAATCCATCATACAACAAATCATCCTCACTCAAAACTTCATAAGATATATCTTCAACATCACTAAGAGGCGAACCATGTCTTAGCATCTGTACAAATTCATCAAGTTGGTCATCATGTAAATCAACAACTACTTCAACACTGCCATCTTTAAGACTTTTTACATAACCTTTTAACTGCCCCAAAGAGCCTATTTGCTGTATGCTTTTTCGATAAGATACATTTTGCACTTTTCCTGTGATTATAAAACGATAAGCTTCCATTTTTCTGCCTTTATAAATATTTTAACATAACTATCTCACAAACCATCATTTGGAGTGGTATATATTTAAAAAATAACTGCAAAAGTGTTTAATTTCTCCAAATGACTTCCAAAGCTTTTGAAAGCTTCGATTTATCAAACTTTATAGTTGAAGCTTTTAATCCTCCTATATTATCCTCCGTCTCCAAAAAACTTTGTAAAAAATAGTTCTTGAAATAGCCTCTATTTTTTAAATAATTTATCATCAAATTTATATCTTCTTCATTTAGCAAGTCACGGTGCAAGGTTGTCCGTACTTCAAAATTAAAGTTTTGTGAAATAAGAAAATCCAAAGTTTTAGAAAAAGAGTCAAATTTATTTGAATGTGTAATTTTAGAAAATTTATATTTTGGTGCTTTAAAATCTAGTGATATAAAATCTAATAAATTTAATTTTATAAGAGCTTTTATCTCTTTGAAATTTGTTCCATTTGTGTCTAATTTTATAAAAAATCCAAGTTTTTTGACTTCTTTACAAAAAGAAATTAAATTATGTTCTGTTGCTTCACCACCAGACAACACAACTCCATCAAGCAACCCTACTCTTTTTTGTAAAAAAAATAAAACATCATTTAATGACATTTTTCCTATTTTACTAAAGACTATGGATTTATTGTAACAATAATCACATCTCATATTGCATCCAACAAACCAGACGATACAGGCTAAATGTTCAGGAAAATCAAGATGTGTAAATTTTGTTAAGTCATAAACAATTTTTTGATTCAATGAACTGTTTTCGTTGTCTATGTTCACCTGTTTTGCCTACATTAAAACTCTCTACTGGTCTATGATAACCCATAACTCTTGTATAAACTATACATTTTTGTCTTTTATCGTTTAAGTTTTTTAATAATGTATTTTTACCCATGATTTCTCCTTGCATAATTTGAATTGTACAATTTTGTCTGTTAATAGTTACACTACTGCTCTTTCATTCGACAACTCCACCAAAAGCTCTTCATCGCATCTAGGACAATATTCATGCTCTCCTGTTAAATATCCATGTTTTGGACAAACAGAAAAAAGTGGTGTAACTGTGATATATGGAAGCCTATAATTTGAGATAACATTTTTCACCAATTTTCTACAAGCCTCAGTAGAGCTAATCTGTTCCTTCATATAAAGATGAAGCACTGTTCCACCCGTATATTTACACTGCAGTTCATCTTGTAAATCGAGTGCTTCAAATGGGTCATCGGTTAAATCTACAGGTATTTGAGATGAATTTGTATAGTAGATATTTTCATCCATTCCAGCTTGAATAATCGCATCTTTATATCTCTTTTTATCCTCTTTTGCAAATCTATAAGTTGTACCTTCAGCAGGTGTTGCTTCAAGATTATAAAGATTTCCACTCTTTTCTTGATACTCTACCATCTTTTCTCGCATATGGCTTAAAATTTCAGTTGCAAATTTTTTCCCCTCAGCTGTACTTATATCTTCGCAGTCATTTGTAAAATTTCTTACCATTTCATTCATTCCATTTACTCCAATGGTTGAAAAATGGTTATTAAAACCTGGTAAATACCTCTTTGTATATGGGAAAAGTCCTCTATCAAACATATCTTGGATAAATACTCTCTTCTTTTCAAGTGTAGATGCTGCATAATCCATAAGTTGGTCGATTCGCTTCATCAACGCTTCACGGTCATCTTTATGCAAAAATCCAAGTCTTGCCATATTTAGTGTCACAACACCAATACTTCCTGTCATCTCTGCACTTCCAAAAAGTCCGCCACCTCTTTTTAAAAGTTCACGAAGGTCTAGTTGAAGCCTACAACACATACTTCTTACATGTCCTGGTTTATATGCCTCTTCATTGGCTATCAACTCTCCGTTTTCATCTCTTTTATACTGACTTCCGATAAAGTTTTGAAAATAAGAAGAGCCTATCTTTGCACTATTTTCAAACAATAAATCACTATTTTCCCCATACCAATCAAAATCTTCTGTAATATTTACAGTGGGAATTGGAAAAGTAAAAGGCTGACCAGACTTATCACCCTCTGTCATGATTTCATAATATGCACGATTTATGAGATGCATCTCTTTTTGAAAACATTTATAAGTCATCTCTTCTAAAGTGTTGCATCCTCTATCTTTTGCCTCTTTTAAAAGTTTGCTATCTTTTATATCTATAAAAAGATGCTTCTGTTCTCTTGTTGGGATTTGGTCTTTTAAATCATCTGGAACACTCCAGTCAATTGTAATATTTGTAAAAGGACTTTGTCCCCAACGAGCAGGAACATTTAGGTTATAAACAAAACTTCTAACTGCTTTTTTTATCTCTTTAAACTCCAATTTATCCCTAAAAACATAAGGAGCTAGATAAGTATCAAACGATGAAAAAGCTTGAGCACCGGCCCATTCACTCTGTAAAATTCCTAAAAAATTTGCCATCTGCCCAAGAGCTTCTCTAAAATGCTTGGGTGCGTCACTCTCAACTCTTCCTCTAACTCCATTAAATCCTTCATCAAGCAAAACCCTAAGACTCCACCCAGCACAATATCCAGTCAAACAATCCAAATCATGAATATGATAATCGCCATTTCTATGAGCTTGCCCCTCTTCTTTAGAGTAAATCTTATCAAGCCAATAGTTTGCTATGACTTTTCCAGCAGTATTGTTGACTAAACCCGCATTTGAGTATCCTGTGTTTGAATTAGCTTTAATCCGCCAATCAGTTCCATTTATATACTCTTCGATAGTTTGAGTTGAATTTACATAAGTAGTATCTTCATCTATCAAGTTGTCTCTTTGCATCTTATGTGTATGTCTATACAAAATAAAAGAACGCATAACATCAAAATATCTGGCTTTATACAGCTCTTGCTCGATAATATCTTGAATATCCTCAACAGCAACAACTCTTCTGTTTTCTAGCTTTTCCAAGACATTTAAAAAAACAACATCGTCATAAATAGTATTTTCACTCTTAAAAGCTTTTTTTATAGCATCTTCAATTTTATATGGCATAAACTCTTTATAATTTCCATCTCTTTTTAATATTTTTTCAATCATCACAAGCCTTAAAACTTTTTGTCAATTCTATTCCAATAATTCTTAAATAGAGATACCCCTTAAATTACTTTCTCCATATAAAACTAAAATCAAAATCAATTTTACAACTATCAGTTTCAAATGTATAGACTTCATCACTGAAATCATCAATTTTACGATAAACAAAATCAATCAATTTATAAAGTTTTGCTTTTCTACTCTCAGGATAGACTAAGATATAGTATTTTACACCCTCTTCTTGGTATAAATCAAATTTTAAAGTTTCATCTTTCTTTGCTGTGGATTTGGAAGATACTTCAAAAATAATTTCAGGCTTTTTTGTAAGTTTCTCATCTGGTTCGTAACATATAACCATACTATCTGGTCTTACAACACTATCCTCAGAGATTTGCCAATCCGTCTCTAT
>Ga0256834_1002600_pt1 | contig 11273 bp, 10 predicted proteins | sample 4281140metaG_FD_190536 | JGI IMG/M metagenome (GOLD analysis project Ga0256834, IMG submission 190536) | Hydrothermal vent microbial communities from East Pacific Rise, Pacific Ocean - 4281-140 | ecosystem: Environmental > Aquatic > Marine > Hydrothermal vents | place: Pacific Ocean: East... | reverse complement strand
CGTTAGCCAATCGTTTTATGACAGGTGACACAGCGTGTCCTGGGGCATGGTGTGGAAGTTGTCTCATCATGACTCACCTCCTGTCGCACTCTTTGTGTGTGATTTAAGTAGACGCTCAAAGGCTGAGCCATCCTGGCGGGTCAAATTTGGGACATATCGGGAATAGACCCGAAACAACATCTCAGTGGTGGTGTGCCCCATCTGTCGAGCAATCCATTCAGGATTCTCACCCGCTGCTAACCATAACGTTGCTGCTGTATGGCGGGTTTGATAGGGGCGTCGCTTCTCAAGGCCTAAATATCTTAGTAATGGATGCCAGACACGCTTTGTCACATTGTTGTGACTCAGAGGGGTGCCCTGTCTGCCGCAGAAAACATAGGGGAATTTACCTGTAGTTTCAAACTGAGACTTGAGCGCATCAAATACAGGTTGTGACATATGAATCTCGCGCTGAGAGCCATCATTTTTTGTATAGACCATCTTGCCTCGGACAATTGTCTCCCTGACTAGAATCTGTTGGCGATCAAGATCGATATATTTCCACAGCAATCCATCAACCTCAGCCGTTCGGAGCCCAGCAAAAAACCGTACTGTGTAGTAGTTCTTGAAATCAGCCCGAACCGAATTGATGATTAGACTGACCTCATCAAGCGTAAATGGTTGAACATCCGTCTTTGGAACCTTTAGTGATTTAATCCCGCGATAGGCTGGGTTAAACTCAAAACGGTCAGCTGCTTCATTAAGGATCATGCGCAAAGGCGTCATGATATGGTTTACGCGGCTAGCAGATAAGTTCTCACCATTATGGCCGGCTACTTTGCCGAGTGACGACCTGAAGTTGAGAATATCTGCCTTGGTGATGCAGCTGACCCTCATCTCCCCAAAATAGGGTTTGAGGTGCTTTTTAAGTGTGTGTTCTACAGTGTCGTGATGAGACTCGCGCCACTGAATCTTCATCTCAGCCAGCCATGTATCAGCAAACTCACTAAATGAAGGCGAACCGACTGTTGCCTGTCTCTTTTGCTGCTTTTCAAACTCTGCTGCTCGTGGGCTACTAGGGAAATAGCTGGCATAGTCAAACTGCCCCAGCGTGATCTCTGCCTCAATACGATCTAGCACCTGCTTCATCTTTTTACGGTTAGCCGGTGTGCCATCCAGCATTGTTTGTTCACGACAGCGCTTGCCGAGATAGTGAAAATCAAAAAATAGCTTCTTTGTATCAGCCCTTGCTCGAATACTAGCCATGACAGAGACCTCCATTTGCCATGGGCAAGCAGAGGTTGGTGTTCTGCTGTTGCTTGACCATGTCCTCTTGGATTGTTTCCCAGATGTATAAAATCTTCCGTCCACCAAAAGGGCGGAAATAGTGCCTGCCCTCCAGCAGTACAGAATCCTTCAGTCGTTCGCGAATAGTGCGTGGGTCGTACTTAATAAGTTGAGCCAATTCTTCAGTGGTTAAATAGGTATTGCCCATATTGATTCTCCAGTGTTTAATGTAATTAACAAATGATGTGTTTATGCATCATTTAATTACTAACATACAATGGAAGTTGGCTCTTGCAAGTGGTTATTGGTAAATATATTTATCATTTGCTAGTGGTAAGCGAAATTAGTGGCAGTATGCTGAGATTGAGGAGTTGATCGCAAAGAGGGGGCTGAAATAGGTGGGTTGCCTATCGGTGAAGCAGCAAAAGCTGCAGGCATTTACCGGGTGGCACTATCGAAGATGATTAATCAGAAGAGGAATATAAACCGGTTGTGTGACTTCTTTGAGCGTAGGGTTGAGGCGTTTGTTTACCAATCGTCACTACTAAATGGGTCATCGATTCCACAGGAGTTATTGAGAGAGCAAAAATCATCAAGCCCACAATTGTCCAGGCTATCAAAGGGATCATCGTGGAAATTGTCATCTGCATCAATGGAATCGCTATCATCCAGATCCACACCGAAGGGATTGCCTACGACATCAATGCCGTTTATACCATTTATCATCGGATAGCCTGTTGCAGGGTTAACTAAGAACTCATTATCAAGTGAGTCGATGGGTCCCTGAATAATATCTACTGCTGATGCCTCGATTTCACCTTCATTTCTGAATAGACCCAAAAATCTGTTAAATAGCCCCATGGATATCTCCTCAATTAAGTTAATATTTTCTTGGTTTATTTAAACCCCGATAGGGCCTTTCCACCCCATATTCTTAGGAAGGCTCTTTGTAAGTGATAGAAAATCACCCAATGAACACATTTCCTTTTATCTTCAGTTCACAGACAACGTCATATTGAAAGAGTAGCGGTGAGGTGTGCCGAGTGATTGGCCATAGAGTTTCAGGAAAACTGGCCCAGTGTAATCTACGTTGATCTGCTCATTAAGATTTTCTGTATGGGAAACCACAAATTGCTGAGTTAGTGGATTACCGTTTCTATCAAACAATTGGGGAAATAGGAAACTGGTACTGGCAATACTGTTGGATATAACTAAGGTAACTGTGTCACCATTTACCACATCCAGGGCATACCAGTCATAGTCGTCATTCTGATTTAATGTTGATGAGTATTGTGCTCCATTGATGATTGGATAGGCTGCATTTTTGGAGTTGTTTGGCTCGTATGAAGCATCATCATGGACCAGACCATCATTCACACTAGGGTGGGCTGTCAGGTGATATCTAAAAAATGCCTTAGAGGATCCTCTAACTTTGATCAGTAGGTCATCATTCTCATTGGCGTCATAATCAAAAGAAATCATACGGCGCACACCAAGAACCTCTGGGCCAAACCCTGTAGCCATCACCTGGACTGTGATGTGGTTTGAGCTGGACCCATCATTAATCACATCGATTGAATACGAAGACCCTGCTATCACAGGGAGTGAGTAATATTTAATTGTTCCCTCATTCGCAGTTATTGTTAGGTTATAACTTTTTCCTATCTCAAGCGTCTGTGCATTGATATCTGACGGTTTACTAGATTCCCCATCGCTGCCACCACATGCGCTCAAGGTAATTATTGAAATTAAAATAAGTAGTATTTGTATCTTCATAATGTGTCTATTCCCCTAATACTTAGGAGCCTTAATGTCCTTAAATTTAGTGTCGATATTGGCTGCTTTAGCTGCTTAGCATCGAATTACCACCGGTATGGAGCTACAACTCATACCCAATACAGCACATGCTGTGCATAACCCCACTCAACAACAAATTGGTTTCCCTGTACGAATGCGCAATGTACCTAATTTGGGTACATTGGCTGATTGTACCAGTATCCGGTACGGTGCAAAAGACAATCACATCCTCAAAGTATGCAAGACTGGTCGAATGGCTGAAGCAAGCCAGAAAAGATCAAGGCATCAGTATGCGTGAACTTGCCAGCCGTTTAGATGAGCCGCACTCCTTTGTGCAGAAGATAGAAATCATGGAGCGTAGGTTGGATGTGTTTGAATACACGCTTTACTGTGATGCATTGGGCATTGACCCGGTACAGGGTCTGAAACTTTTACGCTCTTAACTTAAAAGTACTTCCTGTTATGCGACCAGCAAAGGGATGGAAATAGTGCCTACCCTCCAGCAGCACAGAATCCTTTAGACGTTCACGAATGGTGCATGGGCCGTACTTAATAAGTTGAGCCAGCTCTTCAGTTGTTAGATAGGTATCGCTCATATCATTTCTCCAGTATATTTGCAATAAGCATCAAATAATGCACCTAGGCATCACTTATCTACCAAAATACAACAAAAAATGATTGTTGCAAGCAGGTTTCGATAAATTTGTTTATCATCTGATTGAGCAAAGTAAAATTGGTGCCAACAATGCTGAGATTGAAGATTAAAGAGCTGATTGCAAAGAAGGAGTTTGCTGAAGATAGACGAATTACCATCGGTGAAATAGCGAAAGCCGCAGGTATACACCGGATGACACTATCTAAGATGATTAATCAGAAAGGGCATAATACCGGCACAGAAAACTTAGACCGATTGTGTGATTTTTTTGAGTGCAGGATTGAGGAGCTGGTTGAACATATTCCTAATAGTGAATAAATTAAGCCCGCCGGTTTCTGTCTTTTAATAACCTTCTTGACGTAACGGAGGGTTTGCTGGCTGTGGGACTGTAATGCGGCGCATCATAGGGCTAATGTACTTCAACCACGTTCACTCAGTCATGATCACTACTGGACTTCCTTTCTCTTTGAGCTTGATGGCCTTTTCAATTTTTCTACCATGACTGGAAAACTGCCAATCACGGCTGGCTATTGTGCCTATGACAAGCACTGCAACCTTCTTGGTTACATTCTGTTTAACAGATGCGCCCAACCTTTGCGCAGCGGATTCAACAACCTTTCGAGTACCCGATAGGGGGGGAAGAGTACATCAAAAACCAGGAACTACCAGAGCCAGATAATGTTTTCACCGTCGTATGATGGTAATCTGCCGGATGACCGATTGATCCGATGTTTAGCCGGTGGAGCATTTACTTTCAACTTTCTCAGGAACAACTATTAAATATAAAAAACAGTTAGTTATCGATATTCCTTTCATAAAGAAACCTCAAAAGAGCTATTAATTAATAGATTTAGCGCCCTATCAACACCCACTTCGGCTGGCTACGTGTGCCAATATTGTGAATATTTCCCTGCCGCACTGAAAGCTCACTCAGAAGATTATTGATTTTGATTTTGCGTTGTTTGTCATTCAAAAATTCGGGAAGCATTTTCCACAACAGCTCATCAATATCTGCTCGGCCCACTTCCCCGTGCTGCTCAATGAGTTTAAGAATCATGTCCAAATAATATTGCTGGTCCAAGGCCTTCTGCTTGGTGTAAGCCGCCTTTTGTCCCGTTGCACTCACCACCTTGGCCGATACAAACAGATTGGGTTTACGCCCCTCAATCAGTTTTTTATCCCGCAGGGCCTTTATTTCATCATCGCTTAACTGATAGCCCTTCTGCACCTTGTCCAACAAAATCACATCATGTAGCAACAGCTCTGGGTCTGCCGCCAGTAGCTTTGAAAAACGCTCATCCACGATACGGCCATAGATAGTCACCATCACGCCATCTGGCTCAATACGATAATCCGGCATGGGAAAGAAACGACGGCGCTGCGTGATGTACATTTTCTTGATACCACTACCCACCGTATCAATCATATTCAGGCTCACCATTGCCTGGGCCAAAAAACGGTTACGGTAGTAAGGTTCCGGGGCATCCCGGCTAATCACCCGTTCCACGTCACCGGGGATAAACTCCCCTTTGTTGGAAAATACCAGTCGGTCTGGAAATTCCACAACCACCACTCTCGCGCCTAATTGATAGTCCTGATGGGCGATACAATTGTGCAAAGCCTCACGAATAACCCAGGTATCGTATTTATTCACCTCTTCTGGAAACAGCGTGCTATCTGCCATATAGCGATATTTAAGATTACGGATACGGGAAAATAGCTTGTCCACCGCTAAAACTAGTGGTGCAGAAAAATGCTCATAGTCCTCTCCAGACCATCCCGGTCCTTTACAATCCAACTTAGAATGACCACCGCAGGTGTTAAAAAGTGATCAGACTCTGGCTTACCCAGCAGCACCAAGGCGGCCCGTGTTATCTTGCCCTGAATAGTCAACTTAGCCTTGTTTAGAAAAACCTCATCACTCCAACTATCCACCTCAGCCGCTAACCCAGCATTTTTCTTTTTGAAGTGATTCCGGGCAGCAGTAATTGCCTCTGCTGAAAGATCATCCAAGGTTGCATCTTCCACCACCTGAATTGACCAATCTTCATTGGCAGAAACCGGCTCAGACAAAATGACCGTTTCTCGCTCAGGGCGTAACTCGATCAAGCTATCCCCGCTACGTTGCCACCCCTTACGATGAGCAAACACCGGCTTCCTCGGCTGATGCTTGGGTACGTGAAGCACCCACACCCGCTTGCCCGCATCCTGAGTGATGAAGACCTCAACCCGCAGCCCCTCACTGCTCAGATTGATGCAGTTACCGATCAAACGAAGTGGCAAGTTTTCCGGAGTAAAATCGTGACAATCAGCAATGCCCTTAATATTAAGCGTGCCATCCTCAACACCGAGGATAAGCTGACCACCCTCCATATTAGCCAGCGCTGACACATAGGAAATTACGTCATCACCAGCCTTACCCGACACGGCATGGCGAAGGCGTGAAAATACCTTGTGCTCACAGCTCGCACCCTCTGTGGAGTAGCGAGATCGCAGATAATCATGAAGCTCCTGCTCTGTCATCGTGTCACTCATCGCTAGTCAATATCTTCAGATCATCCAAAAACTCTGATCCAGGCTCTACTCCCGTTACTAACAGATGATCCCTGGCACGAGTACAGGCAACATAGAGCAAATGTCGTTCAGTATCGTAAACCTCTTCAAGATCAACCGTATCGTCTGATACAGAGGACAAACGCGACTCAAGGGGAATAATGTCATCATCACACGCCATCACGATTACCGCCTTAAATTCCAGACCCTTGGCGAGGTGCATAGTGCACAGTGCTAGCTTACCAACCACGCTTTCCATACGTTTGTTCATCACGTTTATCGGCAAATCAACTTTTTGAATGGCATTGCTTGCACGCTCTAATTCTTCGTCTGAACGCACAAACACGCCGATTTCATGTGCTTCAATCCCCTGGGCAATATATTCCTGAAGCTGCTCAGCCACGATGTTACGTTCGGCATCCTCACTATCCGCCAACTGAATGATAGGTGCAGGCCCGTTGAAAACAGACACCGTTCCGTTGCGGTCTTCGGTGTTGCCGTCACCGTCAGTAATTTCGCTATTAAGTAGCAAATCCGCTTGCCTGCGAATCTGATGAGAGGTTCGGTAATTGATTTTCAATGCACGGGAACGGCCACGAATATCAACACCCAATGACTTCCAGGAAAAGGGCTGTTGAAAAATACGCTGGCCAAGATCGCCGGAGAAAAACAGGCTGTTGGGACGGTTATCACCCAGAGCCGCTACAAAGCGCAGCTGTGAAATAGAGATATCCTGTGCTTCATCAACAATAACAAAATCGAATACAGGCCGATTGTTCGCTGCGATCTTTGCAGCCAGGCGGGTAAACATCTGCGCCTCGGTAACCAATCTCGCTTCATGCAAAGCCTCTTTCACATCGGCATAGATATCCCACAGCTTCCTGCGTTTATCTTCTGTTAAACGAGTTTTTCTGCCCAAACGTTTAACATCCCGATAGGCCTCCCATGAATCCAATTGCCAGGCATTAACAACATGCAGCCACTCATTGAACAAGAACCGCAAACTAAATGATGAGTTATGCCTGCCAGCGGCCTGTTCAATGAAGCCTTTTATGGTTTCTTCGTTAACCAATTTAGGACGGCCAAAGTTTGCTGCATATTGCCGTTGACCGATCTCGTTAAATGAATAGACCTCCAGTCGCTCTCCCAGACGTAACTCTTCACTGATGAGTCGCTTCAACTTATCCCGTAATGCATTTGCCAGAATGTCTGAGAAAGTGGTGAGCAATACGCGGGCATCAGGATTATTTCGGGCAAGGTAAACAGCTCGATGCAGCGCAACAATGGTTTTTCCCGTACCTGCCGAACCGGAAACACGAGCTGGCCCGTTAAAGTTCTTTTCCACCAGTTCGCGCTGAACAGGATGTAGAAATATCGTCCACTTATCCCACGGATACTCCAGCGCAAGCTCCAACTCTTCGGTATCGTGCATAACACGAAAGCGCCGTTTAGCATCAGGATGATCAAAGGGGTTCATACCAACGGGCAGTGGCTGCACCACTTGCGGCACACCGCCAGTCGCAATTTCTAATAAAGCTTCAGCCGCTTCAGCAGGCAAATAATCTGCAATATCAAGAATGGAGTCTTCATCGGCCTGAATAACGTCAGCCAACCAATCCTTGGGCACGCCATAAGAAAGCAACGTGGCTTCCGCTATTTTCTCAAAAGGCCGTGGTTTGGAAACGGGATAAATCACATCCTGCTTATAAACAGGCACGGTGATCTCTTTAACCGTTTCACGCAGCTCAACCAACTGCGCCGCACCCGTGGCTGGGTGTGTCTCCAGCTTGCGTCTTGCCGCCCATTCATAGGCTTTGTCATGATGATTCACATAACAGAGCAACAAACTCTGAGCGGTTTTATGTACGATAATACGCAAATCCATATTGGCACTGACTGACCAGAAATTAGGATCTTTGACCTTCTCCAACTTGTGAAAGCGCAACCCAGGACTAGCAGGGTTCATCTGTAAATCAAACGCCGCTGTTTTAACGGCCTTCTGCTCCTGGCCTGTCAACTTGCCCAGGCTATCGGTAAAAGTGTCTGCAATCCGGAATTCCATGGCGCTATACCTCAAACACTTTCATCACTTCATCGCCCAGGTGATTAATCACCTTTACAGCAATGCGACCCGAGGTGGGTTTATCAAAGGGGCGCGAGGTATCGCTGTAGAGCGACTGCCAGGCCTCTTCATTTATTTCTGCCTTCAGGGTATTTTTCAGTGCCTTGTAGGGATCATTCGCGCCAAGAAAATAGGCTTGGCGAACAAAGAAACTCTCTTCGTTGTAATCGGTATCGACAAACCAGCAGGCGATGCCATCGGCATTGTCGCTGCGCACCTCACCCGTATTCGGATGAAACACATCAACACCATTGACCTTCACCTGAATCTGATTTTCATCGGCATCGATGATATCGATATCCGGCTCACCAAAAATCACAAACAGGTTGGCCTTGTCGGTGTTTTTAAGATCCTCCGCCATGTGCAGATCGGCATTCATCCGAGCCTTTAACACAGGAATACGGCCAAGCTTGTTGAACTCGGTGGCATGGGCCTCATAGTTAAAAGCACAGGTGATTAACAAGTCAAAGTCCGCATCACCTGCCTCACGGGCCGCCGTCACCAGATCGGGCCGGGAGACCGTGCCAAACTCCGGGCCGATAAAAATAGCGGCACGACGCTCTACACCAGACTCTTCACCACCTTCCATATAACGCCCTTCGGCACAGATGAAAGAGCCGGGCCAAGGTTTAATGGAGGTGAAGTTGATTTTGTCCGTCTTATGGGCCTGCTGCACTCCGGCAATTTTCAGGTTCTCCAGAATGATATGAGTAAAGTCCTGAACATCTGAATACTCATCACCTCTGTCCGCCATCGGATCAATCAACTCATCATTTTCATCCAAACCTAAAGCACGATGAGGGGACAGGCTCTCGACAGTAAACGGCCCGGCAACGCGCACTTTTTTCTTGTCTTCGTAGGGTTTGTCATAGAGATACTCCGACTCAGCCTTGGCTGCAATGGAGGCATCAATCTCCTGCTGACAGGCAATACGCAACGTCCACCACTTTTGATGAATTGCTATCGCTTCCTGGTTGTTCCACAGGTCATAGGGCGACTTCGGTAAATCTGCCAAGGTGTAGCTGCGCTCTATCGCCTTATTGAGCTTGGTCAAGGCTGTTTGTTTTTTCTTATCTGTATCTGCATTTAGCAGCGAGGCATGGAGCTTGGTCTGGACATCACTCCAAGGCATACCTGCTACTCTGGGAACCTGCCACTCCTCAAAGCTGGTACCTAACAGTTTGTTAAGCTTCTCCCTCAATGTTTCCAGTTCGGGCTGAAACCGTTCCCATATCACATCAATCTCAGTGTTGTTAGCAATGTTCTTTAGGGTGATGTGAGGCACACGCTGGTAAACAAACCCCTGAGAGATTCGACCGTAAGTAGGAGAAGAAGAGGGTAGACTGCGAGTAATTTCGCCCTCTTTTTGTTGGCCTTCGTAAGTATCTGCCAACAGGTAGTAGGGATAACGTGCCCCCATTATTCTAGCGCGAGCTAGGGCTAAAGAAACCCTGGAAGTATCGATGGTGATCCAGCGACGCCCCCATTGTTCTGCTACATAGGCAGTCGTGCCAGAGCCACATGTGGGATCTAGAACTAAATCACCAGGATCAGTGACCATTAAAATGCAACGCTGTACTACAGAAGGGGCTGTCTGTACGACATAAATCAACCCTGTGCCAATTTGTAGCGACTCCCATCGATCACTGATTGGAAGCACCGAAAAATCATCTAAATATCGCTTATAACGAACAGTTGCTTTTCCCGATGCTACTCGCTCAGCCAGTGCAAGCCTCGCAAGACCATTAAGAGTTGTTTTCCAATGGTTAGATGAACCACAACGATAGTCACGACCGTGAAAATTGAATACCTGTTCCGTGGCCGACTGGCCAGAACTAATTAAGCTTGTGTGTTGAAAAACTTTTCCTTCTGGCAATGCAATAGAGCGATCCAATTCTTCTTTTTTTAACCTACGTTCACACCCGTCATTTAACTCGATCTGGTCATAACGGTCGGAGGAAACATGACCAGCAATTCGTTGATTGTATAATTTTCGGTACTTTACTTTATCTTTCGACTTAGCAAACCAAACAATGAAATCAACTGTATTAGCAAGAAGGCTCGCCGCTTGGCTTCCCGTTTTCTGAACTTGTATGATAGATACAAAATTATTTTCCCCAAACACCTCATCGAGTAATGCACGCACTCGATGTAAATTCTCATCACCAATCTGCACAAAAATAGAACCTGACTCAGTGAGCAAGTCTCTGGCAACGGTGAGCCGGTCACGCAGATAGGTAAGATAGGAGTGAATACCATCGCACCAAGTATCACGAAAAGCCTTTACCTGCTCAGGCTCCCGTGTAATGTGATCAGCCTTGCCATCTTTGACATCCCGGCTGGTGGTGGACCACTGAAAATTGGAGTTAAATTTAATGCCATAAGGAGGATCAAAATAGATGCATTGAACTTTGCCTTGAAGCCCTTCCCGCTCGGCCAACGATGCCATCACTTGTAGGCTATCCCCCAGAATCATGCGGTTGGACCAGTTTTGGTCGTGTTGATAAAACTCGGTTTTAGCCTCTTCGCTGGGTATACCGTTAAAATCGGCGAATAGGTCAACCTGACCACTATCCTGCTCTTCTGCTTTTTGGGTTTGGCGTTTCAGGTCATCGATCAACACCTTGGGATGAACCTTGTCCTGAATGTAGAGCGGTGGTGCATTTACAACCAAATCTGACCAGTCTTGCTCATCTTTACCTCGCCAAACCAGCTGGGGATCAAGATCACGATTGCGGCGTTCATAGGCAACCCGAATAGGGGTTTGCAGATCCTTTTCCATCACCGACTGGAATTCAGCGGTGGGAATATTTCGGCGGGAAGCTTCTCTATGGGAAAGTGCTTCTACACTCTTCTTAGCCACGGGCTTTTTTGTTGCTT
>Ga0256834_1002599_pt1 | contig 11278 bp, 12 predicted proteins | sample 4281140metaG_FD_190536 | JGI IMG/M metagenome (GOLD analysis project Ga0256834, IMG submission 190536) | Hydrothermal vent microbial communities from East Pacific Rise, Pacific Ocean - 4281-140 | ecosystem: Environmental > Aquatic > Marine > Hydrothermal vents | place: Pacific Ocean: East... | reverse complement strand
GTCCAATAATTCCACTCCAAAAAAGTTTGCCAATCCACTTATACAACCCTGTGCGCCTAACTTTGAACCACTTGCCAAAAAACGCTCATCACCTATTAAAATAGCCAAATCATCCTTTAGAGTTAAAAATTCTTTTGCTGAGCTCCAGTCACCCGAAGAATCCTTTACACCATAAATATGGGAAGGAAATTGAGAAAAAAGTCTAGCAGCGAGCGTCGGAGAAATTGTTACACCAGTAAGTTGAGGGATATTATAAAGAATAATTTTTAGCTCATGCTTTGAGAATTTTTCAAGTATAGCGCTAAACCATGCATATAACCCCTCATCGCTTACCTGTTTGAAGAAATGAGGCGGCGCAAGTAAAAAACTATTGCAACGCATGTCAATTCCAGCTTGCAGTTCTTTGATAGCATCGCCAATTGCATCAGCTTTTATACTTAAAATAATTTGAGCAGGGTCAATGCCTGCATCTTGAAGGGCACTAACCGCTTTAATTCGCTCGCTAAGCTCAAGACTTGCCCCTTCACCAGTCGTTCCAAACAGTGTGACCGAGGAACAGCCATTATCCAGAACATGAATAGCATGCTGCGCCATTAACTTATGTGCAATCGCCCCCCCACTCTCAAATGGAGTAAGTAAAGCTGCTGAAACTCCAAAAATTTCTGACATGGTCTTAATTATAAGCTCCTAAATAAGAGTTTTAATGCACTTAAATCATTCAATCGTTCTTAAACATATAAGATTTCTAATTTATCGAACATTATCAAAAGATCAAATAACTTTAACCTTTTGCACGACTTATCACTACTAACATGTTAATTACTACATGTCTAGCTTGTCAGTGATGTTTTTTTAGTGTATTGCCTTACAGAAGGTCTCAGCTCATTTATAATAGAGGCCTGTAAAACTAGAATTTGTCAGGGATTAAATACTGACGCAACTAAATGGAGGAATCACATGAAAATCGATTTTACACGTCGCGCTATTATAGGAGCGCTTGCTGGCGTGGCATTATTTGGAGCCACTTCTGGCTTCGCAAATGAAACGATTAAATTACGCATTTCAACGCCAGCTGTTGAAAGCGATTGGCACGCAAAAATGCTTTCCGTATTCAAAGATGCTCTTAATGCATCTGCACCAGGAGAATTTGATGTTGAAATTCACCTGAATGCCTCATTGTTCAAACAAGGCACAGAACCTGTTGCAATGCAGCGTGGAAATCTGGAAATGGCGATGATTTCAGCACAGGATATTGCCAAGCAAATACCTGAATGGTCTGCTTTTACAGCTGGCTATCTTATTCGTGATCCAGAGCACCAAAAAAATGTATTCCGTAGTGACTTGGGTCAAAATTTCTATGATATGGTTAGCGATAAAATGAACATCAAAATCCTTGATGTAGCTTATTTAGGCACTCGCCAACTCAACCTTAGAACAGATGTAGTTGTTAATACTCCAGCAGACCTCGCTGGTATAAAACTGCGTATGCCGGGCTCTGATGCATGGCAGTTCCTAGGCAAAGCGCTTGGCGCAGCCCCTACCCCAATGGCATTTGGCGAAGTTTATACCGCTCTACAAACTGGAACTGTTGATGGGCAGGACAACCCTTTGCCTACAGTAAAAGCTGCCAAATTCTATGAAGTCACCAAGCAGATTGTTAAGACATCTCATCTTGTTGATGGTATTTTCCTCTCAATGGCTCAGTCAACATTTGACGCTCTGAGTGCAGAACAACAAGCTAATGTAATTGCAGCGGCACAAGCTGCGAGCGCTTATAATAATGAAAACCGCATAGCTGATGAAAACAATCTTGAAGCGTTCTTTATCGAGCAAGGTCTAACGATTTCAACTCCAGATGTTGGAGCTTTCCGTGCTCAGGTTCAAAGTATGTATTTGGATAGCAAATTTGCAAAAACATGGCCAGAAGGTCTTCTTGATCAGATAAATGCGATTAAATGATAACATTGTTTTCCAAAACCAAAATCTGGGCAAGGAAAGCGTCTGAATTCGTGGCGGTCATGTTAATGACCGCCATGTTTTCGTTTTTTCTGTTACAAATATTCACACGATATATCTTAAACGATCCTTTGTCATGGACATCAGAGGCTTCTACTATTATCTATATCTGGGTTATTTTTTGGGGAGGAACTTTTCTACTTCGTAATGATGAGCATGTTCGATTTTCAATATTACAGGACGCTGCATCGCCATTTGCACGAGTTATTTTTTCTTTTATAACTTTGTTTGCCATAGCGCTTGCATTCATAGTGGGATTACCAGGTATCTGGGATTATATTTCATTTATGAAAATAGAGAGAAGCCCAATATTGGGTATCCGATTTGACTATCTTTTTTCAATCTTTCTTCTGTTTTCCATTGCCCTAATCATACGCAATCTTTCTAATATAATTTCACTTTTCAAAAAGTGGTCTGAGCGCTCTTCAAAATGAGTTTTTCCTTTATCATTGCTATTGCCACTCTATTTGGACTAGCAGCCCTTGGTGCGCCAATTGCTTTGGGTATTTTTGCTGGAGCAATAATTTATTTAATATCCAGCGGAGGAGATGTTGGTTTAGTTGCAGAACAAAGCCTTAATGGTCTTTTTAACTCGTTCGTCTTGCTGGCAGTTCCCCTATTTATAATGGCCGCAAACATAATGAATGCCAGCGCGATTACAGATAGGCTTTTGGCATTTTGCGTCGCAATAGTGGGGCGGTTTCGTGGTGGACTTGCACAGGTAAACGTTGTCGCAAGTTTAATATTTTCTGGCATGTCAGGCTCTGCAATTGCAGATGCTGCCGGAATTGGTCGCATAATTATTGACATGATGCGTAAAGACAATCGCTACCCAGCTGGTTATGCCGCTGCTTTAACTGCTGCTTCGAGCGTAATCGGCCCTATTATTCCGCCCTCCATTCCAATGATTCTCTATGCAATGATATCAGATACATCAATTGGATATTTATTCCTTGGTGGCATTGTTCCGGGCCTTTTGCTTGCTTCTTTTTTAATGATATATAATACTATTGCGGCAAGAAGGCGAAATTTCCCGCGTGACAAAACTATCAAATTAAAAAAAATACCAGGAATTACACTGCGTGCTTTCCCTGCGCTTATGATGCCAGTAATCCTTTTAGCAGGCATATATGGCGGAGCAACAACTCCAACGGAAGCCGCAGCTGTAGCTGCAGCTTATGCTCTGATAATAGCTGTTGTATTTTATCGTTCATTATCGCTTAAGGCTCTTTATAATGCAATATTGGATTCAGCTCGCTCAACCTCAATTATTGGGCTGATAATTGCTTCAGCACTGGTATTGAATTATCTTGTAGCAAGTGAAAATATTCCAAATCTGGTAGCCGCGTGGCTTACCGGCATAGAGTTTTCCCCTATTCTTTTCATGTTTGCAATTATGGTATTGTTCTTACTTCTTGGCGCTCTATTTGATGCAACCACTTTATTATTGATTGCAGTGCCACTATTTTTACCAACCGTAAGAGCGCTGGAAATTGATCTAGTATATTTTGGTGTCGTTGCAACAATCAACATTATGATTGGTCTCATTACACCTCCATATGGAGTATTATTATTTGTAATAAATGGCGTAACGGGCATTGCGCTTGGAGAAATAATAAAAGAAATTTGGCCATTTATCGGTGTATTAATCACTTGCCTGATGGTTCTTGTGCTCTGGCCAGATCTAATTCTCTTTGTACCACGCATGTTTGGCTATCAAGGATAGTTTTCAAGAACAATTCAAATACATAACTATAGCTAATGTTTGATTTAAATAAATTGAGTTTGAACCAACCTGATTGGCATGAGTAGGTTCAACTCAATCCTCAGATTGATTTAATTCAAGAAAACGAACGGCTTCGCAAGGAAATCCGTCTGCTAGCGAGGAGAGGGAGATATTAAAAAAGGCAACACAGTTCTTCGCGAAACTAAAATCATGAGGTTTAAGTTTATTGAAGAACAGCTTGGCAAACTTCCTATCGAACGTTTGTGCAAAATTATGAATGTTAGCACCCGTGGTTATAGGGCTTATCGTAAGCGCCAGATGAGCCTGCGCCGCCGAACTGATATGGTTTTGTTAGCCCATATACGTGAACAATTTGCATTAAGTCTTAATAGTTATGGCAGACCCAGAATGACTGCAGAATTAAAGGAACTTGGTTTACAAGTTGGTCATCGTCGAGTGGGTCGTTTAATGCGCCAGAACAATATATCTGTAGTTAGAACCCGTAAACACAAAGTTACAACGGACAGCAATCATAAGTTCAACATTGCGCCTAATCTGCTAAAACAGAGCTTTGCAGCCAACAAACCCAACCAGAAGTGGGTTGTTGATATAAGTTATATTTGGACACGTGAAGGCTGGCTTTATTTTGCTGCTGGCTTTATTTTACTGCTGTACTGGATTTGCATTAACGCAGAGTGATTGGTTGGTCAGTTAACAATCGAATGAAGAAGGATTTAGCGATACGGGCGCTAGATATGGCAATAGCTTTGCGCAAACCACAAAAAGGCTGCATTCATCATAGTGATCGTGGCAGCCAATATTGTTCACATGACTATCAAAAACGATTGAATGATTTGGGCTTTAAAATATCCATGTCAGGCAAAGGCAATTGTGAAGCCTGCCCTCGGGCCTGACCCGTGGGACAATGCCACCATGGAAACATTCTTTAAGACTATCAAAGCTGAACTGATATGGAGGCACATATGGCAAACTAGACGGCAGGCAGAAATCGATATATTTGAATATATTAATGGGTTCTATAATCCAAGAAGAAAACATTCAGCCCTAGGTTGGAAAAGCCCATTGGCTTTTGAACAAATTGCTGCTTAAATGAATACACGGAGCGGCACAAAACCGTGACATGACCAGACCAAGCCTGCTTATTCTTGATGAAGCATGGGTATTTTTAGATGATCCCGAATTTTCTAGCCGTATTCGAGAATGGCTTAAAACACTTAGAAAACGAAGTGCTTCAATGATTTTTGCAACGAATTCAGTCTTGATCGCTATTCTCTGGTATTGGTGGTTTGATCTCCTTCAAATCATCATCGGCCAGTCCAACTAGTAAATGCTGTTTGTCACTTACTCTAAAAATACCATATTTTGCCCTCTGATATACTTCACGCAAACCTTGTTGGAATAAAAAACTGCTCGGTGCAATATTTACTCTTGATCCCTTTGCGATATATTTAAACATGATTTGTTTTTGTGTAATTGTTGTATTATCATTAAACTTTACAAAACTTGCTATGTTTTTATCATCTAATTCTAATATTAAATATCCAGTTTTTGTTTTGGCTCTTTCGGTTTCAATTTCGTAACGCAGGCGCATATAATCACCCTGCATAATTGAGCGGGGATCAACTGGCGCTAAAGCTAAATAAATGATTTCTCCATCACTTATAATTTTTTCTTTGCTGCTAATAGAAAATATAAAAGCCACAATAATAAGAATAGCAAAACCTAAGTTTAAATATGCCTTCATTTAACCCTCCACTTTTGCAAATTTGCTAAAGCGCACCATTGCATATAGTGCCAAAAGACCAATACCAATAATAGCGGCTAATGCGGATGCGGTGTCTAGAGTTATTTGCAAATTTAGATAGAGTTTAACAACAAATATTGGCATTAAAATATAAGCAATTATTAAAACAAAACCATTGCGATAAATATTTCCATATAAAAAACAAAAAATAATAATATATAAGCCAGAAATTGGTAATATCGAGCCTATAAGTAGCAAAGCAAAAGTAAAATAATATTGCCAAGTCAATTTTTGCTTATGTTGCTTAAGCAATTTTATGGCTAAAAAAACAGACGGCGCTAACAATATAAGATTATAAAATATTTGGCTTATTTGCAGATTATAGAGATTATTAGTTGCTTCATTGACAGTTATTTCACTACCAAGAGAAAAGAATTCAAGCGCAAAAACCTGCACCAAAATAAAGGCATAAAATGGCAAATGTGCATTGAAATTTCTATTAAATTTAAGCAGTAAAGCTATCGGGACGACCCATATAATAATTTTTAGCAAGTATAATATAATCCATGATATTTGTTCATACCCATCAAATCCACCAATCTCAGAAACTATAGAATTTGCATTTTCGATAGCAAAAAAACAAAGAAAGAAAATAACTACAATATCAAATTTGAATCTACTAAAATACATATTGGCAGTTGCAATAATCAGTGCGACAATCATAGAGAGAATAACAATATTATAGCTTATATCATAGCCAGCAAAATAGAATATCCGCTCTGAAATAAGTATAATAAAAATAGTTTTGCCAATGATACTAAAAAAACTCGCTAAACGTAGTTTATATAAGCTGGTTGCAGAAAAACCTAAATAACTAATGCCAATTAAAATAGCACTTAAGGTAGCCATATATATCCATATATTATCGAAATCAATGTCAAACATCATGGTCATTGCCATAAATGCAATAATAGAAGCTACGCTAAAAATAACAGTAATAAATGCACCTAATGAAAGTAAGATATTTGTAAATAATGATGCGTCGATTATGTCATTATCAATATCGCCAATTTCACCTATTTTCTCCTTAGCAATTAAATTTTGCTTTTCAAGCTTAGATAATAGATCAGTTAACTTCATGATTTATTCCCTGCAAAATTCGCAATGGTTTTTTTATAATATTGATAAGCATAATAAAAAATTGTAACCGTTATTATCCCCGATAATAAATAGGATATTTCATATGATGTATTTTGGAAAATAATTCTAGCTATCATACTTACTACAATGATTACTAGACATATAAACCCCACACTAAATTCATTTACAGCTTTTTTTATCCACCTAATATATGCATAAAAACCTATAAATAGAACTGGAGCAAGCCAATCAGAGGGTTGCAAATCTGTAAGTTTAATATCAAAAACAAACTGTATAATATAAAAAGTTAATGGCACAAAAATACATATAGCTAGCAATATTTTAAGCCATTGCTTATCTAGCCATTGCTCGCCCATTTTCAAAGCGAATTGCATAGCAAAATAAATTACTAAATAAAATAATGCAATGAAAACCATTATATATTTATCATCTATAATGTCAGAATAAACCTCTAAATTCCACCAAGTTATAAATGCAATAGTGCATACTACCAGCCATAATATCCATAGCGGTAAAAAGCGCGCAAATATTACCCATGGCAAAATCATAATTGCCCACGTTAAAAATAAAGTATAAGCATCGGCGCCAGTTTGGTATATTTGCCCAAAAACTGCCATAAATACCCCAACCAAAAAAGCATTCATCGATAAAACTAGATTTGCTGCGAATTGTTTATTTTGACGCAATAAGTAAACATTAAGCAACGCCAATGCCCCAATTATCGCTAAAACAGTTCCCATTTTTACAAATGGTGGAATAAACGACCAGTTAAAGGCAAAGAACAATAATATGCTTGCAGTGATGAATAGCAGTCCTAACACTAATAACACCCGCTCTATTTTCAGCTTTAAGGGGCTAGTTAGTGGCGAAACCATGTCAATTGCGGCATTGCGAGCAGAACTATTTACATAGTCATTACGCCATAATTGATTGATTACTTTTGTAGTTGCAATTTCATGTTTCACAAAAAATTTCATATCTAATATATCTCTTATCAAAGTTATATAAATGCAACCATAAAGTCTTAATATTAAAAACAATAGTATTAATATTAAAAACATAGGTTTTTTTAAAAAGGCGCTCGCAAAACTCAATCAATAGAGCAGGACAAAAGATTGTTGAGCGTGAATTAGATATACAACCAACAATTACAATTCGCCCTGGTTATCCGCTTCGAGTGATTGTGCATAAAGATATTATCTTAAAACCCATCACCCAAAACCCCTCTAATTTTAGGAGTTCTTAGGCATGGCATTAAAACTTTCAAAACTACCAAAACGCACACCAATCAAACTAACTTCAACATTTTCACCAGATGTTCATAGCAAACTAACCGATTATGCCAAAAATTACGAACAAAATTATGGTGAGAAAGAAAGAGTTGAAGATCTTATTCCATTCATGGTTTGATATTTCTTGATGGCGATAGCGGCTTCAAAAAAACAAGAAGAGAACTTGCACAATCAGTCAAAAATTAAACCAACACCAAGAAATATCAAACCAAATGAAAAAATATCTGGGACGAGCCAGATTTTTTAGTCCAAATAGATGGACTTGAAAATGACCTCGCTTACCTTGAGGCAAAACAAGACACTATAAAAAGAGCAGAAAATATAGTGTGTCAAAAAAGCCATTCATAATGACACCCTAGCATCAGCAATGCTCAAATACATTCTATGCGGATAATCAATGCTTTCAATATTTTTAAAACCAAGTGTTTGATAAAAGTCTATACGTCTCATAAATGCATCATCATCACCATCGACCAACACATCAAGAACAATAACAGCACAGCATATCTGTTCAGAAAATTCAACCGATTTTTTTATCGCATGAACCATAAGCGCCGTGCCAATGCCCCTCCCCTGACAGCTTTTATCAACCGCTAAGGCATTAAGATAAACTGCAGGAATATTCTCTTTTGTAATTTTTTTTGTAAGATCAGGTAATTCAGCTTGTGAAATAGAATGAGCATTTAGCGCATAAAAACCTTTTACTGGTGATTTGCTTGAACTATCTTCAACCGCCACCCACGCCGTTACTAAATTATTTTTAATCTGCTCAGAAATTAAACTTTTTAAGAAATTACCAATAGGCTTAAAACCACAAGAAAAAGCACTGCGAACATGCAGTGCTTTATTAAATTTCATAATAAACAATGAAGGAGGTTTTACCTCTTCTTGAGTTTTAGGCATCACGCAAAATATCACGTGATTTTTGCTCTGCCTCAACCAGACCTTTAATTCGTTTTCCTTGACTATTTACTGCTTTAGAAAACTGCTGAAAATATTCAGAATCAAGGCTAGTTGAAAATTGCGCTTTCTCAATTGCAATAGCCTTTTCATAAGCTGCTGAAACAATGAACACACTTTCGTCCATACCAACAGACATAGCGGCACGAGCAATTGCATCGCTAATGCTTGGTTTAACTCGTTGCTCTTTACGAACAGACTTTCTTTCTTGTGTTTTAGCGGTAGAATCTGTATAATGAAGCATGAAACTTCTCCGTATTTCCTTTATTGATAGCGTACGGGACTTACCCGAACAAGTCAAGATTTTTACTATTCGCCTCAATCAGAATATTTATACACAAAAAAATTACAATAATTTCACCAAAAACATTATTTTGTAGCACGCTTTGTGACACGGCACTTTGCTAATACCTTGATTTAATTAACTTATTCAGCTTTAAATTTTGACAGTCACAGACTTCCTCTACGCCAGCTTTCCTACTAGTTATTGATTTTATTAGGTAATTCTAGGCATTACTGTTAAAGAGCCTCTACTCCGCCATTATTGCTACACAATTTGCTATACATTCTTGCTGCACAGATTAGATTTTAAGCTCAACAAAGAACGTCACAACAACTCTTAGCTAGATGGCGGCTCTCTTGCTGGAGATGCTGAAATGCGTTTTTTAGTAGCTAAAGAGCTAACACGAGCAAGAAATTTTAGGTTTCTGCTATCAGATCAAGTCGCAACAAAAAATACCGTCTCTTATGGAGGAGAGGCTGGAGACTGATAACAATGGTGCATAGAAAATGGTCGTAACAGGATACTCCCTTATAGGATATCCAAGAAGTTCAAGAGCGTGTTTATTTAGATGACGCATGAAATCCTTGCTATAACTCATAAAATAATGATATTGTGAGTTATAAAAAGGAACCCTATAACTCATGAAATGGAATTGGCAACAACAAGACTGGCCCGAGTTTCGGTATAATTCTTCTGCTTTGAGTGAGTTGGAGAACCATTTCTTGCGGCAATCTGGTATGCTTCAGGGGACATTGAAGCACATTGGTGAGGATGACAAACTGCACCTTACAGTTGACTTGATGAGCACGGAAGCCATAAATACTTCAGAGATTGAGGGTGAAATTCTTGATCGGGATTCGGTTCAATCCTCCATTCGGCGCAATTTTGACCTTGATACGGATAACCAGCGCATACCGCCAGCCGAGCAAGGCATTGCACAAATGATGGTTGACTTATACCAGACATATAATGAACCGCTATCACATTCGAAGATATTTACCTGGCACAAGATGCTGACCAGCGGGCGGCGTGACTTAACAGATATAGGTCGTTACCGTACGCATGAAGATGCGATGCAAGTCGTTTCTGGTGCAATTCATGATCCTAAAGTTCACTTTGAGGCACCGCCTTCAAAAGATATGCAAGATAAAATGAGCCAATTTATAGATTGGTTCAATGGATGCGCTCCTGATGCAGAAAACCCACTTCCGGCATTGACCCGTGCTGGAATAGCACATCTCTATTTCGTTTGTGTTCACCCGTTCGAAGATGGCAATGGTCGTATCGGCAGGGCAATTTCTGAAATGGCGCTTTCACAAAGTTTAGGACATCCAACTTTGCTGGCATTGTCTTATACAATTCAAAGAGCAAAAAAAGCTTATTATCAAAACCTGGAACACAGCAACAAGGATTTGGAAATATCCGACTGGCTTTTATACTTCTCTAAAACTGTTTTAGATGCGCAGGGCTATTCGCAGCAATTGATTGATTTCTTAATTGCCAAGATACGCCTATATGATCGTCTTAGAGGTCAACTGAACGATCGTCAGGACAAAGTCTTGGCACGTATGTTCAGGGAAGGACTTGAAGGTTTCAAAGGCGGGCTTAGTGCTGACAATTATATCAGCATTACCGATACGTCACGGGCAACCGCCACCAGAGATTTGCAGGATTTAGTTGAAAAAGGTGCTCTTGTACGCACAGGTGAGCGTAAACATACACGATACTGGCTTAATATTGACGTTGTGGAGAAGGCTGAATAGCTGGTTGGTTTGCTCATATTCTGACCAATATGAGACTGTATGAGTTTATGTGATAATATTCTGAAAATCTTGTCACCTCAAATCCCTTGAACTCATCACTATAGCGTATTCCTTTACCATCTTCATTTCTCCTCGTTCGAAATTGTAACAAACAAGGTGTTTATAAATATAGGAGCATATCAGTTTAGTAGATTTACGTGTTCAACCTGCTTTTATTTACGGATGCTCTCTAAATATAGACAAGCCAAAAGTTAGTTCGGAGATAATAACGTAGAGTTTATTCAACGAACATAACAGCCTATATTTCCCCCG
>Ga0256834_1002598_pt1 | contig 11280 bp, 9 predicted proteins | sample 4281140metaG_FD_190536 | JGI IMG/M metagenome (GOLD analysis project Ga0256834, IMG submission 190536) | Hydrothermal vent microbial communities from East Pacific Rise, Pacific Ocean - 4281-140 | ecosystem: Environmental > Aquatic > Marine > Hydrothermal vents | place: Pacific Ocean: East Pacific... | reverse complement strand
ATTAAAAGAGAGTAATAAACAATAAAATAAAAAATGGTTTTACGTAATTTTATCTATAGTCTATTTTTTTTAGCAAGTTCTATTAATGTTTTGTGTCAAAATGATTCTATTATTAATGTTTTAGAAGGTCAGATTAATGCAAAACCTATTAAATCCCTTAAAAAAATTGAGCGATTATTTTCTAGTACAGATACTATTTCTTTAAATAATGCAAGATTATATGATTTAAAAGGAGAGATTTTAAAAAATAATCAAATTATTTACAATGCTATTGAAGCATTTGAAAAGAGTTATAAAATCTATAAAAAATTAAATAATAAAGAAAAGCAAATCATACTTCTAAATAAAATTAGTAGTTTATATATTGTTTTAAATAGGTTTTCTAAGGTAATAGATCAACAAAATAAAATTTCGGATTTATTAGAAAATAATGCGGATAAAAATTTGTACTCAAGTAGATATACTGCAAATATGGCATTAATGTATTTTAAAACAGATTCTATAAAAAAAGCAAAATATTATTTATATAAATCAATTGAAACTGCAAAAAATCATACTAATTTATCTCTGCTAAATACTCATTATATTGATTTATCAAGAATTTATATTGAAACTAAACAATTAGATAGTGCCCTTTATTTTAGTAATAAATCCTTAAAATATGGCGAAAAAAGTAAAAACTATCAATTAACAATTAGATCTTTAATAAATAAAGGGGAAATATTTGAAAAGAAAACAGAATATACTAAAGCAGAAAGAGAGTTTGAAAAAGCGATAAGAATTTCGAATATTGCAGGTTTTAACAATGCTCATATTTACGCTAAATTAGGTAATTTTTATAAGCGTGTATACTTATATGAATTTGCAAATAAGAATTTAAGAAAAGCAATAAAAAAAACAATTAAAACAGAAAATAATGATGAGATACGAAATCTATATCATGATTTAATGGAAAATTCGATTTTACAAAATAAACCAGATAGAGCATTATATTATTTAAAAAAACACGATTTCTATAGTGCTATTAATGAAAAAGAAAAGGTAAAAAGGAATACCGATTATATAAATGATCGTTATAATATGCAACAAGAAGAAATTATTTACTTAAATAATAAACACAAATTAACCGAAAAAGAAAGTGAATTAGTAGCACAAAAAAAAGTTGCAAAATCTAGTAGAGTTTTATATACTACTTTATTATTTGTTTTTGGTCTTTTATTATTTTTAGGTTATTTATATTATAGATACTATAAATTAAAAAATGAAAAACTAAATATGCAATTAAAAAATACAGTTTTACGATTGCAAATGAATCCTCATTTTATTTTTAACTCTTTAACTGCTATTCAAAATACTATTTTAAAAAATGATACGCTTAAATCTGCTGAATTAATTGCCATATTTTCAAAATTAATAAGGCAAAATTTAGATTATAGTAATCGAAAAAGTATTCTTTTATCCGAAGAAGTAGACATGCTTACCAATTATTTAATGACACAAAAATTCAGATTTGATAATACTTTTTCATTCAAAATAAATGTTTCTGAAGAAATTGAAACCGATGAGGTTAACATACCGCCAATGCTAATTCAACCTTTTGTTGAAAATGCAATTGAGCACGGTTTAAAGCACAATAATAAAAAAGGAAAGATTAATATTAACATTACTAAAACAAAAAATGGTATTCATATTACTGTTACTGATAATGGTATTGGCTTTAAATCCTCTAAAAAATACACAGCAATTAACGATAGTCTAGATAAAATTCATGCAATAAATATCTTTAAAGAACGCTTAAGAATAAGAAATAAGAAAGAAGAAAATAGTTTTAAAATAACCGATATAACTAATAAAAAGAATAAAGTAATTGGTACAAAAGTAGAATTTAGTTTAAAAAACAGATAAAATGAAAGCGGTAATTATTGAAGATGAAGTAAATGCACAAGAAGTTCTTACAAACTTACTTAAATTAATTAATGACAAGATTAAAATAGTTGGCATTGCTGAAAATGTAAGCGATGCAATTAAAATAATTAATAAAGAACAACCTGCAATTATTTTTTTAGATATTCATATAAAACAAGGTACTGGATTCGATGTATTAAAAAACATAACTGATTTTAAAGGAAAAATAATTTTTACTACAGCACATGAAAATTATGCCATTAAAGCTTTTAAATTTAGTGCTTTTGATTATTTATTAAAACCTATAAACCCTAAAAGTCTTGCTAAGGTTATTGATAAAGCAGTACAAGAAATTGATCGTGAAGCTAAATATGATGAAATGCTTGAGGTAATTAAACATAATAAAACAAAAACCGAAGACCCTAAAATTATTTTAAAAACTTTAAACAATCAATTTATAATATCTATTTCACAAATAATTAGATGTGAATCTGAAGGTGCCTATACTAAATTTTGTATGGTTGATAAAGAATTATTAACCTCGAAAAATTTAAAATATTATGATGAAATTTTATCCGAGCACAAATTTATAAGAACACATCAATCGCATTTAATTAATTCAAAGCATCTATTAAGAATAAATACAAAAGGTTTTGCCGAAATGAAGGATAAATCACAAATTCCTATTTCTGCGCGTAAAAAAGCAAGTGTTAATAAACAATTAAACTCACTTTAGATCAATACGATTTCACGCTTTTAAAAAGGATATATACGCTTTTAAAATATTTATTATTAAAACTTATAATTTAATATATATTTACACCATAAAGGTTATTACCATAATACTTTAAGTAAATATTTAAAATAAATTTGAGGGAATTTATTTAAATAGCCAGCCCTACTAATTCAATTTAGTAGGGTTTTTTTATATTTCTTTAGAAATTTTAACGGTCCTATTTACGGTTTTAAAAAATAAGACTACGGTTTTAAATGCAATAGGTATTTAGATTCTATTTAATATTATATTTGGGTATCTATTAAGAATTTTACCATAATTCTTTCTTTAGTATAAGCCATCAATAATTTTATTGATGGTTTATCTTTACAAGAAAGACTCATTATTTAACTTGTGATTTTCAAACTATTTAATTATTTAAATTTTTTTAAAGAATCTTGTAACTCAAAATACTAAATTGCGACTTATTTACAAGAAATACTTTTAAATGCCTAAATCAAAAATAAAATTTCATTATAAAACAGTACATTCTGTTGATGAAATTAATAGTACTCAATGGAATTCTATACCTACAAATACTATTTTTTTAGATTTAAATTATTTAATCTCTATAGAAAAAACGGTAAGTGAAATTACTCAATTTTATTATGTCATTTATTATAATGATAATAATGAGGCTATTGGTAAATCTGTTTTTCAGAAATTACAATACAATACATCTACATTTAATATGCAAAGTGTGCCGTGTGAAAAAAGCACTAAAATTTTGCAGTATTTTTTAAAACCAAAAATATCGGTATTAATTGCAGGTAATATTTTTGCAACAGGTGATAATATTTATAGTTTTAATAATAATTTTTCTTTAGAAAGTATACTTTATAATATAAATCTAGTAACCAATTCTATTTTTAAAAAAGACAAATCATTAAACTATTCTATTTTTAAAGAATTTAATCCTAATCAAAATAAAACAACCACTATATTAGAAAATCATCAATATTTAAAATTTAATATTGATGTAAATATGGTTTTGAATTTAAAAAGTCATTGGCAAAATTTTAACGATTTAGCAACCGACTATAGAACCAAATATAGGTCTAGATTTAAAAACGTTTTGTTAAAATCTAAAGATATTGAAGTTAAAAACTTAAGTGTTGATGATATAAAGAAAAACGCGATAGATTTTCAGAAATTATATAGGCAAGTTTTAGTGAATTCAAATTTTAATATTGGTATTTTTAATATAGAAACGTTTATTAATTTAAAGGAAAAATTAGCAGATAAATATACTGTTTTCGGTTATTTTAAAGATGATAAATTAATAGGTTTTAGATCTGCTTTTAAAAAGAATGGCGATTTAGAAACTAGTTTTATTGGTATAGATTATTCTGTTAATTTAAAATACAATTTATACCAACGTATGTTGATTGATTTTATCGAGTTTGGTTTTAAAAACAACGTAAAAGTAATTGGTTTTGGTAGAACTGCCGAAACTATGAAAAGTGCATTTGGTGCTTTACCTATACATATGAATTTATTTATTAGATCCAGAAAAAAAACTGGTAAATTCTTATTGAAATTAATAGTACAAAATATTAAACCAACAGAATATAGTTTAAGAAAACCTTTCAAAAAAGAATTTTATTCAAAGGTTGCTATTGAAAAACAAGAAGTTGTTATAACAAAAAACACCAATTGTAAAAAAATGCAATTTTGTCCGTTACAAGTAATTAAATCGGTATTAACTAGCTAAAAATAATTAAGTTAAATTTATCAAACTTTTCAAGTAATTTATAATGGATTCATTAACACAAATCGTTTTAGGAGCAGCAGTTGGCGAAGTAGTTTTAGGAAAAAAATTAGGTAATAGAGCCGTTTTTTGGGGTGCAGTTGCTGGTACAATACCAGATTTAGATGTGTTTTTAAACTTTATAGTTTCCGATAAAATGTCGGTAATGTTAATGCATCGTGCATTTTCGCATTCCTTTTTATTTGCCTTTTTAATGGCGCCAATTTTCGGGTATTTACTGAGTAAATTATTTAATAGGAGCAAAGCTACATTTAGAGATTGGACAGTACTTTTCTTTTGGGGTTTTCTAACACATATTTTACTAGATGTGCAAACAACTTATGGCACACAATTACTTTGGCCTTTTCATAATCGACTTGCTATTAGTAATGTTTTTGTTGTTGATCCTTTTTATACAGTGCCATTTTTGTTATTTGTAATTACGGTTATGTTTTTTAAACGAAGCAATCCTAAAAGAGCAAAAATTAATAAAATTGGTTTATATGTTAGTACAGGTTATTTAGTTTTAACCTTACTTATTAAAGCGTATACTTACCAAGTTTTTACTAAAAATCTGAGTTTACATAACATAAAATATAATCGTATTGAAACTGGTCCAACGCCATTAAACGCAATACTTTGGTATGCTAACGTTGAAACGGATGATAATTATTATATAGGTTATTATTCGCTTTTAGATAAAGATAAGAATATAAGATTTAAAAAATTTGACAAACAACCTGAATTAAGAAATAAACTAAAAGACTATAGAAATTTTAAAAGAATGAACCATTTTTCTAAAGATTGGTATGTTTTATCTCAAAAAAACGATACGATTTACTATGATAATGTACGATTTGGAACTTTTGGGTTTAAAGATGAAGACAGAAACTTTGTAATGAATCAACAAATAGAATTTGTAACAAATGATATTGAATTTATTCGCGGAGATAGAAAACTAAAATCATTAGCAAATGATACAGATGAAAAAAGTAAAAAATCGTTTGTTAAAGTATTCTTTACTAAGTTAATTGATAGGATAAAAGGTAATAAGTAACAAAAATTAACTTTAGACTTTGCAATTACTAGTATTAATATATTTGTTGTTGTGTGTCAATCTTTTATATTTCTTCATCTTCAATTTCTGTTTTAATTTCAAATTTTAATCTTTTCAAATCAAAATAATGCTTAAAAGCATAGGAATAATCAGTTTCAGGTTTTGAAATTATTCCAAATAATTCTATTTTATTGTTTTCAATTTTATTAAACCAATAACCGTAAAAACGAGCAATTTCAAGAAATTTTTCTTCAGTATTTTTGACGAAATTTTTCTTTGTTAGTATTGTATCAATTAATGTTAGATTACCTTTTTTAATAATTAAATGATATTTGAAATCTCTATATTTATGTCGATATTCATATTTATCATCTTCAAATTCATTTATTACAAAGGTTTTGGTTGGTTTTTCTGTTATTGAAATTTTTAAGTTCATACTTTTAATTAAAGTATCTTTTTTTACTTCAATAATATTTTTCGGAAAAAACTCTTCTATAACCTTTTTTGAATTTTCATTTTCAATATTATGTTTCGTTATTTGTTTATTTTCAACTTTTTCCGAATTGCTTTTTTTTTAATTATTTTAGTTTCATTTTTATCTGATTTACAAGATAAAAACACAACAGAAATAAATATTAAAACCAGTATTTTTTTCATTCAAATTTTTATTTTCGGGTTGCAGACAACATTTATATAAAACTACCATCTAATAATAACACTTCCCCAAGTAAAACCAGAACCAAAAGCAGCAAGAACAACCAAATCATTTTCTTTAATTTTGTTTTGTTCCCAAGCATCTGTTAAAGCAATAATGATTGAAGCAGCAGTTGTATTACCAAATTTCATGATATTATTAAATACTTGATCGTTACTTAATCCGAATTTTTTCTGTACAAATTGCGAAATTCTTAAATTTGCTTGATGTGGTATTAGCATATCTATATCTTCGGTATTTAGATTGTTTTTTTCAAGACCTTCTTTAATAACTTCGCTAAAACGAACAATAGCATTTTTAAACACAAAAGTACCATCCATATATGGGTAATACGAAGTATCTTCTCCATTAGTATTAATAATATCAGGAACCCAATTTTTTATGCTAGGAGATTTTACAATTAATTTATCGGCATATTTTCCTTCCGAATGTAAATGAGAAGATAAAATACCTTTAGAATTATCGTCGGTTCTAGAAAGTACACAAGCGCCAGCGCCATCACCAAAAATAACCGAAACGCCACGACCTCTTGTAGTCTTGTCTAAACCGTTAGAATGATATTCCGCACCAATAACCAATATGTTTTTATACATACCAGTTTTAATAAACTGATCCGCAGTAGAAATAGCATAAATAAAACCAGAACATTGATTTCTAATATCAATAGCACCAATTGTTGGCATATCTAACATGTCTTGTATTTGAACACCACAACCAGGAAAAAAATAATCTGGACTTAAAGTTGCAAACACAATAAAATCAATATCATCTTTAGTTAATCCTGCACGTTCTATGGCTATTTTTGATGCTTTTGCACCCATTGTGGCAGAAGATTCGTCAGAGTTTTTGTCAATCCATCTTCGTTCTTTAATACCTGTTCTTTCTTGAATCCAGGCATCATTAGTGTCCATTAATTCAGATAAATCATCATTTGTAACTATGTTTTCAGGTACGTAATAACCTAGACCTGTAATTTTTGAATTGTACATAATGTCTTGTTTTTTGTTGCTAGTTTAGTTGTTCAAAGATAAGAAATTAATTAATATGTAGATTCATTTATTATTCAAATTGGTTCTAGTTTAACAATCACAAAAAAAACACAAAGTCTTACACAAAGAACACAAAGTAAATTCCGTTCAACTTTGTGAACTTAGTGCTTTCTTTGTGTTATTAGTGGTTAAACGGTCGATAGATTTTAATAGAATCTAGTATTTAAAAATTAGCAAAATTTTATCAATTAAAATTACTTCAATTATTTACCTTTGTCAGATGTTGAAATCAATTATTTTTATTGGTATATTTTTGTTTTCCATTATCGGAATGACTCAAATTAAAGAAAAACGCTACACTAATAAATTGGTTGATAGCGTTTTATATAAAGATGAGTATAAAGTAAAACTAAGTGGTGAAACAAAATTAACCGATTATAAAATTTTTTCTCATCAAAGAGATACCTCTTATGTAGATACAACTTTGACTATCGCAAAAGATTATAAATTTAATTTTATACAACGCGATGATTTTGAATTGTTAGCATTTCATAATCAAGGACAAACTTTTAATAAATTAGGATATGATTTTGATAAAACATCTTTATATCCTACAATAGGAGCGAGAGCAAAACATTTTAATCATTACGAAGTTGAAGATATAAAATATTACGAAGTACCAACACCAACCACAACATTAACTTGGCGTACAGGTTTAGAGCAAGGGCAATTTTTAAATTCACTTATAACATTAAATTCCTCTAAAAGGCACAATATATCTTTGGCATACAAAGGTTTGCGATCTTTAGGTAAATACCGTAATACCTTAAGCAGTCATGGCAATATGCGTTTAACATTTAGTTATCTTACTAAAAATAAGAAGTATAGATTTAGAATTCATCAAACAGCACAAGAAATAGAAAATGATGAAAATGGTGGTTTAACAACCGAATCTATCACTTTTTTTGAAACGGATAATTCAGAATTTAGGGAAAGAGCAAGATTGGTAACCAATTTTACAGATGCTACTAACTTTTTAAGAAGTAATCGTACCTATTTTGATCATAATTATGCAATTTGGCAAAGAACAGATAGTATTGAAAATGTAAAAACAAGTTTAAAAGTTGGGCATCAGTTTAATTATGAAACTAAGCATTATGAATTCTATCAGAATACTGCAGATGATTTTTTTGGCGAAGCATTTGAATCGGATATTAACGATAGAAATAAATTAACAAAATTATACAATCAAGTAAATATAAGTTTGCAATCACCTATAATATTGGGTCGATTAAAAGTCTATTTAGATAATTATAATTACGATTATCGCTATGGGAAAACTAAAGTAATTAATAATCAGATTATTGCACAAAGTTTAAATGGTAATGTGACTTCTTTTGGTGCTGATTGGATAACTTATTATAAGAATATTAAAATACATGCCAAAGCAGCATCTACCATAACCGATGATCTAAATGCAAATTATTTTAAAGCAACTGCAACTTATAAAAAGGATAGTTTATTTGTTGTAAATGCTTCTATTTTAAATAATAACAAAGCACCAAATTTTAATTTTTTATTGAATCAGAGTGATTATAAAGGTTATAATTGGCAAAACGATTTTAAAAATGAATTGACTAGAACTTTGTTATTCGAATTTAAATCGGATAAATGGTTAAATGCTACAGCGCAAATAACACAGTTAGAGAATTACGCCTATTTTGCCGATTTAAATAATGATGGCCAAGCCGAAGCAAATCAATACGATAATACGATAAATTACTTAAAATTAAAAGTGTCTAAAGAATTTAAATATCGAAAGTTTAGATTAGATAACACGATAATGTACCAAAAAGTTGCGGAAGGTTCTGAAGTTTTTAGAACGCCAGAATTTGTGACTAGAAATAGTTTGTATTATACTAGTTACGTTTTTAAAAAGAAACCAATGGAATTACAAACAGGTATCACGTTTAAATATTTTTCGAAATATTATGCGAATGATTACAATCCGTTATTATCTGAATTTACCATTCAGAATCATACCGAAATAGGCGATTTTCCATTAATTGATTTATTTGTAAATGCAAAAATAAGACAAACAAGAATTTATTTTAAGGCAGAACATTTAAATTCCATTTTCTCTGATAAAAATTATTATGCAGCACCAACATATCCATATCGTGATTTTGTAATCCGTTTTGGCTTAGTTTGGAATTTCTTTATTTAGTATTATATGGTATAAGGTTGCAATTTAAATTCTTAAATCAACAATCGTTAATTTCCAATTGTTAATTTACAATCATTAATCTTTTTGGTTCTAGTTTAATATTACGTTGTTATTTTCGACTTCAAATAAAACCCGTGAAAATCTGTCAAAATCCGTGTCATCCGTGTTCTATTTTTCAGTATAAGAAACTAAACATTGTACTTTCTTCCTTTCTTTATAATGTAAATATAGATAATTCACTTTAGATTGCAAATGAAAAACTATGGCTTTTTTTTTATTTTATTGCCATTTTATAATATCTTTGAATTTGGAATTATTATTGCTAGTAAACTAATAAAGAAATAATATTTATGACTCTAAACACACCAGAAATTACTGTAAAAAAAAATCAAGAAGAATTATTTAACTTTTTAACGGATTTTAAAAATTTTGAAAAAATAATGCCCGAAAACACCGATAAGTTTGAACTTACAGATGACGGTTTTTTATTCGCATTAAAAGGTATGCCAACTATTAAATTAAAATTAGACGAAAAAACACCAAATTCTAAAATAGTTTTAGGATCGACAAGTGAGCAGTTTCCGTTTACTCTTTCTGCAAACATCACAGATGATAAAAGCAATGCAAAAGTAAATTTTGATTTTGAAGGTAAGTTTAACCCAATGATTAGTATGATGGTTAAAAAACCATTACAAAAATTTATTAACGCTTTAAGTGATAATTTAGAAAAATTAGATTAGAGAAATTTCTTTAACTTCAAATTCTTTTACAACATTGTTTTCGGTAATTACTTGTAATTTTCCTTGATTAGAAACCCCTGTAATTTTACCTGAAAATACTTTGTTCGCAGATGTTTTGAATAGGCAAGGTTCTTCTATTTTATATAAATTCAGTTTATAATAGTTATATATTTCAGAAAATGACTTGTTATTTAGAGTTTCAATTTCCGATGTAATCGAATTAATTAACTCAATTAATAACTTATCTCTATCTATTTCTATTTTAAGTTCTTTTTGAAGTGATGTAACATGAGATAAGTTTTTAGGGAAATTAACCTGATTAACATTCAAACCAATTCCGATAATACTTTTGTTTATCGTGCCACTTTTAACACTATTTTCGATTAAGATGCCACAAATTTTATTTTGTTCTGACATAATGTCGTTTGGCCATTTAATTTTTACTTTTTTTATATAGCTACGTATTACCTTATAAACAGCTATAGAAATTGCAAAATTTAAATATGCTTGATCTTTAATTTTTAGATCGTTAAATTTAACCAACATGCTAAATAACAAGTTTTTACCTTTAGCAGAATGCCAGGAATTTTGTATTTGACCTTTGCCATTTGTTTGATAATCTGTTGTAACAACTGTGTAGTTTTTTAGACTAACTTCATTAGACAATTGTTTTAAATAATTATTTGTAGAATCAATGGCATTAAGTTTGATTATTTTCATTCAATCAAAGTGTTTTAAAACGATAAAATTAATACATTTGCACCTAAAATCAAAATAGTTGAAAACAAATAACGATCAATTAATTACCGAAATAATTAAAGGTATAGAAAACGTAAAAGGCGAAAACATTACCATATTAGATTTAAGAGAAATTGAAAATACGGTTTGTGAATATTTTATTATTTGCGATGGTAATTCTAATACACAAGTTAGTGCTATTTCCGGTTCGGTTCAAAAAATAGTAGGTAAAAGTGTGCAAGAAAAACCTTGGCATGTAGAAGGTGAAATGACTTCCGAATGGGTTTTGATAGATTATGTAAATGTTGTAGTGCATGTTTTTCAAAAGAAAATAAGAGAGTTTTATGACATCGAAGGACTTTGGGGTGATGCAAAAATCACTAA
>Ga0256834_1002597_pt1 | contig 11291 bp, 9 predicted proteins | sample 4281140metaG_FD_190536 | JGI IMG/M metagenome (GOLD analysis project Ga0256834, IMG submission 190536) | Hydrothermal vent microbial communities from East Pacific Rise, Pacific Ocean - 4281-140 | ecosystem: Environmental > Aquatic > Marine > Hydrothermal vents | place: Pacific Ocean: East Pacific... | reverse complement strand
AAATATTTAGGATAATGCGTGATGCGCTCTTTTTTTATAAACACCCACCAAATGCTCATAGCTAAGCCAAATAAAAGCGGCAGAAAGCTTAATGTACGTGGCATGTGAATGAATATAACAGGCATAACAGACAGCCCGAGCATAAATATAAGTGGGAAAATATTATTGCGTGTCAAAATATGCCTCTTTCTTTGGTCTAATTTTGTGTTTATCAGATTTTTTATATTTTTTCCAAGATTATTACTTTTATTCTCGTCTTATTTATATAAGGTGAAGGGGATTTCCTTTTTATAATGGTTTTAATTATGCCCGAGGCGGACGATATAGAGTTAATTAACCGCGCTGCGGGCGGTGATGTCGATGCTTTCGAAGCATTGGTGAATGATTATTATGAGGTAATGTATAAAATGGCATTTAAATGGTGCGCTAATGGGCGGGATGCGGAAGATATAACGCAGGAAGCTTGCATAAAACTAGCGCGCGGGATTAGTAGCTATAAGGGAGATTCTAAATTCACTAGCTGGCTGTATCGCTTGGTTATTAATACGGCAAAAGACTGGTGTAAATCGCAAAATCGCCATCCTGACGGGGTAGAGCTTATCGAGAGCTTAGCCGCCGAGGAAAGCAAAGCGGATGAGAAAATCTATGCCGCGCAAGTTTGGTGCGAGGTTTATAAATTGCCCGAAGCGGAAAAGGAATCTCTGATCCTTGTAGCAGGGCAGGGCTTGTCTCATAAAGAAGCCGCACAAATATCGGGTGTAAAGGAAAGCACCGTATCATGGCGCATTCACGAGGCACGCAAGAAACTACAATCAATATTCGGAAAGGAGCAAAATTATGGATGATAAGAAACTAGATGAAATTCTATCGAAAAACCATGCTCCCGATATTGATGTTAATGCCCGCAAACGCGCGGTAAATCTGGCTGTGGCTGCATTTAAAGAAGAAAAACAAAAAACTTCCTCCAAAAACTTCCAAGGAATTTCGTTTCTCTCTCGTCTTATCTCTATAGGTAATCAAAAACGAGGAGTTAAAACAATGAATGCGCGAAATAAAAAGAGATTTATGTATGGCGGAATGGCAACTGCAATGGCAGTTGTGCTAGTCGGAGGGCTTAGCTTAACGCAGCTAGATGATACGGTGCGCCGTAATCAGGCAATGACAAAAACTGCTGAAACAATCGCTCCGCAGGAGGGAATAGCAGAGATTGAAGAAGAAGTATCTCCTGCCTATACTCAGGCGGTTGAGCGAGATAATGAAGTAGATTTAGAGCGCGTTATAATTGAGGGCGGTAGTTCTATCCCTGTCCCTATTAAAATTCCAAAAGAAAAATTCAAGAAATCCTATGATGCGTTAAATGAATGGCGCAGAGAGAGAGAGAGTTACAGTGATGGTAATATAGCTCTCGTTGGTGATATTGCTGGTATGGATAAAGAGCAAGTAGCAGAAGAGGAAATAGTTATTGGCTCTCTTGCGCAAGCGCTAGCAAGCATTGATGAACATAAGACAGAGCGCACAAGGCTGCCTAAAAAGGATTTGAATAAATCCATTATTGTCGCTGATGATATCGCTCCAACATTTTATAAAGACGAAGGGCGCGACAAGTTCGAGGATTTCAAAATTAATCCGTTTAAATCAGTAGTTGATGAGCCTGTATCTACGTTTTCATCCGATGTTGATACGGCGAGTTATAGCTTTATCCGTAAACAACTTAACAGCGGCGTTCTTCCGCAAAAAGATGCGGTGCGCGTTGAGGAAATGGTTAATTACTTCAATTATAACTATCCCGTGCCTAAGAACCACGCCGAGCCGTTTAAGCCAAGCGTTACAATTATCGACAGCCCGTGGGCGGAAGGTAAAAAGCTAATGCATATCGGTATTAAGGGATATCAATTGGATACGGGGGAGCTGCGCTCTAATATTGTGTTTTTGCTTGATGTATCAGGTTCTATGAATGCCCCTGATAAGTTGCCGTTGGTGAAAAACTCTATGAAGATGCTGCTTGATAGCTTGCATAAGGATGACACCGTTTCTATCGTTATCTATGCAGGGCAAACTGGCGTAGTATTAGAGCCGACAAAAGTATCCGAGCGTAATAAAATCATAACAGCGATGAATAATCTACGCGCTGGCGGCGGCACTGCTGGGGCTGCGGGAATTAAGCTTGCTTATGATATGGCGGAACAAAACTTTGATGAGGGAGCGGTTAATCGCGTAATCTTAGCCACTGACGGTGATTTTAATGTCGGAATTACCAACCGTGAGGAGCTGCAAGATTTTGTCGAGCGCAAGCGTGATAAAGGAATATTCCTATCAGTCCTCGGCTTTGGGCAGGGTAATTATAACGACCATATGATGCAGGTCTTGGCGCAAAATGGTAATGGCATTGCCGCTTACATAGATAATCTTAACGAAGCGAGGAAAGTTTTGGTGCAAGAAGCCACTTCCTCATTATTCCCAATCGCCAAGGATGTTAAATTCCAGATCGAGTTTAATCCCGATAAGGTCGCAGAATATCGCTTGATAGGCTATGAAACCCGCGCACTTAAGCGTGAAGATTTCAATAATGATAAAATCGACGCTGGGGATATGGGCGCAGGTCATAGCGTAACTGCTATATATGAGTTCGTTCCTGTAGGCAGCGATGCGCTTAGTGTTGATAAGCTTCGTTACGGTAAAGTTAAACCAGAGGTAAAGGGTAGAAGTGATAGCAGCGAATATGCCTTCCTTAAAATCCGCTATAAACTGCCGAAGGAGAGTAAAAGCAAGCTTATTACAATGCCTGTTATCCAAGCTAAGTATAAGCGCGGAGATATGACTGATACTAAATTTGTAACTGCCGTTGCCGCTTTCGGGCAAATCCTTAAAGGCGGGGAGTATACAGGTGATTTTTCCTATGATGATGTAATCGCTCTGGCGCAGCAAGGCAAAGGAGCTGATGAATTCGGTTATCGCGCAGAATTTATCAATATGGTGCGCCTTGCAAAAACTCATTCAAGGTAGGGTTTTCACTGTAAATAACAATTAAATGGGAAGAGGCTGTTTATTCAGCCTCTTTTTTCTGGCTTTTATCAGCGTTTTATACTACACAGGCCTCTGAAATTTAAAATAGACTTAAATAAAGTCTTTAATCATTCATATCTTTATCTGGACAAGGCATGAGTGAGGCAGCGTATAAATATACGTAACGAGCGAATAACGATGCTCCAGATGAATAGATGGATTATTATGTCAGATAAGATAAGAAATATAGCAATCATTGCCCACGTGGATCATGGGAAAACAACATTAATCGATTCGATTATGAAGCAAAGCGGAATGTATCGCGAGAACGAGTCTGTTGAGGTTTGTGTGATGGACTCCAATGATTTGGAGCGTGAGCGCGGTATTACTATTTTAGCTAAACCTACCTCTGTTCAATGGGGTGACGTTCGTATCAATATTATAGATACACCAGGGCATGCTGATTTCGGCGGCGAGGTGGAGCGTGTTTTGCATATGGCGGACGGCGTTATTCTTCTTACTGATGCAGCCGAAGGTCCTATGCCTCAAACTAAGTTTGTGCTTGGTAAAGCATTAGCACTAGGGCTTAAGCCTATTGTAATTATCAATAAAATTGATCGCCCTGACGGTCGCCCTGAAGAAGTTGTTGATGAAGTATTTGATCTGTTTGTCTCTCTTGATGCTAATGATGAGCAGCTGGATTTTCCAATTCTTTACGCTTCGGGGCGTGATGGCTGGTGCGTTACGGATCTTGATAATGAGCGTAAGAACCTAACACCGCTGCTTGACCTTGTATTAACCCATGTTCCTGCGCCTGAAGCCGATTATGATAAGCCGTTTGCTATTCTTGCGACATTGCTTGATTCTGATCCATATTTAGGCCGTTGCCTAACAGGTCGCGTTATTCAAGGTCGCGCAAAAGTTAACGACACGGTAAAAGCTATTAACCTTGATGGTGATACTGTTGAGACAGGTCGATTGACCAAACTTTTAATGTTTGAAGGCACAGAGCGCGTTCCTGTTAAGGAAGTAAAAGCAGGTGATATTATTTGTATAGCAGGTCTTTCTAAAACCTCTGTTGCTGATACTATTTGTGATCCAGCTGTAACCGAAGCTGTGAAATCAACCCCGATTGATCCGCCGACAATGGCTGTGACTATTTCTGTGAATGATTCGCCGTTCGCTGGTAAGGAAGGCTCTAAAGTTACATCCACTATGATTCGTGAGCGTTTGCTTGCCGAAGCGGAAGTCAATGTTGCTATTACTTTCAAGGAAAGTGAGAATAGAGATTCGTTTGAGATTGGCGGGCGCGGAGAGCTTCAACTTGGCGTTTTGATAGAAACTATGCGCCGTGAAGGCTTTGAGATGACCGTTTCACGACCCAAGGTATTATTCAAAGAAGATGAAACCCGCAACGTGCTTGAGCCTATCGAAGAAGTATTCATTGATGTCGATGAAGAATATTCATCAAGCGTAGTTGACCAAATGAACCGCCGTAAAGCGCAAATGACTGATATGCGTAGCTCAGGTATTGGTAAAACCCGTATTACTTTCCTTGCTCCATCACGCGGACTTATTGGTTATCAAAGTAAGTTTATGACTGACACACGCGGCACAGGTATTATGAACCGCTTGTTCCATTCTTATGAGCCATATAAAGGTGATGTAGGCCAGCGTCGCCATGGTGCGCTTATCTCTACTGATACAGGGCAAGCTGTGGCATTTGCTATCTTTAATCTGCAAGATCGCGGCGTTATGTTTATCGGACACCAAACCCCTGTTTATCAAGGCATGATAGTGGGAGAGCATAACCGCGAAAATGATCTTGAGATTAACGTGCTTAAAGGTAAAAAACTTACGAATATGAGAGCATCAGGCACAGATGATGCGACTATTCTTGTGCCACCACGTAAGATGTCTTTGGAAGAGATGATGTCTTATATTAATGATGATGAGTTGATGGAAGTAACGCCGAAAAACTTACGTTTGCGCAAGAAACATCTTTGCCCTAATGAGCGTAAGAAAGCTTCACGTTCTGCTGCGGCTAGCTGATTTGTGTTAAACATGAAAATTGTCAATTAGGCGGGTTTTGCCAAGCCAAGCTGCGCCTAATACTCTGTTCCAGCGTATTTCAATATAGTCAATCTTATCAAATCCACTTGATAAAAGTTCATCCTTGGCTTTATCCAAATTCTTTGTTTGCGTGGCATTGCGTAATATTTTATTAAAGGTGCTAGCTATTTTAATTTCATCTTCGGATAGATAAGCGTTGCGTGATGATAGGGCTAGCCCTTGATCTGTGCGCACTATTGGCGCTCCGATGATCTCTATCGGTATGTTATAAGTCTCTACCATTTCTTTTATAACTTGAAGCTGCTGATAGTCTTTCTCGCCAAATACGGCGATATCAGGTTTAACTGCGTCAAATAGGCGGCTTACTATATTTACAACGCCGTCAAAGTGAGTTGGGCGGAATGTTGCTTCTAGTCCTTGCGCTGCTTTTCCTGCTTTTATTGCGCATCCATAGCCGTCAGGGTACAGAGCCTCTTTTGTGGGGAGGAATAAGATATCTGCTCCCACTGTTTCAAGCTGCTTTGCATCTTTTTCTTCCTCACGCGGGTAGCTGTCGAAATCTTCGTTAGGTGCGAATTGTGTAGGGTTTACAAAGATACTTACAACCACGCAAGAGCTATGTTGTTTTGCGCATTTAACCAATGATAGATGCCCATCATGCAATGCCCCCATTGTCGGGACAAAACCGATTTTATCGCCAGCCTCGCAGCGTTTAGCAATTTCAGAGCTTAGATCATTTTTTGTACGTATAATCTTCATTTGGAAATTTCCGTGTTTTTACTTCATTTGCATAGCTTTCGACGGCCTTATCAATTTGCGCGGCGATATTGGTGTATTTCTTGGCAAATTTAGGTGTATGGCCGCTTAACAGCCCGATCATGTCATCTGTTACTAAAATTTGACCATCGCATTTTACCGATGCGCCAATGCCGATTGTCGGGATATTGATGGAGCTTGTTATTTTCTGTGAAACGCTTTCAACTGTACCTTCAATAACAACGCTGAACGCTCCCGCGCGCTCAATGGCTTTTGCATCATTAATAAGTTTGGCTATTTCTTCATCGCCGCGACCCTTTACCTTATAGCCACCATCTTTTACCACTGATTGAGGTTGTAGGCCGATATGCGCCATTACAGGGATATTGCGCTCGGTAATATATTGGATAGTTTCTTGCATATTTTGCCCGCCCTCAAGCTTCACCGCATCGCAAGCCGTTTCATCCATAATGCGTTTGGCATTTTTATAAGCAAGCTCGGGAGATTTCTCATATGTTCCAAAGGGCATGTCTACAACAATGAAGGCAGATGGCTTGGCGCGCATAACCGCTGCGCCGTGATTAATCATCATATCAAGCGAAACGCCGAGTGTGTTTTCCATGCCATACATAACCATGCCAAGCGAATCACCCACCAACATTATATCGCAATGCTTATCAAGTATTTGCGCCATTGGCGTGGTATAGGCGGTTAAGCAAACCAAGGGGATGTCTGCATTTTTATGTGATTTTATATCTGATATAGTAATTTTTTTCATATCTATATTGATAATATATATTTATTATTTAGCATAGCCCCAAAGAAAAAAGACGCGGGATATTTCCCTACGCCTTTTTTGCCCCAATCTCAAAGGCTTTATTTTGCCTCTTTTTATATTCGAGCTTTTCGCTCTTTTTTCAACCGAGAGGATTAATTCCTCTTCTTGTTTTCCCAATCTCAAAGGCTTTATTTTGCCTCTTTTTTATTATGTTTGTTCAACTCACTTTTTTATTGTTCTAACTGCAAAACTTACTAGTTAAACGTTCTCAGGCTCACTGGTTAAAGGATCTCCTATTGCCAAACTTGTTGCAATAACAAACCCCCATATAAGACCGTATCTTTCAACATAGTGATTTGCATTTTTCGTATAATTTACAGGCTGTTGCTTTGCCCAGTCCTGAGCCATTGGTGGTGTATAGTCATAAGAAGGACTAGTTTTTCTTTCTTTAGTTAGTTGCGCAGACTGCCTTGCCGCCTCTATACCAGCAGAGGGGTTGGCTGAATTCTTTAGTGGGGCTGCACCAGGTGCTAATCCTGCATCAAAACTAGTAGCCATCTCTTTAACTCTTCCTTTCCTTATGATCTTAATATACGCCATTAAAAGCGAGAGGTCAAGAAGAATCATGTAAAAACATAGAAGGGGGTTTGTTTTTATGCTTGCACACCCCAAGTAAATAGCGTTGATATACTAAGTAATACTAATAGCGTTTCTTGCGAGTGGTTGCTTAAATACATGCCGATACCGCTTTTGGTTTTTATTGTTTCGATTTTGGTTAAGTAATAGTTTTTTTATATTTAAAGTAACAAAATACAATCTAAAGCCTTGTTTTCTGTGGTTTTTCACGTCATTATGCATCTCGATATAATAGTGAATAAAATTTAAAAATGGATTATTGAGTGATGAGTGACCAAATGAAAGATCGAATGAAAGACATAGTTTCTCTATGTAAACGCCGTGGCTTTATCTTTGCTGCTTCTGATATTTATGGCGGAATCAATGGCTTTTGGGACTATGGTCCGCTTGGGACAGAGCTTAAAAACAACCTGCGTGATCGCTGGTGGCATGATATGGTAATCGCTCCGCCAATTGGCCCTGATGGCACGCCAATCAGCATAGTCGGCATCGATTCGTCAATCATTCAAAACCCAAAATGCTGGGAAGCTTCGGGGCATGTAGGCGGGTTTAATGACCCTATGGTAGATTGTCGCGAATCGAAAAAGAGATATCGCGCCGATCATGTTTTTGTTCTTACTCCAAAAGACGGTCAAGGTCATGCTTTTGCTTTTGACAAAGATGCTCAAAACGAGGAAATAGAAAAACGCCTTAAAAAATTGGCGAAAAACAAATCTATTAATGATTTTGACAGGGAATCGCTAGATCAAATTCCTGCTGCTGATTTCCTTAATATTATAGGCCCTGATGTTAAAATGGCAGGCACATTAACCGAGCCGCGCCAGTTTAACATGATGTTCCATACATATGTCGGCGCAACGGCAGGTGATGAGAATAAAGCTTATCTGCGCCCTGAAACTTGCGCAGGGATATTCCTTAATTTCAAGAATGTGCTGGATTCGAGCCGCGTTAAAGTGCCGTTCGGCATCGCGCAAGTCGGTAAAGCGTTTCGTAATGAAGTAACGCCGCGTAACTTTATTTTCCGCAGCCGTGAGTTCGAGCAAATGGAGCTTGAATGGTTTTGCGCCGAGGAAGACGTGCCGAAATGGTTCGATTTCTGGGTAGAGCAGCGCACTAATTTCTGGCTATCCCTTGGTATTCCAAAATCTGAACTGCATTTTTTGGATGTGCCAAAAGAAGATCTCTCGCATTATTCATCGCGCACTATTGATGTGGAATATCGCTTCCCCTTCGCCGCGCCTGATTTTGATGAGCTTGAAGGCATCGCGCATCGCGGAAATTACGACCTAACCCAGCATCAGGAGTTTTCTGGAGAAAAGCTAAGTTACTTCGATCAGCAAGAAAATAAGCGTTTTTTGCCACATGTGATTGAGCCATCAACTGGCTTAACGCGCGGCGTGCTTGCTCTTATTTGTCAGGCTTATACGGTGGATGAGAATCGACCAAGCGGTGTTTATCTTGATTTTCATCCGTCCATGGCTCCGAAAAAAGCTGCTATTCTACCGCTTACGGCGAAGCCTCACCATGTAGAGCCAGCGCAAAAACTCTATATGAGCCTGCGTGATGAGTTCGTAGTTGATCTTGATATTAAGCAAAATATCGGCAAACGTTATGCTCGCCAAGATGAGATAGGAACGCCTTATTGCTTTACAATCGATAATGAAACGCTCGAAGATCACAGCGTTACTGTGCGTGATCGTAATACAATGGCGCAAGAACGTATCCCGCTTGATAAGGTAAAAGCGTTTTTACGTGAGAAAATTCATGGTAAGTAGCAATTTAATTGTTGGTACTCGACGTTTAGAAATAGATGGTTTGCGAGCATTGGCAATTATGTTGGTTATGTGGTGGCACTCTTCAATATGGGCATATGAAATTAGTGCCAACCCTTTAAATGATCTGTTTATTGATGCTTATGTCTTGATTTCTATACTAGGTTCGTCTGGCGTTACTTTATTCTTTATTATTTCGGGCTTTTTGATTACTGGCATATTGATAGATACATCCAGTGATCCCCAATGTTTAAGAAAATTTTATATCCGAAGGTCATTAAGAGTTTTTCCGCTTTACTATGTAGCACTTTGCTTGTTCTTGATACTGTCCATAATATATATAGATGAGTATGAAATTAGCTTTGATTCCTTAGCATATTTTTTATATGTCCAAAATTGGATAGCTATCTTTGACTTTAGCTACAACCCTATTGGCGATGACAAGAATGAATTTTTGGAGCATTTTTGGTCTTTGGCAATTGAAGAGCAATTTTATTTAGTTTGGCCTGTTTTCTTTCTATTTATGTATAAGAAGTTTAATAGCGCAACAATTATCCTCTCTTTGCTTTCCATCATATTTTTCTCGGCATTATTGCGCTTTAATATGGTGTATATGGAAGGGGTATCTTGGGCTATTCCATATACGTGGACAATTACAAGGTTTGACTCTCTTGTTATGGGAGGCCTGTTAATTTATGCCGTTAAGAAGAAATATAAAATTATAGATATTATAAAAAAATATTCACATATGTTAATGGGCTTATTGCTATTTTCTGCAATTATAATTTTATTTAGAAATGAAATATTTATTGTAAATGTTAGCTATATAGTTTTCTTATCAGGGCTTTTTTATGTCTTGCTTATAATTCACCTTTCAGGGAAGAGTGAATTATCAAATAGATTATTTAATAATAGATTGGTACAAAATATAGCTAAGGTAAGTTATGGTTTATACATATTTCACCTCCCTGTAATGCGGATTTTACAAGATTTTTTAATGCCATATGAATTAGGTTTTTGGTCTAATCATTTTATAATTCTTTTCTTTGGTTTTTTTATATCTTTTGTTATTTCACAACTTAGTTATAAATATTTTGAAAACCCGATTTTGAAATTAAAAGGTAAATATGCAGGCTATGCCAAAAGTACTACGGCAAAATATCGGTAAACGCTACGTTCGCCAAGATGAAATCGCAATCATTCATTCTGTTTGCTCGTTTTTGACGTGTTTATGGAGTGATTATTTCTGGGGGGGAGATTTTCACTTCTGGTTCATCCAATGGGATACCCTTAGGGGATGCACTGACATCTTCAGCAGGGGCACATTTGTTAAAGATCTCACATGCTAATCTTTTGCCATTTTCTCTCCCTTGATCAAATCCAGCTTGAAGTGTTTCTAACGGTATGCCTTCTGTCCGCGATGTATATATCATTGATGCCTTATGCATAGCGAGCATAAAACTGTTTCCATCAAGTGCTTTTATAGAGGCCACACCTGATGCCGTTTCCATATCCAAAGCACCATCTTTTGCAGCGTTCATTGTATCGCTATCGTTGGCTCGTTCTATAGCTCCGATGCTTATAAAAAAGTTTCCAATAGTTCCTAGTAGGGTGTCTTCTTCTACTTTATCTAGCTGCCCATCGTCACCAACAATTTTATTTATATCATCTATCCCAAAAACCCCTTTAAATAAGCTTACAAAATCGCTGTTTCCAGCCATTAATGCAAATAAGCCTGTTGTGAGGGTATTTCCTTGCGTTCTTGTTACGGTGGTGTCACCATTATCTAAAAGACTTTCAGTTGTTGGGTTTTCACCATCACCAATCATAATTATCACCTTGTTTTATGTTTATTATTACACAACAATAGCAACAATACATAATTAATGCAAATAAATAGTTAATTACATTTTTTATGTATTGTAGGTGATTACAGCCAAATAAATTACAAAAATAACTACCGTATTTATAACTACCAGAGCGATTGGTTTCCAGCCCAAGGAAGTAATTTCTTTAAAAGAGGTTTTCATTCCCACCGCTACTATTGCCATCATTAGCATATATTTGCTTATCTCTTTGAGTATATAATTGATTTGCGCTGGAATTAATTGCAGTGAATTTAGTGTAACTAGTGCAATAAACCCCAATATAAATATAGGAATAGCGGAGGATTTTGATGTTCCTTGACCTTTAAACATGAGCGCAAAGACAAAAAGGATAGGCACTAACATAGACACGCGGATAAGCTTGATTATCACGGCGTTGTCGCCTGC
>Ga0256834_1002596_pt1 | contig 11293 bp, 6 predicted proteins | sample 4281140metaG_FD_190536 | JGI IMG/M metagenome (GOLD analysis project Ga0256834, IMG submission 190536) | Hydrothermal vent microbial communities from East Pacific Rise, Pacific Ocean - 4281-140 | ecosystem: Environmental > Aquatic > Marine > Hydrothermal vents | place: Pacific Ocean: East Pacific... | reverse complement strand
AGCATTTTTTAGTTCTTTTCGACCAAGAATTTGACTCTTTTAGAGACTTTATTGGTTGATATTATAGCTAAAATATACTACTAAAACCCTTCATCTAGGGATTTAGTGGGTTTTTCAGGACTGACTAATTATGCAATAAAACTTTGTCATACCCCTCACCATGATAGTCTATGATAGCGATATCTGAAAGTACAACCAAAGGTTTATCTTCAGGTGTGAAGATAGTTGGATGCACTTTTGCATCCAACTAGACATGATAAATAATTTCATGATAGATTTCCTGTTTAGTACTACAATGGATGAGATTTATTGGACTTTATCGTAAATCTATTTTTCCGCTATTTGGGACATGCAGCATTACTATCATCAGCTAGGGTTAAACTATCACCGTTTATCTCACCCTGACATGTAACCCATTTATCATCTTGTGTAAATCGTTGTATTTTTATTGATACAATGTCCCCTCTATCCTCAGTATCATCTGGATTATTTGGATTATGCGTCCTTAAAACACTACAATATCTTTCTAAAGTAGCAACTCGACTTTCTATACCTTGAGTTAAACTTTCACCACCTAGTCCAATAATCAAGTCATCTGTTTTTATGCCAATTCTGTCTGCATGTTGGCGTACAACAACATTTTTTACCCTAACTCCCAAACTTTTTCCACTGTTACTTAGAGATACTTCTGGGCTTATTCCAATTGAGTAAATATTTTCCCCATTAATCATGCGATTTACCAAGGCTTTCGCTTCTATTCCTGAAATGGCATATTTTCTATTAGGGGACTTTTCACTACCTGCATAATGCATTCCCACAACTTTTCCTGTTGCTACGTCAACCACTGGACCTCCTAAATGTCCACCAACTGTCGTAAAGGCACTATGATCAAAAGCTTCTGTATATACCCAAGGGGTACTAATTTGACGACTCACTGTATGTACTACACCCTTATTATATATAAAAGTCGGTCTGTTTTCACTATCTACAATATCCTCTGTAAAACTTGCAACTGCAACATGCGATGTTGGAGTTGCATAATCATCATACCAATCTAAATAATTATTTGTAGATGAAATTAGCTTGATAACGGCTAAATTAGCACATTCGGCATATCCTACTGGTAGTGCATATATCTCTTCTCCTTTGATATTGATTTGAAATACAAAACCGCCAGTTGCTACATTGTTGCTTGTAATAATATAACCTTCAGCATTAATAAAAAAACCAGTTCCCCATTTAGATTCCTTTCTATTTCCTATTTTGATTTGTACGGTTGAAGCTCTTACCTTTTTCTCTAAATCCTTCAAAGTATTATCATCTACTTCTTGATCCGTATTTTTTGAGGTATTATCATCCATTTCTGTGGGTGTATCTTTTGAGTTATTATTATCTGTTACCACAGTAACGATTGATTTAAATCCACTAGGAGAGCCACAACCAACAAAAAATATAGCTAACAATACATATAAAACTTCTCTCTTTTTCATCTCTAACCTTAATTATATAAATGACCACTCTTTTGTTTACTATACACATCTATTTTATTAAACTACAAAACTAATTTTCTACTATGCGATAATATTTATAACAGTTCTTCTGCTTTTTTATGCAATTTAATTTTAATTTTCTATTGTTCAAAATTTTACCATCTTTATCTATAATTTTTAGACTATAACTTTCACTCTCTTTTGGTATAAATGAGATAACATCTACTCTTTTGGGTAATGTACTCCATGTTTGTAAATTGTTTTGACTATATATTGTACTTATAGTCTTAACTAAAGCTCCAGCAGAAGAGGATTTTTGACTCAATGTCTCTATCAAAATCTCTTTGCTTGATTCTGCAATCCACCGACCTATCAAAGATGGAAGTATCGCTTTAAATTCATTTACTTTAATTGCACCTATGTCAGATAAGATAGTAGACTCTGCAACAGTTTTATCATAAGAGTCTGTTATGATGATTTTATCTATTTTGGTCTTATAAAGTTTAAATGTTGGCAGATAGAGCATATCTTGTCTATTTTTATCAGTTTTTACAGAGATTTTGATTTGCTCTTTTGTGGGGCTTTTTCCTATATCAAAAAATAGCTCAACTCTTTTTTGGACATCTATATGTTTATTTGATTTGTATAGTTGTAACTTATCTTTCAGCATCTTAGAGTCACTATGAAACCTCAATGCATTTTTTATGTCGATGTAAGCATCGTTGTATTGGTTGTCCTCTTCATACAATAAGGCAGAAATATAATAAGCAAATGGATTTTGATAAGGATTATGTGCAGAGTTGACACTTTTAAAGAGTTGCTCATATGTATCTAAAATAGTACCGTATTGCTCTTTTTCTTCTTTAAACTTTTCTATTTTGTCATAAAACTTATGTCGTTCATTTTCTTGGATAAAATTAGAATTTTTTGTCTCTACCTTTGCATTTTCAAGCTCTCCCATCAACAGGTAATTTAATGCACTATAATTATGCAATAAAACTTTATCATACCCCTCACCATAATAATCTATGATAGCGATATCTGAAAGTGCAACCAAAGGTTTATCCTCAGCAATCCTATAAACATCAACAGCCTCTTGAAAATATCTTTTTGACTCTTGATGTTTTGACTGATGAAATTTAAGCAATCCTAAATCTGTTTTTTTTAAAAACTCACTTTTGGGCATGATAGTAGTGTGAAGATAGTTGGATGCACTTTTGCATCCAACTAGTAGGTATAATAAAATAATCATTATAAACAGTTTCATAAGATTTTCACTTTGGTGCTATTTTTTTGTTATTGTAGCCAAAGTATGCGGTAATAAAAAAATTTATTACCGCATACTTTCTATTCACTTAAACTTACATCATTGATAATAGTTTTAAGGAAATCAAATTTATTAGAGTCATCACTTATATTCCTATTAGATTTAGTACTCTTAAATTGATCAAATCCTATAACACAGGTAGTATCAGTGTGATCTTCTTCATAATAGTTCATACTACATTCAATATCATCATCTTGTTTGCCATAAGTATAACAATATACATCTCTAGTATTTTCTTCTTTGAAGAGAGGATTTACAAATCCTCTCTCAATAAGAGTATTTTTCCAAGAATTACTCTCACAAAGATTTGATGGATAGTGCCTATAAATAAGAATATATTTTTTTTTGGACATATCATCATTAGGATTAACAATAATATCTTCATCAGGCTCAATAGGATCAGGACGAGTATCATTATCCACATAAGTGGTATCAGGATTTATAATTGTAGATTGACCACTTGTAATAAATCCATCTTCATTAAAGCTTATTTTACCACTATCTGGACATCCTAGTGAACTATCATCTTCAAGTGTTAATGACCTTCCATTCAATTGTCCAACACAGCTAACCCACCTATTGTTTTTTGCATATCGCTGTATTTTTATATTGACAACTGTTCCAATATCCTCTCTGCTTGCATTTGGATTGTGAGACCGTAAAGTACTACAATATTTATTTAAAGTTCTAACTCTTTTCATATCACCATCTTCATACAAAAGACTTGATGCCAGTTTAACAATAATATCATTGGGTTTTATACCAATAACATCTGCAATTTTGCTTGGAAGAGTATCTTTTACTAAAACGCCCAAAGGTTTTCCATCTGAATGCAAATAGACTCTTGGATTAATTCCAAGCGAATAAACATTGTATCCCGCTATCATTTCATCTACCAGTTTACTTGCCTCTTGTCCTGAAATTGCATAAAATCTATTTTGATCCTTGCTTCCAGCATAATGTATACCTAAAACATCTCCTGTATTTCTATCAATTACAGGCCCACCTGAATTTCCTCCTGATGTATATGCACTATGAGTAAATACTTCTGTTGATGACCAGTGAGTACTTTTTTGATAAGTAGCATCTGTACTTACTACTCCCTCATTGTATGTAAACAAGGGATTAGTATCACTATATGAGTCTCCAGGATAACCAACAACACCTATTTTTTGTCCCATAGTTGCACGAACTCCATACCAATTTAAAGATACAACATTAGTGTTTACTGAGGGAATTTTTGTATTTTCTGTCAATTTTAAAACTGCCAAATCTGCACACTCAGAATATCCTTGTAATTTTGCATTTATCAATCTATCTTCACCATTGATGCCAATTAATAATTCACCTGCACCTACAACTACATGATTATTAGTCACAATATAACCATCATCATGAACAAAAAATCCAGTTCCCCATCCAGATCCACTCTCTTTTGTTGTATTGACTCTTACTGTTCCTGCTTTTATCTTTTCAAATATCCCATCTGTAGTTTCACTATCAGTGGTTCTAACAAGATGTCCGTTGTTATTATATGAATCACCCGTATTATAAATATTCTTATTACCCGTATCAGTACCACACCCCGTAAAAGTCACTAAAAGTGCACTTAAAACAAAACTTAATTTTTTCATCTCTATCTCCTTAAAAGTATTTTATTTCTAGTAAAATTATGACATTTATAAATTGGATTTTTTGGATTTTTTTATCAAATGAGAAATTTAGAAGTCTTATATTGAGTGAAGAGACAAGGTTAGTTTCACTCTAACCTCATATCTCACATTTATCATTAGCTAATGTCATTAAACCTTACAACACAAATAATCGTGATTGTTGTCTAATCAACATAAGTGGTATCAGGATTCATAATTGTAGCTTGACCACTTGTAATAAATCCGTCTTCATTAAAGCTTATTCTGCCACTATTTGGACAACTTACTGAGCTATCATCTTCAAGTGTTAAAGGCTTTCCATTTAGTTGACCAACGCAACTAACCCATCTATTGTTTTTTGCATATCGTTGTATTTTTATCTTAACAACAGCTCCATCACTATCCTTATTCGCATTTGGATTGTGAGATCGTAAAGTACTGCAATACTTATTTAAAGTATTAACTCTCCTTGGGTTACTATCTTCATATAGATGACTCGATGCTAATTTAACAATAATATCATTTGGCTCTATACCAGCTTTATCTGCAATCATATTTGGAAGAGTATCTTCTACTATAACTCCCAAAGGTTTTTTATTTGAGTGCTTATAGACTTTGGGGTTAATCCCAAGCGAATAGACATTGTATCCCTCTATCATTATATCTACCAATTTCTCTGCTTCTATTCCAGAAATTGCAAAAAATCTATTTTGGTCCCCACTAGTGGCATAATTTACACCCAAAACATCTCCTGTTCTGATATCAATAGCCGGTCCGCCTGAATTTCCTCTTGCTATATATGCACTATGAGTGAATACTTCTGTTGATGACCAGTGAGTACTTTTTTGATAAGTAGCATCTGTATTTACTACTCCTTCGGTGTATGTGAACAAAGGGGCTGTATCACTATATGAATCTCCAGGATAACCAATAGCACCTATTTGTTGTCCCATAGTTGCACGAACTCCATACCAATTTAATGATACAACATTATTGTTCATTGAAGGGCTTTTTGTATTTTCTGTTAATTTTAAAACTGCCAAATCTGCACACTCAGAATATCCTTGTAGTTTTGCATTTATCAATCTATCTTCACCATTGATGCCAATTAATAATTCACCTGCACCTACAACTACATGATTATTAGTCACAATATAACCATCATCATGAACAAAAAATCCAGTTCCCCATCCAGATCCACTCTCTTTTGTTGTGTTAACTTTTACCGTTCCTGCTTTAATCTTTTCAAATATCTCATCTGTAGTTTCACTATCCAAGCTTCTAATAAGCTCATTTGGATTTTTACCTGTAATACCTCGATCTGGATCGGTAATTGTAATACCTGTATTTGGATTTTCACCACATCCTGTCAATCCCACTAAAAGTGCACTTAAAACTAAGCTTAATTTTTTCATCTTTTTTCCCTTAAATGTATTTTTCTTTTTTTCTTAATCCTCAATTACCCCAAAAACCCAAAAACTCTACTTCTACTATGACCTCCTTATCAAATCTTTTTTACAAATAACTTCTTTGCCTATGCTGAAATTATGACATTTCAAATTTGGATTTTTTGGATTTTTTAAATAAGTGGCTCAATAATCTCTAGCAAGTTTTACTGCATTTGTAGCATTTATCTTGTTGATACTATATCTACCTATTTCATCAGAACTTTGGATTAAAATTTCTCTAATTTGATCAGGAGTTAGAGATAGATTTACACTTAACATCAGCGCGATAACTCCAGCTGTGATAGGAGTAGCTATGCTAGTGCCCGCCGTGTAGTCATAAGAGTTGTTTTCGAAAAGAGCTAAAACTCCTCTGCTTCTATTGGTATTGCCTCCTGGTGCTAATATATCTATGTTTTTTCCATAGTTTGTGTATGTAGCTTGTCTATTAAGCTCATTGCTAGCTCCAACTCCTATAACACTTGGTAATTCTGATATGTCTTTACCTCTTCTATAGTCTAAATTGTATCCATCATTGCCACTAGCAAAAACGATAGTGATACCTCTATCCTTTAACTCTTGGAGATAGCTCTCTATTATGGGAGAGATATTTCTAGTACCCCAGCTACAACTTATGATCTTAGCTCCACTGTTTTTAGCATATTTAAATGCTTTTAAAGTTGCTTCATCACTGCTTCCCACTTGTATCAAAACAAGTTTTGCCTCAGGAGCCGCGCCTATAAGTCCTTTACCATTTGCAGGTGAAGCCACAAGACCGGCCACAACTAAACCATGACCATCGATTTTAGGGTCGTCATATTTTATAGAGACATTTTTATTGTTATAACTAGCATTGTAAGTATCGATAATATTTCTTTGCAGGTCTTCATGAGTTATCTCAAAACTACCAGAGTCGATAACTGCGACAACCACACCAGCACCTCTTGTAATCTCCCAAGCCTCTTCTATATCAATATGTGCATTTTTATTGATGTTATAGTTTTGTGCAAATTTTTTATTATAGGCAAAATGCCAAGCATATTTAAAATAAGGCTCATCTTTGATAACATAATGAGGTGAGTTGTCATTATAAGGCTCATAATAAGATGAATTAGTATCCATGTTACAAGCTGTTAAACTGAACAGTAGCACTGCAAGGGTAATTTTCAAGAAAATATCTATCATCGTAGTTGATACTTTTTTATAAAATTAGGATGAGAAATCGTAATATTGTCTTCTAGGTATAGCTTTTGAGAAAGTTCAAAAACATCATCATCTTTTTTAACTGTTATCAAAAAAATCGATGATGTGATATTTTTAATATTTTTTAAATTGTATTTTTTAAAAATCTGTTGACAAGATTTATTTACTCCACATTTCAGAAGGACTTCTCTTTTTACTCCCATCCTTTGTCCATCTTGGTTTTCATAATACTCTATGATATCATCATCTATGAATCTTTGTTCTTTTAATTTATTTAAATATACTCTCTCTTGATGTGCAAAATAGTATATTTCACCCCAAGAGAGAGTGTAAAAAAGTAAAGTTAATGAAATAGCTTTTATAATCATCTTAAAATGTACTCCTAGTATTTTACAAACCCAAATTTAAATCTATTCTTTTTGTAAAAGTATTGTGGCATTAAAAATTTGGATTTTTTGGATTTAAGAATTATTATTGAGAAGGTGTAGTTAGAGACTACACCTTACGAGGAGGAGGATTATTAACTAATCCAACCTTGAAAAGTTTCTAAAAGTTCAAAATTATCTTCATGAAGATATCCCTCATCTTTTAATTTTTGCAAAAATAAAACTGCATCTTCTAAATATTTTATAGCTTTAACCTTATCTAGCTTGTACTCTACACCAAATAAAACATAATAATTATAAGCCATTCCATCTTGAAAATATTTACTACTTGGATTTAGTTCAATTAACCATTTATAAACTTCCAATGTATCCTCAACTCCTTTTTGCTCGTCCAAAGTATAATAAGCCCAATACATAGAATTTAAGTTTATAGATATAAGTCTTTGTGTACCATCATTTTTTGGATTGATTACAATTAATTTTTCCAAAATCTCGTGTGCTTTTTTTCGTTGCTCCAACTCTTTTGATGGTTCCTGTAATTGGCTATAAACTATACCTATACCATTATAATTCCAAGCTAAATCTTTTTGCCAAGATATATTATCTGGATTAAGCTCAACTAATTTTTTTCGAATCTTTTGTTCATCATTGTATATTATTAATGATTCCTTTAGATCACCTTCTGAAAAATGGATACCTCCTACAACCGCATAAGTTGTAGCTAAACTCTCTTGCCAAGATATATTGTCTGGATTAAGCTCAACTAACTCTTCTTCAATTTTTTGGGCATTACTATATACTACTAATGCCTCTGCTATTTTTCCTTCTGACTTATAAATAGCTCCTATACCTTTATAATTTATAGCTAAAAGTTCTTTCCAAGAAGTATTGTTGGAATCAATTTCTAATAACCTATAGTAAATATCTTGTGCCAATTTAAACTGTTTTATAGCTTCTGTTAAATTATCTTGTTGTGTATAAAGATAACCAATGTATGAGTAATTGAAAGATAAAATTAAAAGCCAATCACTATTTTTTGGAGCAAAATTAACTAATTCTTTATTAATTTTTAGTGCTTTTTTATACTCATCTTCTGCCATTTTATATTTTAATTGTGCTTCTTGATACTTTAACTCTACTTCTTGCTCCTTTTTTTCGATTTTAAACATATCTGATTGATAGTGTAAAAGTAGACCTTGAATTATATATGCATTACCTAAGTTCATATAGATTTTTGATAAATCACTTTTCCATAAATTATTGTTTGGATCGATTATTACCAATGCTTCTCTGATATCTAATGCTTTTTCAAATGCTTGTAGTGACTCTTTATATTTATCTTGTTTTTGATAAATATAACCAATATCTTTATAACTTATAGATAATGCTCTTTGCCACTTATTGTTATCAGGTTCAAATTCAACTAATTTTTTTCTGATTTTAAGTGAATCTTTGTAAAGTTTTTCTGCATCTTTTAATTTACCCTGTTGATTATATGTGTTAGCTATATATTGATAACTTGATGATATATCATATTGCCATATGGTATTATTTGGATTATCTTTTATTAACTCAATTCTGATTTTTAATGCTTCTTGAAAAAACTCCAATGCAGATGATAAATCACCTAGTTTTTTATCATAAATTAAGCCAATATCATCATACATATTTGCTAAATTTTGTTTCCATTTAGAATTATCAGGTTCTAACTCTATCAACTCTTTATAGATATTAACAGCTTTAAAATACTCTTGTAATACCTCTTTTGATTTGCCTTCTAGCTTATAAATTTCACCTTGATTTGCATGTGATTTAGCTCTTAGGCTTAAATTCTTTAGACTTATATCTTGTTCATCAGTTGACTCTAACTGTCTGTTCATCTCCAATTGCAATCCTACTAAAAACCCCATTTTAGTTTCATCATCAATTTTATCTTCCACTAACGGTTTTCTCATTATCTCTTGCTGTGCACTTAGTATACTTTGATAATTTTGAAGCATAGTTTGTACTTTTATAATTTCTTTAGATTCTTGAAACGAGTTTAATAACTGTTCTTTGACCTTTTCTATATTTACTTCAATTTGCTTAGTACTATTTTTATCATCTAATTGTAGGTACTTTCCAACCTTTGTTTGCATATCTTGCAAGATATCCACTCTCCCAATAGGTGCTAACTTATCTCTTAAATCATTAAGCATAAATTCTGCTAATTTTTGAGTTTCTACTTTTGCAGTTTGCGCTTTCTCCTCTTCAGCTTTTGCTGCTTGCACTGAGCTATATACTGCAAATAGACCAATCACTCCAGCTACCAATATCCCTCTTCTTTGCCACTTTTTCTGCTTAACTCTATCTTGCGAACTCTCTACAAAACTCAAGATATCTCTACTTAGCTCATCTCTTCTTCTACTCACCAAATCCAAAGCTTCATTTATCGGAAATCCATCATTTAATAGAAGTGATTTTTCATCTTTTTTGTTGGCATTTTTCCAATCATGACTTAATCTTTCTAATCTCTCTCTTATGATGATATCTTGCCCAGCTATTGAAATGATTTTTACAGCTCTATCCCAATTGTTAAAAAGTGCTTCATGTGCTACTCTTATGGCGATATTTCCAAATGAGTCTCTATCTTTTACAAACAGTCTTACATCTTTATTACTCATAATCTCTATGATATTTACTTTTTCTTTATTCTCTTTGATGCTATCATAGTTGATTGTTTTTGCACTTTTTTGTCTGCTATCTTCTTGTGATATAGTCACTAACATCCGTATCAGTGATTCAAAAGCTTTTTTACCACTTGATGTCAAGTTGTTATATACAGCTTCTGCTTTTTGACCTACAGCTCCCTCTATCTCTCCCATCTTTTCATAAGCTTCAAATGTTAATACATTCTCTTTGTCTCTTGCTATATATAACTCTTCTAACACATACTCCAAAAGAGGTAGAGATGTCCCGTTTTTAGTGGCATTTTCTAAAAGAACTTCATCTAAATCTTTACCATCTTTTCTCTCATATCTAACTCCGGCTTCTAAAGAGGGCTTGATGATAAGCTCTCTAGTTTGTGAGACAGAGGGAAACGATAGTAAATATCTACTCTCTTTGTGACTTAATAACTCTTTTAGCTGGGGCAAATCATCAGCATCTTTTATAAAATCACTTCGCATAGATGCAAACACCCAAAAATAACCACTTTTTACAAAAGTATTGATAATGTTTATAAACTGCTCTTTGTGTTCTTTAGAAAATGCTTTATTTGTAAATATCTCTTCAAATTGATCGATGATGATAACTATCTTTACCGTTGCCTCTTTTATCAACTTTTTTTCATATCTAATTTTGTTTATGACTCGTTTTATTGGGGTGATGTCTGATAAAAGAGACTCTTTAAATGTTTGAGGTGAATATGAAAGAGCTCTTAACTCCTTTTCAAATGTCTTAAAAAGTGCAGCTGAGAGAGAGTGCAATAGATCGGTTGGGTTATCATTTGGTTTAAATATAGAGTGTTTTATTACAGCCACATCTTTAGCAATATCACTCTGGAGAAGATAGGGCAGTACTCCAGCTTTTAGAAGTGATGATTTACCACAACCACTAGCTCCAACAACAAGTAAAAATGGATGTTTCTCTTTTTCTAAATTTAAAAAAGTTGTTCTTATCTGATAAATCTGCTCTCGTCGTCCAAAAAATATATCTTCATGTTCTAATTCAAATGAGTTCAATCCTCTAAAAGGACTCCCTTTAAACCATCTAGTCTCTTCACCTATCATCTTTTTTAGATAAGTTTTCA
>Ga0256834_1002595_pt1 | contig 11301 bp, 8 predicted proteins | sample 4281140metaG_FD_190536 | JGI IMG/M metagenome (GOLD analysis project Ga0256834, IMG submission 190536) | Hydrothermal vent microbial communities from East Pacific Rise, Pacific Ocean - 4281-140 | ecosystem: Environmental > Aquatic > Marine > Hydrothermal vents | place: Pacific Ocean: East Pacific... | reverse complement strand
AAAGAGCCTGTTAGTAATTATTTAGACTTAGCAATAAAAATGGCAAGCCCTGTTCCATTGCTGAATGACAAAAATCAATTAGATATTACATCAAATACAGAAATAAATGACCCTGTAACAGAAGAGGGTTTGCACCTTTTACCAGAGAGGGCAAGAAGGCAGATTAATAACCTGCTTAAAGCGTTTGAGAAAACAAATGTTTCTCCTATTTTGAAAGGCTCTTTGGAGAATTATGCTAATGAGTTAGATCAAGGTTTTGGCTTTGAAATTACCTATCTTGATGACGATATGGCAATAATTCGTTCAGAACGTGATGCTGATAATGATAAAATATGGTGCGAAGCTGGGGTGGAAACAGCAATCAATAAACTAAGTGAAATTCATGATGAAATACAAAGGCATTATCCATTAGATTTAGAGCGTGAAAAATATATTGAACAATTTCCAATTAATTCTGAACGGTTTGATAGTGAAGAATATAAAAAAACACTTGAAGAATTTGTTAAAGCTACTGAAGCCGCATATGAAGATGGGAAAGTAACAAAAGAATATTTGGAAGATGTAAAGAGGCAAGAAAGACAATATAAGGATATTGCTACACTTTATCCAACACCTGAGATTGTTATCCCAACCAAGGATCAAGTTAATCCTGAAAAAGTGAAGAAGAGGTTTTTGTTTAGAGTTTTAGGTTTTGGAGGCGGAACACTTGGCGTTGTACATAAAGTTTCTTCTATTTTGGATAGTGAGGCGGTAAAAAATTTACTTTCATTTGCTCAAGAGCTTATTGAAGATATTATTAAGTGAATATAGGCTGGATTGCGGCTTTCGCCGCAATGACGGGGATTACGGTGACAGTTACCGTATTAATTATTGTTCTTTTTCTTTCTCCCGCGTTTTTGTGCAAATAAGGGGCGGTCTAGTTTTGTTTCCAGATTTTTTATAAAATCATCATTACCAACTGGTCTGCCAATTATTTCTGCTTTTCGCAACGGCTCAAAATCTTCATTGCTCCAGTTTTGCAGCAAGAATTTTTGGAATTTTCCAGTACGTGCAATTACTGGATCAATACTGGTTAAGCCATCATCTTTTCCTATTAGATGAGTTTGAACACTTGACCATTTCCAATCCTTCGCCCGCTTGACCAAACCCGCACGAACAGGATTTAAACTTACATAGGCAATTGCATTGTAAAGATGCGCTTCATCCATCACAACTGAGCTATATCTGCCCTGCCACAAATGACCAGTCCATTCGTTTTGGGCATTGATACGTGCCGAATAACGCCGATGCGCATTTGCAACTGTTTGGCGCAAACCGTCTTCATTTTTTGGGACTATAATTAAATGAACATGATTTGGCATTAAACACCAAGCCAAAACCTCACTTTGCGCCTTTTCAACTGCCACCTTAAGCATAGAAATATAGCTACGATAATCATCATCAGAAAAAAACACCCGCTCTCTCCTATTTCCCCGCTGGGTAATATGATGAGGAAGTCCAGGAATAACTATGCGAGCAAGACGAGCCATAGAAGTAACGTTATTGAGTAAGTTAAGAAAAGTCAATACGGTAGCTGTCACCGTTATTCCGTTATTTCGTTCAGCATGACAGCGGCGGAGATATTGCCCAATAAATTACAGTGCAGTTATCGAATTAAAGTTTTTCTTTGTCTTTTTCGGCGTTAGACCATCATACGTCATTGCGGATTTAATCCGCAATCCAGCAGCCTGCAGTCTAGCAGGATAGGGACTTTTACAAACAACAGTCCTGCGCATCAAAAACTTGGCTCTATAGATTGCGCAAGCACCGTAATGACAGCAGTGTATTTTGTTATGCTGAGCGAAGTCGAAGCATCTTAGATCTTTCGTAGCTCGATATAGTGATAGCCCTCATAGTGAGCCTGCCGAATTATCACTATGAGGGGCAAGGTAACATCTGGGTTGCTACGCTCGTTTCATTCATCCACAATGATTTTATGTTGTCAAATTTAGAGGTTTTTTATTTCTTTTCTCTCTTGCAAAAAATAAAAAATTCATCCAATATGAATTCACCAAATATCGCAAATTGCGAATTTTAGGATTGAGTTGATGAATAATAAAAGAACAAAAGCAAAGGCTATTGCTCGCACCGATCAAGTTGCGGCATACTGTTTTTTGTCGGCACTTTTATTGCTTCCTCTCCTAAGCCTGCTCCTTATCAGCCTCTAGTCATTGACTGCTCATTCCATTTTAGAGCGGGTGGTTAGAGGATATTTTTCAACAAAATAAACAGTTTTTTGGCTTGATAGATGATTATATTTTGCCTCAATTAGGATAAAGAACATGACTAATAATATAAATAATAAAGAGCAAATTTTTATATTTGATACAACCCTTCGTGATGGTGAGCAATCTCCAGGTGCAACTATGACGCTTGAAGAAAAACTTGAAATTGCAAACCTACTTGATGATATGGGCGTTGATATTATTGAGGCTGGTTTTCCTATTGCCTCAAATGGTGATTTTGAAGCGGTGAGCGAGATTGCTCGGCAATCAAAAAATTCTGTCATTGCTGGTCTGGCGCGCGCAATTCCCGCTGATATTGAGCGGGCAGGGGAAGCGGTAAAAAATGCCAACCGTGGGCGTATTCACACATTCGTTTCTACCTCGCCAATCCACCTTGCTCATCAGATGAAGAAAACTCAAGACGAGGTGCTAGAAATTATCACCAAAACCGTGAGCCAAGCACGCAATTTAATTGATGATGTTGAATGGTCTGGCATGGACGCAACTCGCACTCCTGTTGACTTTTTAGCTCGATGTACCGAGGCAGCAATTAAGGCAGGTGCAACTACAATTAACATTCCTGATACGGTGGGATATTCCACCCCTGATGATTATTATCAGCTAATTCATGATATAATCTCGATGGTGCCGAATAGCGATAAAGCAATTTTTTCAACCCATTGCCATAATGATTTAGGCATGGCAGTTGCAAACTCTTTAGCGGGCGTGCGGGCAGGGGCAAGACAAGTTGAATGTACAATAAATGGCCTAGGAGAGCGAGCAGGCAATGCCGCACTTGAAGAAATTGTGATGGCAATTCGCACCCGATCTGATGGCTTGCCATATCACACAAATATTGATGCAACGCATCTCTCGAAAGCCTCAAAAGTCGTTTCAATGGCGGCAAATTTCCCCGTGCAGTATAATAAGGCAATTGTTGGTAAAAACGCCTTTGCTCATGAAAGCGGCATACACCAAGATGGCATGTTAAAAAATGCCCAAACTTATGAAATTATGACCCCTGAATCTGTGGGGCTTAAACAAACATCCTATGTGATGGGCAAACATTCTGGACGGCACGCATTTAAGAAAAAACTTGAGGAAATGGGATATGTGCTTGGCGATAATCAGTTTCAAGAAGCATTTGTGCGATTTAAGGATTTAGCTGATCGTAAGAAAAATGTTTATGATGAAGATATAGCAGCACTTGTTGATGATGAAATGGCATCAAGTAATGATAAGATAAAATTGCTTGAATTAGAGGTTACTTCTAAAACTGGTGGTGAGCATCGTTGTTTTATTAAACTTGATGTAATGGGCGAAGAGGTTTCGCTTATTGAGGAGGGCGAAGGCTCGGTTGATGCAATTTTTAACGCAATTAAAAAAGCAGTAGGGGCAAACCCACATTTGCTTCTTTATGGCGTAGATGCAGTAACAGGGGGAACAGATGCGCAAGCTAATGCGCAAGTTCGCCTAGAGATGGACGGAAAAATAGCCTCAGGGCGCGCCACAGAGCCAGACACGTTAGTGGCTTCCGCAAGGGCTTATCTAAGTGCATATAATCGTTTGCTGGTAAATAAAGGAGCATCAGCACAAGGTGCAATGAGTGGATAGGGGTTTGGGGAAATAGGTTGCAGGTATTTTTAACTCAGCTATTTCCCTAATCCATCATCTCATCACGCTCTAGCAACTTTTCCATATTATATTGCGTAAGAGTGGGTGCAAAAGAACCATCTTCATATCTATCATCTGAAACCGTGCAGTTTCTACCACAAATCATGATTGTAATCTCTTTATAGCTATCAGTAAACCAAATCCGCCCACCCGGAGTTGATATATATCCATCGACCTCTTCATATATATCAGCCTCTAAATCAGCAGAAGATGGAAGTTCTGAATCTGCTTCAATATGATATGCTCCATGCGTATGATATGATGCAAAAATATTCATATCTATCGGCGGCTCATCTGCATAACAACTATCCTCTTTGCCCTTTGTCGGCTCAGTTGCGATATATTCATCATTATCGTTAAGGCCAAAATACCCGCAATATTCTCTTTTCTGAGCGATTGATATTGGTTGCAATTTATCAAAAAACTCCGTTACGAATTTAATTTCATCTGCATCTTGCGCTGTTGCAGAATTTATTAAAAAAACTAAACTAATATAAAAAGCTGTAATATATTTCATTTTGACTTCAATTTTACTATGGTATTTTGAGAAATAACTTATCATTGGACATAAAATTTTGTCAACTTTCCTATTGACCTATAGGAAAAACCCTATATTTATCCTCTTATGAGTGAAATGAAAAAATTTATTGATGCTATTGAGGCATTTTTGGGCAAGCATAGTTGGACTCCAACCCGTTTTGGCCGTGAGATTGCGGGCGATCCGTTATTTGTATTTGATTTACGTGATGGGCGTGAGCCACGTAGTGAAACTCGCAATAAAGTCCTTAAAACTATGGCTAAATTTAGTGATAGTGGAAAATTATCTCCGCTTCGCTTAGGCGTTGCAGGTTTAGGAACAGTTGGCGCAGAACTCGTGCGTATTTTAGAAAAAGACGGAAATTCTATCTCTCGCAAAATAGGACGTGAAATTATTGTTTCTGCCGTTGGCGCACGCTCAAGATCACGTGATCGTGGTGTAGATTTGTCAAATGTAACATGGTTTGATGATCCAGTTGAACTTGCAAAATCAGAAGAAATAGATTTATTTGTAGAGCTAATAGGGGGCGAGGACGGCCCAGCTCTTGCGTCAGTAAAAGCGGCATTATCTATTGGTAAACCAGTTGTCACGGCAAATAAAGCATTACTTGCAAAACATGGTGTAACCCTGGCTTCTATTGCCGAAAAAACTGGTGCGCAACTTGGTTTTGAAGCTGCAGTCGCTGGTGGAATTCCAGTGATAAAAGCCTTAAGAGAAGGCTTAGGAAGCGCAAGTGTAACCCGAGCTTATGGTATAATGAACGGCACATGTAATTATATTCTCTCTCGTATGGGATGTGAGGATATTTCATTTGAAGACTGCCTAAAAGATGCACAAGAGCTTGGTTATGCCGAGGCCGACCCGACTTTTGATGTGGGTGGTTTTGATACTGCTCACAAGTTGGCAATTCTTACCTCGCTTTGTTTTGCAACACAAATTGCCCCCGATGAAATTTTTGTTGAAGGTATAACTGCAATCACACAAGCAGATATTAAGGTTGCAAATGATTTAGGCTATAAAATCAAGTTACTTGGCCTAACGCAATTTTCACCAGAGGGAATTGAGCAAAGGGTTCACCCAACCTTAGTTCCTAAAACTAGTGCAATTGCAGGCGTTGACGGCGTGTTAAATGCGGTAGTGCTTGAAACAGACCACGTGCAGGAATTAATGTTAAGCGGGCCAGGAGCAGGGGGCGCAGCAACGGCTTCTTCTGTTCTTTCAGACATTTTGGATATTGCACGAGGTACATCTGTGCCGCCACTTGGCGTGCCAAGTGACGAGCTTGCGCCATATAAACGTGCGCCAATGCGCACCCATGAGGGCGGCTATTATATTCGCTTTAATGCCAAAGATGTGCCAGGTACTTTGGGTGTTATTACTACTAGTATGGGAAACCAAGAAATTTCGATCGAGAGCATAATTCAACGTCCTGATTTGCAAGCAGACGGTGCGGATAATAATGCTGAAAAAACCAGAACTATTATTCTAATAACCCATGAAACAATGGAAAAAAATGTACGAAAAGCCCTAGGGGAAATCGAAAAAAGCGGCTTAGTAATCGGCAACGCTCAGCTAATTCGTATTGAGAAATTTTAATAATCATTCATGCATTTGTGACTTAGGTTATTGCTTTTATTACAGTTTTTGATATTTTATTTTCAATGTATAATGTAACATTAGTGGTGAAAATATTTACTAGTTATTTTATCTCCTAGACCTTTCACCATAAATCCGCTTTATTATTCCCATGCAAAATGAAGAACACTATTTCCTTAATGTCAAAAAATCCATAAGCGAAAAGGCTTGGGTTGATCGTCTTAACCCAGAGGCAGCTCGGCTCGCTGGGGCTATGAGTTCGCAATTGGGATTAAGTGAAATTGTCGCTCGCATTTTGGCTGGCCGTGGCATTGATGTTGATGGTGCAAATAATTTTTTAAACCCTACCATTCGTGAATTAATGCCAGATCCATCTATTATGGTTGATATGGATAATGTTGCATCTCGCATAACAAAGGCCATCAAAAATAAAGAGAAAGTTGCTCTTTTTGGTGATTATGATGTTGATGGTGCTTGCTCGGTTGCGCTGATGCAGCTTTATCTTGAGCATTTTGGCATAAAAACCATAACCCATATTCCAGATAGGATTTTTGAGGGTTATGGGCCCAATATTGCAGCAATGGATAAATTTGTTGAGCAGGGTGCATCACTTATTATCACGCTAGATTGCGGCACAACAAGTTTTGAAGCAATTGAGCATGCTAGAAATCTTGGTGCAGATTTTTTGGTTATAGATCATCATCTTGGTGATGAAAATCTGCCCCAAGCAAATGCCATTGTAAACCCCAATAGAGCCGATGACATAAGCGAATTGGGTTATCTATGTGCCGCTGGTGTTACTTTTATGACCTTGGTCGCAGTAAACCGAGAATTACGAAATAATGGCATAAAAAACCTCCCCGACTTGTTAAAGCAAATTGATTTAGTAGCTTTGGCCACTATTTGCGATGTTGTGCCGCTTATAGGCTTAAACCGTGCATTTGTTTTGCGAGGGGTTGAGCTTATGCGTAAAAAGTCAAACATTGGAATTGCGGCACTTGTTTTGGTTGCAAGAATAAGCGGGCCAATAAACCCCTATCACCTTGGTTTTATTATTGGGCCACGCATTAATGCAGGGGGGCGCATTGGTGATGCCACGCTTGGCGTGCGTTTGTTGACTTCAAAAGATGAAAATGAAGTAGAGCATATTGCCAACACTCTGCATGAGTTAAATTATGAACGCCAAAATATTGAAATACAAGCAGTTGAAGAAGCAACGGCCATTGCTGAAGCAGAAATTGGCGAGGGGGAGGGCGCACCAGTTTTAGTGTTAGCTTCAAAAGACTGGCATCAAGGCGTAGTTGGGCTAGTTGCATCACGCCTAAAAGATAAATTCAACCGCCCAGCTTTTGCAATTGCTCTTACGCCAAACGCTAAAGCAACAGGCTCAGGACGATCAATAACAGGGGTAGATTTAGGATCAGCCATTCTTAAGGCAGTTGAAAAAGACATTATTGTAAAGGGTGGCGGCCATGCAATGGCGGCAGGAATATCACTTTTACCAGAGCAAATAGCAGATTTTCGCTCTTTCCTTCATGATGAGCTTGAGGAAGATGTGAAAATTTCCCGTGCTAGTAATTTTTTAAAAATTGATGCCGCAATTACCGCCAGAGCCGCTAGCGTGGAGTTTATTCATCAAATTGAACAGGCAGGGCCATTTGGTACAAAAAACCCAAACCCAATTTTTGCCTTTCCTTCCCATAGAGTGAAATATGCAAAAATTGTTGGCAAAGGCGGGCATGTAAGTTTTAGCCTTTTGTCGGGTGATGGCGCACGCCTACAGGCAATTGCTTTTCGTGCAGCTAACACAGCTTTGGGTGATGTATTATTGCACTCAACAGATGCTAAGCCGTTACACATTTGCGGTACAATAGGCATTAATCACTGGCAAGGGCGAGAAAATGCTCAACTCCGTGTGATTGATGCAGCAATTGCCTAAACTTGTATTTTTGCCATATTTAACGCTAGAATAAACTGTTAACGGTCCTTTTTTATTGATGGAAGTCAAAATGGGAAGTTATGAAGTTAAAAATGAAGACAAAAAAGCCTGTGGTTTTTGGCTAAATATCGGCTCAAGAATAGTTGAGTGGGTTGGTGGTTTTTTGCTTGGCACGCCCAGCTGGGGCGCATTAAGTATAGTTTTTCCGAATGCCCGCATTGCTACAATTGGCAATAAAAATGATGACAATCACGCTAAGTTAAAGCTAAACAACCTCAAACTTTTTGGCTCAATTAGACGCCGTGGCACTTTGGGTTTCTCTAGCGCATATATGAGGGGGGATATTGAAAGCGAAGATTTAACTGCATTATTCACCTTTTTCTTAAAAAACCGCAACCTGTTTGAAAAAGCAGGAAAAGGCTGGGTTGGTAGAGCAGCCAGTGACCTTGCCTATCATTTATCAAGGGCAAATTCTCGCCATCAAGCAAAAGAGAATATTGCTGAGCATTATGACTTAGGCAATGATTTTTATGCGCTTTGGCTAGATAAATCTATGACCTATTCATCTGCCATTTTTAATGCTGATAACCAAACTCTTACCCAAGCACAAAACACAAAATATCAAAAAGTTGCTGACTTAGCAGGAATAAAAAAAGGGGCTTGGGTATTTGAAATTGGTTCTGGTTGGGGTGGCTTTGCCCAATTTATCGCCAAGGAATATCAAGCAAATCTATATGGTATCTCTCTATCAAAAGAGCAAATAAAATATGCCAAACAACGCATAAAAAATTTAAGCCTAGATAATCTAGCCTCTTTTCATTTTGAAGATTATCGAGATAGCGTTGGTCAGTTTGATAATGTTTGCTCAATTGAAATGATTGAAGCCGTGGGTGAGGAGCGTTGGCCAGAATATTTTAAGGCCGTTTATAATTTGTTAAAACCAAATGGCACAGCCGCAATTCAAGCAATTACTATTAATGAAAACGATTTTTTTGAGTATCGAGCCAACCCAGATTTCATTCAACGATATATTTTTCCAGGTGGCATGCTGCTAACAAAACAGGCAATGGCTACGCAGGGGAAAAGGGCAGGGCTTGAGTTAATAGGGCAAGAAACATTTGGCGCATCATACGCAAAAACCTTGCGAGAATGGCGTAAAAATTTCATCACACAATGGCCAAAAATAAAGGCTCTAGGTTTTGATGAAAAATTCAAACAAAAATGGATTTATTATCTGAGCTATTGCGAAGCAGGATTTGATAATGGCGTGATTGATGTAGGGATTTATCAATATTCCAAAGATGTAATGAGGGGGTAAAAGTTTTATCTAAGTAATCAATACGGATACTTTTATTTTGAACTTAAGTTAAATTGATAATAGAGTAAAATGAAAAGGGCGAACATGACCTCTATTACAAAAAACCCAATATCCTATAATGGGCAGCTTTCTCACTCTCAAAACCCAGAAAATTTAATTTCTGATGCAATTAAACTGGCTCAAAAAGAGGCTAATGATGCAGAGAGCGCAACAAGAGAAGCTAAACATAGTGCTAAAAGAAATTATCAGTTTGTTAACCAGATGCAACAAAGTGAAAAATATAACACTTTAAATTCAATAGGCATTGGAACAGATTATTCAAATCAACTAGGTGATGTTAAAGAACTTGCTGGTCATAACCTTGCCTATGCAAGTGAAGCATATTTAAAAGCGGATAGCGCAAATTATGCATTTGATAAAATTGACCGCCCAGAGGGGGCATTATTAAAAGAGATAATAGCAAATGTAGAGGATCAAGCATTAACAACCCTAGCATATTCAAAAAAGAGCCTTCAATTTGCATCAGAGCAATATTTCAAGGCAAGTGAGTTATTGCAATCCTCTAATTGGGGTGAGTTTGCTAGCCCTAATTATATATTGAAGAGAGTAGTAACAAGCGCAAAAGAGAATTTAGATATTGCAGAAAAAGCCTATGATGAGTCTTTAGAAGCACTGGCATCAATTAGTAAATTATATAATTTAACAAAAGATTCAATTCAAGTTGTTGAGCCTGCAGTTCGCCCTGCTGTAAAAGGCAATAGCGGGTTTCAAAAAGGACTTGGCAAGATAACTGACCAGTCTCAAATTGAGGCAATTAACGATAGCATTACCCAATTACAAAAAGAAACGTTGGAAGCAGAGCTGATTTCACTAAAAGACTTTAACAATGTCAAAAATGATAAGAAGCATCACTCAAAAGAAATGAGACTTATACAATATGCTGATCGGATGATAGCTATGGGTTTTAAGGACGAGTTCAGGGACGCTCTGATAAAGAATTCTAAAAAAATTAGCGATAGCTATTCAACTTCACAACAAGCCTATTCTAGCTTAGATTATGTCAACTTTCATGCTCACAAAATAGAAAATCCAAATGATAATGGTTTTAGAAAATCTGTAGAGAACCTATATAGAAGCCTTGAGGCTACACTAGAAAAAACACGGACAAATTATATTTTTGCAGGTAATAGACATTATGCAGCTGAAAATCTCTTAGAGACGATTGTTTTTAAGAATGCAGATTCAAATTTTGTTTATAAAACAAATCTATCTATTGCAGAAAAATCTTATGAATCAGCTAAAGATACGTATGAAGCCACCATTGAAGCATTTGAAGCAGTTCGTGATTTAGAAGAACTAACCAGAGAAAAAAATACATTTTAGCCTGCTAAACTAATATTGAGCGAAGCGAATACCCAAATTTCTTCGCTCTCTCTTTTTAAATGATATTGACTTTATCAAATTATAAAAATCTAAACAATTAACACTTGAGTTCAGCTTGCTCTTTTGCCTTACCAATTGGAGTCGTGAACAAAGCCAAAAACTCCCAAACTCAAAGTTTTGCACAAAACGGCGGGGGTGTCGGGGACGGGAGCAAAAGCGACCAACGGCGACAAGAGAAAGACAAGTCGGGGGTGTCGGGGACGGGAGCGCAAGCGACCAACGGCGACAAGAAAAACCAAAGCCAAAAACTCCCAACCCCATTGTCTTGCACCAAACGGCGGGGGTGTCGGGGACGGGAGCGCAAGCGACCAACGGCGACAAGAGAAGATGGTACGCCACAGAAGGTTAAAAAGGGGAATCGAACCCCTGTTTCCGCCGTGAAAGGGCAGCGTCCTAACCGCTAGACACAAAGTGTTGCCAAAAAACTGCTATGCAGTTTTTTACTTGAGGCAATACGACCACAAAGAATCATCGTCATACATGAGGGGGAATGGTACGCCCAAGGGGAATCGAACCCCTGTTTCCGCCG
>Ga0256834_1002594_pt1 | contig 11307 bp, 8 predicted proteins | sample 4281140metaG_FD_190536 | JGI IMG/M metagenome (GOLD analysis project Ga0256834, IMG submission 190536) | Hydrothermal vent microbial communities from East Pacific Rise, Pacific Ocean - 4281-140 | ecosystem: Environmental > Aquatic > Marine > Hydrothermal vents | place: Pacific Ocean: East Pacific... | reverse complement strand
CCGTTTTTATAGTGGGTTTCTTCGGATAAACCCTGCCCCATACCCATCCAGACAGAACCTTCGATCTGGCCTTTAACCGCTAGCGGATTGATGGCGAAGCCGCAATCGAGCGCCACCCAGACCTTGTCTACCTCGATCTGGCCAGTATCAGGATCAACCGCAACTTCAACAACTTGTGCGGCATAGCTAAAGCCCATGGTAGAGCCTACTGCACCACCACGATGCTTGCCGCCTTGAGCCTTGATCGGGGTGGTGAATGTGCCTTTGACGTTTATGGTGCCTTCTTCGGCCAGCGCTGCGATGGCGACATCCTGGAACGGCAGGGCGGATTGGGAACTGCCAGCAACAAAGAAGCTTTCGCCAGCGCATTCGATTTGATCCGGTGTTACGTCCAGTTTTTTGGCAGCGGCGGCGACCAGTTTTTCACGTATGGCTTTGGCAGCCTCGATTGCGGCGTTGCCGACCATAAAGGTGACGCGCGAGGAATAGGAGCCGTTGTCTTTGGGGGTGACGGCACTGTCATTGGTCACAACCCGCACGCGGGATAAATTGATGCCGAGGATTTCGGCGGCGGCCATGGCGACGATTGTGGTGGAGCCTTGGCCAATGTCTGACGCGCCAGTAAAGGCGGTGATGGCCCCGTCGAAATCGAGTTTCATCGACACAACAGCGTGGGGTTCGCCGGTCCAGTGTACCGGCTTGGCGGCCCCGGAAACGTAATGCGAACAGGCCATGCCAAGGCCGCGCCCTTCGGGCATTTGGCCGATACGTTCGTTCCATCCGCTGGCGGTTTTGACCTTTTCGACACATTCGGGCAGGCCGTAGGAATTGATCATCAGGCCGTTGGCGGTGAACATCGGCGCCTCTAGCATGTTGGCTTTGCGCACCTCGAACGGATCCAGGCCAAGCTGCTTTGCCATGCGATCCAGCACACATTCAAACGCGTGGCGCACATCCACGGTGCCATGGCCCCGCATGGCGCCGCAGGGCGGGTGGTTGGTGTAAAGGCGGTAGCCATCGTATTTGATTGCGGGGATGTCATAAAGGCCATGCAATAATGCGCCTGCGTACAGGATTGTGACAAGGCCGTAGCCCGCATATGCGCCGCCGCTCATCACGACCTCGCAGGCGGCGGCGGTGATTTTTCCGGTTTTGGTCAGGCCGATTTTCATCTTAACTTCGGTGTTGGGGCGGCCACGATGGGTGATGAAGGTTTCTTCGCGGCTTAGCTGCATCATCACTTTGCCGCCGACCTTGCGGGCCAGCAGGGTGGTGATGATCTCAAAGTTCAGGGTTTCGGTGCGGGAACCGAAGCCGCCGCCGACGAATGGCTTGATCACGCGGATTTGCGAGGCGTCCATTTCGAGGCAACGGGCAAGGGTTAGGTGGACGTAGAACGGCACTTGGCTGACGGAGTGCAGGGTCAAGCGGTCGCGGGTCACATCGTATTCGGCCAGTGCCGCGTGGGGTTCCATTTGCGCGTGGTTGATTTCGGCGCAGTCGAAAACCTGCTCAACCACCAGATCGGCCGCGGCAAAGCCTTCGTCTATCTCGCCAAATTCGTGATGGACTTCGCGTTCCAGATTGCCGGGTTTGTTATCGTGCAGTAGTTCGTCAGAGGATGCACGGGATTCCTTGGGGGTGTAAACGGCGGGAAGGGTTTCTATTTCCAACTCGATCAGTTCAAGGGCGGCCTCGGCGGTTTGAGCATCAATGGCGGCGACGGCGGCGATTGCCTCGCCACGATAGCGTACCTTGTCGCGCGCCATGGGATATTCGTTCATGGCGATGGGAATTACGCCATAGGTGAAGGCGCAGTCATCGCCGGTAACGATTGCAAGCACGCCATCAAGGGCAAGTGCCTTGGACGTATCAATGCCGATAATCCGCCCATGGCTGACGGGGGAACGCAGAATGCGGCCGACCAAGTTGTCTTGCGCTATCAGATCGGCGGTGAAAACGGCCTTGCCGGTAACTTTCTCGATACCATCGACCAGTGGGACGGGTGTGCCTGCAATGCCGTTGTTCATTGGGTTGCCTCCGCCGCCAACCGCACGGATTTGATGATTTTCACGTATCCGGTGCAGCGGCACAGGTTGCCGCCCAATGCCTGCTTGATTTCATCGTCATTGGGATTCGGGTTCTGGCGCAACAAGGCCTCGGCTGTCAGGATCATGCCCGGGGTGCAGAACCCGCATTGGGTGCCCAGGTTTTCATGAAAGGACTGTTGCAGGGGGGTTAGGACGCCTTTTCGGGCCTGGCCCTCGATGGTTTCAACGGTTTTTCCGTTGCATATGGATGCAAGGGTTATGCAGGACGGCCGGGGCTTTCCATCTACTAAAACCGTGCATGCGCCGCACTCGCCACCATCACAACCGGATTTCGCCCCAGTCAAGCCTCTGATATCGCGAAGATAATCCAGCAAAAGCATGTTGTCATCAACCGCGTCGGCAAATTGTTTACCATTTATCTTTAGGCTGATAATCTGCTTCATAGGTCGGCCTTTTCAGGGTTGAATGCTGTAAATACAAATTAAAGTACCACAATACCTATTTTAATGCTAGGTGTTATGTGGGCAAGTCTGAAAGCGGGGCAGGAGCGGTATGGAACCAGAGCAAGGTAAAATTGTAATTCGTCGTGTTGAAAGCGCTGATGTTGCTGTAATTATTGCGCTGGATAAGCGGATTACCGAACTTGCCAAGCCAGAGTATTGGCAGGACATTTTTGAACGCTATTCCATCCGGGGCAAAGATGAACGGTTCTTTCTGGTGGCCTGCAACACGAATAAAGACGTTTTGGGTTATATCGTGGGTGCCGTCCGTGGCTGGGAGTTTGGCAGCGAACCCAGCGGATGGGTTTTCGGGTTTGCTGTTGAGCCGGATACGCGCCAACAGGGGATTGGAGAAAAACTGTTTATGGCGATTTCGGCTAAATTTGCCGAAACCGGCGCCAAAACTATCCGCACCTTGGTGCCGCGCCAGAACCCGTTGCACATGGCGTTTTTCCGCAGCGAGGGTATGGTAGCAGGGCCATATATCCAGTTGGAAATGGAACTTTGAAGAGCAGGGAGCAGACCTAAATGCAAAAATCCAGTCGACTGGCAATATATGCCCTTATTGAATTGGCCTCAGAGCCAGAGCGACAAGTTTCGGTGGCGGAAATAAGCGAAAAGTTTCGCGTCTCGACCCACCATTTGGCTAAGGTAATGCACACGCTTGGACGGGCGCAGTTGGTGACCTCTGTCAGGGGTGTCGGTGGCGGCTACAGCTTTACTGGCAATGCGCGCCGCGTGACCTTGCTTGATGTGATCAAGTTGTTCGAGGATGTGTCAGGGGATTGCAAACTGAACGATGTCAAAAAGGCGACAAATGTTGAATGGGCGGTTTTTGATATCATGTGCGAGATTGACGACATTGCAAAGGCGACCCTTGGGGCGACAACGCTGTCGACGATGCTGAAACAGATTGAACGGCGTAAAGAACGCTCGTCCGATTACGCTTCTACGGCATAGGGGTGTCAATATAATTCTAGATATAGCATTTCGGGTTAAACTTGAATCGGAATGCGCGGCCTCTCGCTAACGCTCGGACGCGCATTCCGATACTCGATGTATTCAGGTTAAACCCAAAATGCTTTAATTCGCAGATTCAGGGCTGGGGGGCAAAACAGCCGTTGCCTCGATTTCAATTTTTCCCGGATGATCCAGCAAGTCCGACACAAAAATCATGCTCATGGCGGGGAAATGTTTGCCGATATGCTGTCGCCAGATTTTGCCTAATGCCGGGCGAGCCGCAAGATAGGCATCGCGGTCGCAGCAAAAACAGGTCATGCGGCAGATGTGTTCGGGTTTGGCACCCCCTTGTGCCAGAACAGCGACGATATTTTTCAGCGCTTGTTCGAATTGGGCTGCAAGGTCTTCGCTTTCGAATAGCTGCTTTTCGTTCCAGCCCACTTGGCCCGCAACAAAAATTATTTGCCCCGCAGGCACCATAATGCCGTTAGAGTATCCGATAGGGGCTTCCCAGCCCTCAGGGAGGAGTGTTTTCATGGGTGTCTCTCTGAAATGTTGACTTTTCTGGTATATAAGTACTACAATACCTCTTTAAGTGCAATGCCAAGGATATGACAGATATGAATGGACCGCGTTCCTATAATGCCGCCAACGATTTTGTGGATCGCAATGTTGAGCGGGGGTATGGCGAAAAACTTGCATTTATCGAAGGGCAAAACAGACTGACCTATGGTGCATTACAGATAGCCACAAACAAGATGGTCAATGTGTTGGAGTCGTTGGGGATCGGGCGCGAGGCGCGGGTGGCGATGTTGATGCTCGATACGGTGGAATTCCCGATTGTCTATTGGGGGGCTGTGCGAGCCGGCGTGGTTCCGGTTTGCCTCAACACGCTGCTAACCACAGATCAGTACAAATATATGCTGAACGACAGCCGGGTCGAAGCGTTGTTTGTATCCGCCGCACAATTGCCTTTGGTTGAACCGCTATTTTCGCAGATGGAGGCGCTGCAACAGATTGTTGTGGTGGGGGGCGACGGGCAAGACTATCCCAATTTACAAACATTGCTGGATGCGGCTGCCAGCACGGCAACAACAGCCGATACTTGCAGCGATGAAACGGCTTTCTGGCTGTATTCTTCCGGTTCTACTGGGGTACCCAAAGGGGTGTGCCATGTGCAAACCAGCCCGATGTATGTGGCTGAAAATTACGGGGTAAACGTGCTGGGCATTCAGCATGACGACATCTGTTTTTCCGCAGCAAAACTGTTTTTCGCCTATGGCTATGGCGCGGGTATGGCGATTCCAATGTCGGTAGGGGCCACCACGGTTCTGTTGTCTGGCAGGCCAACGCCGCAATCGGTTCTGGACACTTTGAAAACTCATAGCCCGACATTATTTTTCGGGGTGCCGACACTTTATGCAGCTATGCTTGCCGATTCTGACTGTCAGCCGGAAAACAGCTCAAACCAGTTACGGTGTTGTATTTCAGCAGGCGAAGCATTGCCTGAAGATGTGGGCAAAACATGGTCGGCCCGGATGGGGGTCGATATTCTGGACGGTATCGGGTCAACCGAAATGCTGCATGTGTTTCTGTCGAATTCGCCGGGGGACGTGAAATACGGGACCTCTGGCAAAGAGATCCCCGGCTACAAGTTGCGGCTGGTGGATGAAAGCGGTGCCGAGGTCGGGGTTGATGAAATCGGCGAGCTGTTGGTTTCTGGTGGATCAGCGGCTGATGGTTATTGGAACCAACGGGCCAAATCGCGCGCGACATTTGCCGGAGAGTGGACGCATACGGGTGACAAATATACCCGCGACGCGGAGGGTTATTACCATTATTGTGGTCGCACAGATGACATGTTCAAAGTGGCCGGTCGCTGGGTATCACCTTTCGAGGTGGAGCAGGCGCTGGTCTCGCATCCAAATGTATTGGAAGCCGCTGTTGTGGCCCACGATGATGGCGATGAGTTGATCAAACCCAAGGCATTTGTGGTGCTTAATGACGGGGTGTCCACGGAGGGTATGTTCGAGGCGCTAAAAGAGCATGTAAAGAAAGCCGTTGGGCCGTGGAAATACCCGCGCTGGATAGATTTCGTAGAGGAATTGCCAAAAACCGCGACAGGTAAAATCCAGCGGTTTAAGTTGCGCTCATAGACTTCAGAAACCCTTTGATCACTGCCAGTGTTTGCTCGGGTTTCTCTAAATGGGGCGCATGTTTGCAGTCTTTCAGGATAGCTTTCTCGAACGGAGAATATAAGCCATCCTGCAAGGCATCAATCTGGGCCAGTGTGCCGTATTGATCCTGCTGCCCCTGAATGGCCAGCACCGGAACACGGATGTAGGGAATGACCTCTTCGATATTCCAGTTAACAAATCCCGGGTCCAGCCAAGCGTCATTCCAGCCGCGAAACATGGCATCGACATTGCGGTGATATCTGCCAAGGCGGTTGCGCAGAGTGCCGGTTTCAAACACGGTTTTTGCCTCGGCGATGCTGCTTAATCCTTGAGGCTCGGTGAAAAAATGCGGGGCTATCAGGCACAGGTTGTTGATGCGAAAATCCTGTACGCTGCCCATGTAAACGGCTGCAATCGAGACGCCATCGCTGTGCCCCAACAAGGTTCCGCGTTGGAACCCGATGGCGTCGAGGACCCGGGGTAATACATCCAACGCATGGCGTTCCAGAAAATCCAGCGGCATGGGTAATTCAGCCAGATCGGAGGTGCCCTACCCTGCACGGCTATAGGCACATACACCGTGGCTTGTTTGTTCTGCCAATTGGCGGGGGAAGTCTTTCCATTGGGCGCAAGACCCCAAGCCTTCGTGCAGTAATACTATGGTTGGGGCTTGGTCAGGATTTGGCCCCCAGCATCTGCATTCAAGGCGGGTATTGTTGACGGTTAAGTATTGGGTTTGGCCGTATGCCCAGTTCATCCCGTTTCCCTTTCTTCATCATAGACCTATCGAAAAATACTGTCAGCTACAGGTGCGCATCAAGCGGCAAAGGGGTTCATGCCTTGGCCAACTTTCGGTCTATGGGTGCTGATTGCGCTGCCGCATGAGGTCTGGCCCCTTCAAACATGTTGCAATGGCATTCATGCAACGGTTGAGGCTATCAATGACCAAGTCAACCCGTGCTATTTGCGCTTGTCAATCACGCGCACGGCTTTACCCTCGGAGCGGGGCAATTCTCCCGGTCGCTTGGCAGTCACCTTGCAGGTTACCCCGATGATTGATTTGATCTGGTGGCGAACCTGCTCTGCCTTGGCTTGCAGGTTTTGCGGGGTTGGTGTGACGTCCGGGTTAATTTCCACCTCGACCGACATGGCATCCATGACACCATCACGCCTTAGGATGATTTGATAGTGGGGGGCGATACCGTCAACGCTCACCAATACAGATTCGATTTGGCTGGGATAGACGTTCACACCGCGGATAATCAGCATATCGTCGTCACGCCCCGTCACCCGCAGAATACGCACATGGGTGCGGCCACAGGCGCAGGGTTCGTCGGTCAGGCGGGTAATGTCGCGGGTGCGATAGCGGATCATCGGCATGGCTTCTTTGGTTAGGGTGGTGATGACCAACTCGCCGACCTCACCCATCGGTAGGGGTTCCAGCGTTTCGGGGTCAATAATCTCGAACAGAAAATGGTCCTCCCAGCCGTGCAGACCGGCCCGTGCTGTATCGCATTCACAAGCAACCCCCGGCCCCATGATTTCTGACAGACCGTAAATATCGACCGAGGTAATACCCAGTTTTTGATCGAGCGTGCTGCGCATCTCTTCGCTCCATGGCTCGCCGCCAAAGATACCGCGCCGCACGGGCAGGGTGGCAATATCGACGCCCATGCCCGCCGCGACCTCGGCAATACTGAGTGCGTAGGACGGGGTTGAACCCAAAATATCCGCGCCAAAATCCTTGAGCAGCATCACTTGCCGCTCGGTGCCGCCACCAGAAATCGGTACGACGACTGCGCCTAGACGTTCTGCCCCGTGGTGAACGCCTAATCCGCCGGTAAACAGGCCATAGCCATAGGCGTTGTGGATAACGTCACCGGGCCTTGCGCCTGCTGCCGCCATGGAACGGGCCATCAAATCGGACCAGCGGCCCAGATCACCCGCCGTGTACCCGACAACGGTCGGTTTTCCGGTGGTGCCAGAAGACGCATGCAGGCGGCGCAGTTTGTTATGGGGCATGGTGAACATGGCGAAAGGGTAATTGTCGCGCAGGTCGGTCTTGACGGTGAAAGGAAAGTTTTTCAGATCGGCCAGCGATTGCAGGTTTTCCGGTTTTATCCCCGCCGCATCAAATTTATTGCGAAAATGCGGCACGTTTTCATATGCTTGTTTTAGCGACCACCGCAGGCTTTCCAGTTGCAACTCGGCAATGTCGTTTCTGGTCATGGTTTCGATGTCACGCGCGAACATGAAATTTGCGGGGGTTGGGTCGGCAAGCGTGCTCATCGTTGTGTCCATTTCTATATCGGGGTTATGACTTTGTCCAACCCGGTTTAATGCCTCTTGCGCTGTTACCTGCGCCACGACGGGGGATATGGTTTGTCGCGTATCCTTGGTTAAAGGCGGCCCGGGTTATCAGAGTGTATTTGAACCACCCACCGCTGAGCAGCGCCAGAAAAGCGGCCAGACTCAGGAACACTGGCTGCAGGTCGTTTGACAGCAAGCCAATGACCAGCAACCCTAAAAGCGTGGCCTGATACGGCAGGCCAAGATTGGTCGTGGCCCCGTCCAGTGCAGCAAATGTATTACTTGGTGCGCTGGCAGCCCCAAGTGCGCGCCGATAGCTGCGCCAAGCAAGATGGCGTGCGGCAATCAAAACCAGCAGCGCAATTCCGATCACTGGTAAATCTCCGCCAAACACTGCCGAATAGAGAAGCAGTACAGAAACCCCTTCTGTCAAACCTGTTGAGAGGATCAACGTGATAATTTCCGGCTGCCGCCAGGCGGGTATGCCTTTGGAAGCTTTCAGGATTTGGGCCTGACAATAGAGAAACCCAAGGGCAAAAACTGCGCCTACCACACCCAAGATCAGTGACTTGGTCAATACGGTTGCCAAGCCTACGGCGAACAGGGGCATGACCACCATCGCCTCACGGGTCATCCACGATGTTTTCGCGTTGCGGTACACATTGAGAAAGCGCCAAGGGCGGCCGATTTCCAGCCAAACGCAGAACAGGCCCAGCCCGATAAGGGTCATTGCGGCCAGCATTGGCCACATTACATTCAACCCGAATAAGGCGGCTATCGCGGATGCGGTAAACAGACCAGAACCGGCACCACCCAGAATAAAGTTTGCGGACGCGCGCCAATCCCAACTGTTTTGCAGTTTCGGTGAAATTGCAGCGGCCCCGACCGGATCGGGGATCATTTCCGGCTCGGATTGATCTGTGTTTCCGTCTGCCTTGTCCCAGAGGTAATAAATGCCCGGTCCGGTATTCAGGTCTTCGTGCATCCGAAAGTGGCTATTTTCGGCCAACAGTTGCGACACATTGCTATCCTGATCCTCGATATCACCAAAAGCCAGGGCACCTGCAATGCAGGCATTCACGCAAGAGGGTGTGGCGTCGGCATCAAGGCCGGGTGTTAAACCTGCAGCAAGCCCAGAGTCGATCCGATCCACACAGAACGTACATTTCTGCGCGACGTTAATTCTCTCGGGGTCTTCGCGCAGCGTTTCATGGCGCATTACTTTGCCTTTGCCAAAAGCGGCGCTCGTCTCGGTGGTTTTGGAACGGGCCTGATAGGGGCAGGCCATAATGCAATAGGCACAACCGATGCAGAGATCATAATCTATCGTTACAATCCCATCGTCACGTTTTTTCGTGGCCAGCGTGGGGCAAACATCCAGGCAGGGCGCATCGTCGCAATGCATACAGCCAACGGGCATGAAGGAGCGGCGCACATCGGGGAATTCGCCTGTTTCTATATCGAGAACCTTGCGCCACTGAATGCCGGGGGCTGTCGCGTTGGCGTGTTTACAGGCGGCGGTGCAGGTTTGACAGCCAACACAGCGGTTCAGGTCCGCGGTGATTGCCCAGCGGGTCACTGGCCACCCCCGATCCGTTTCAATGAAACCTTGACCAGATCGGCGCCTGATCCCGTGGAATCGGTCAGTGCCAGTGACATCGGTGTCAGCCGGTTCATGCTGGGGGTTTTCAAATCCTTGGCAAAGGGCGTGACCCAATGGTCGAACTGCCCCACCATCAACAGGCAGTCAGGCCGGATGCCTTGGCGCAGGATCACCGCACCGCTGGTTTTGCCAACTGGAGAGGTAACCTCGACACGGTCGCCCTCCGCCAATCCCAATTTGGTGGCGGCTTGCGGGTTCATAATGATGCCGCCGTGGCCCGCGATATTCTTGGCAACTTCGTGGATCATTTGCAGGCCCGCGTTTCCGCCCCATGAATATTGCATGGATCGCGAGGTTAGCAGCCAGAAGGGATAATCATCGATTTGAGCCCCATAATCCGCCGTCAACGCATCAATCCATTGTTCTTGTAAGTCGTGCCAACTGGGCAGCGCTTCGTATTCTTCCAACTGCCGGTCCCACCAGTTGATGCCCTGCTCATGCAGCCGATCCCCCAGTTCTTGCCCGATGCGCAGCAGGCGTTCCTGATAGGGCAACTCGAACCGAAGGCCGTTGTCTTCCATCGCCGGATAAAGATACCATTGCGTCTTATCAAAGGGCTTCGTGCGAAATCCGTGCTCACGATAGTAGTCCAGCCCCTGAGATTCTGCCCCGTCCGTAATTTCGGCACTGGCCGCGCGGCACGTTGCATCCCAGATTTCTTCGACACTATGTTGCCGTTTGGGATCGAGCGAAAAGTCATAGCCTTCGCCCATCAGCCGGATACCTGCGGCCCCTTTGTTGATTGCGGTATTGTATTTTTCCAACAGCCCGGCCTGATCGGCAATCTGGGTTGCAATCCAAGTGAAATCGCGGGCCTCTCCCATTGGTGGTGCAGCGGGGTCGCGCAGGGCAAATCCGGTGTGTTCCCAGAACTGCTCGACATATTTTGACCCACCGATGCGGATCAGTTGCAGCCCTTCCAGATCGGTGCACTCGGGCAACAGGATGTCAGCCATATAGTTGGTTTCATCCATGGTGTAGGCAAAGCAGACCGTAAAGGGGAAATTGGCCATCACGTCGGAAACGGCATCCGTGTCCCAGAACGAAATTGCCGGATTGGTGCGATAGACAAACCACACATCGGGCGCAGTGGGTTTGGGCAGGTTCTCAAAGCCCTCTTTTTGCATCATCCACGCAAGGTGGGTTGGGCCAAGCGCCTGTGACCAGGCCGAATTTGCGGCCAGCGGGATTAACGTTTGATGTGCATGACGGCTGGTTGGGCGGGATATCCATTCGTCTTTCTTGGTCGGGTTCATCGGGTAATTCATAAACCCGTCCGGTCCGGGCACAACCGAGGCCCAGCGGTTACCCGCAGGCCGGTTAATCCGGACCGTGGTGCCCACCGTGCCGCCGGGTACTTCCAATGCGCCAACAAGGCACGCAAGCATGGTGCGCGCCCAGCAACATTCATAACCGCCCCAGCCGTTGTTAACCGTCTTGCCCAATGAAATTGCCACCGGGCGAAAGGGCAGTTCCCGCCCGTTTATCATAACCGTCTCGCCGATATGGGCGTGATCAACGTACTGGTTCGCCACGGATCGTATCTTTGCGGCATCAACATCACAAATTTCGGCGGCCCATTCGGGCGTGTATGTCGCAACATGATCCTTGAGTATTTCAAATGCAGTTTTGCAGGCGGTATTCTT
>Ga0256834_1002593_pt1 | contig 11307 bp, 8 predicted proteins | sample 4281140metaG_FD_190536 | JGI IMG/M metagenome (GOLD analysis project Ga0256834, IMG submission 190536) | Hydrothermal vent microbial communities from East Pacific Rise, Pacific Ocean - 4281-140 | ecosystem: Environmental > Aquatic > Marine > Hydrothermal vents | place: Pacific Ocean: East Pacific... | reverse complement strand
AGTTTTCTTTCCTTTATAATAAATGGTGTTTTTATCTTTTGAAAAGTATTGATTTTGATACAAAACATCAAAGCTATTTGCATCAGCATTTTTAATTATTTTGTCGTAATAATAAACTACAGCACCTTTTACAACGTAAGTTTGGGCATATATGTTTACTGAGCCAAATATGATTAATAATAGTTTTAAAACTGTTTTCATTATTTATTTTTCTAAAATTATTTTTATGATTTAATCAGTGTATTAAACCTCTATGGCTTATGAAATATTCTCAATTTTTTATTTATTCTCTTTTTTAAAATTCCAATTCAATATTGGCAATTTTCTTTTTTCATTTACATTCCAAAGTCCGATTTGGATGCCTTTAGTTTTCTTACTTTTATTATATATACCAATTTGAATACCTTTCATTTTATCTTCAACAGTATTGACTGCCCCTATTTGGATGCCTTTCATGATGTTAGTGACATTACTTAGTGCAATTTGAACACCTTTACTTGTCGTTGTTTCATTTAATAATATGGAAGCTTGTATACCATTAGATATACCCATTGCATTCCACATACCTGCAATTGCAATACCATTGCTTACAGTACCATTTTGTACGACTAGAGCTAAAGTTATTCCATTATATGAAACATTGCCTATAGTACCACTAGATATATTTATACCGTTAACAATTTCGGTAGTTTCTCTGTTTGGAATCAAACTGTTGTTTGCCATAAAAGCAATAAAACCAATACCTGGTGTTTCTAATCTTATTCCGTTAGTTTTTACATATTTACCACTAGTAAATACACCTAAAGAAACTCCATTTATAGTTGTGTTTTGAGTGTGAAATGTACCCAATAAATATCGTGTCTTTTTATTGTATTCTTGACTAAAAGTATTAATTGAAACGAATATTATCAGTATTAGAATTGTCTTTTTCATTTTTGAATTTCTTTTGTACTTGTAAAAGTAAAAGAAATATTATTTTAAAAATAAGAGCAATATTTATTCGCTAGGTTTGAGTTAATAATCGTACGCAATATCAATCAATAATATCACAATTTCCCATCTTCTTTCTCATCCATTTAATTTGTTTTTTTGATATGTTATTACCACTTAAATCTAACTTGATTAAAGATTTTAGTTGGATGATCTCTTTTGGTATAGTAACTAAATAATTATTAGATAAATCAATAAATTCTATTTGGCTTAATTTGCTAATACTTTTTGGAATTTCTTGAATGTAATTATCAGATACAACTAAGGTTTTTAACTGTTTAAAATCTCCTATATTCTTTGGTAAATTGAAAAGTTTATTTTTAGGAACTATTATTTCTTTTAAGTTATTAAGGGATGCTAAACAGGTTGGGATCTTATCAATTTCATGATTGCTAAATTTTATTTTTTTTAAATTTTCAAATTCACAAATGCAATCTGGTAAAGTATACATTGTACCTGAAGCATATTCATGATCCCATATTCTGTATAAGAATAACTCTTCTAATTCATTATTTTTACAATCAAAATTTTTATGACTCCATACTTTTTTAGATGGTATTTTAATGTTTTTTAGCCTCTCTAGATGTTCTACCTTATCATCACTCAGTTGTAAATCTTTTAATTTAGAATTTGCAGTAAGTAACGTATTAAGTCGCTTTATGGCTTTAGAATCTTTAAACCGTATTAATTTTACTTTTTCACCTTGTGGTTCAATAGAAAATGTTAATGAAATAATAACAAGTTTCATATCTAACTCTTTCCAGTTTTTAGGATTTTTGGCTATTTTTCTTTGTTCTAAATAATCATCAAATTCATCTAGAAAAAAGGAATGTTTTAAAGGTTTAAATTGCCTACTACCTATTAAGTCAACTATTCCAACACGCTCCTTACTCATTACATAACCTGCATTTACTTCATCAGGTAAGGTACCCATAATTCTATAGGTAATTTGAGTTATAAAAAAGTCTGAACTGGGTTGAACAGTATAATCAATGATGCAATTATTACTTTCTGTTATAGTTGATAATATAGGATTTATAGTAACAATTTTGTTAAAAAAATCTTCAAGGATAGTATTAAATTTTGTAAAATATAAAGCCTCCTGATAGCTCTCTTCTTCCTTGTTTTTTGCAAAAAACACCATTGGCTTTTTGGCATTTTTTAAAAAATTATATAAGTCTTCATTTTGCTGCTGATCCGTTGTTCTTTCTTCTTCAATTTTGCTCTCTTGTTCAATCTCAATTATTTCTTCAGTTTGACCGAAAATGATTACAGAATTTAGTATTAGTAGTGTTAGTATTTTTAATTTCATGAAAAATTCTTTTAGTTTTTACTTAAATTTCAGAACGTACCATGAACTTTTCGCATTATTAAGTAAGTACATTTCAATACTCATTATACCAACTTTTTTTACAATTTCCCTTTCCTTAGTTGAATTCATGAAGTTTTTCAATATCTATCATATTCTGAAAGCTATCAAGTAGTAAAACACTTATCACTTCTTTATTTTCTGTGAAATACTAAATATTATATCCATTTAATTATCTTGAAAGGTATAAATAACCTTCTCATTTTCAAATCGATTAATTTAATCGAACTCTATAAGTTTGTCATTTGCTAAATCATACTCATATAAAATTCCTTTATCTAAATCATAATACAGCCATTGAATTATACTTGTATGAGATTCAAAGTTAGATGAAACCCCTAGAATAGTATATGTTTTCTCATTTTCTTTTCTTTCATCAATTGAATAGATAAATTCAGCTTTATCTGGATTATTAATATGTGCTTTGACTAATTCTTGCTTAGAATTGGCTATATAATACTCAACTAATTTATTTAAGTGGTCTAAATAACTCTCTGAATATGATTCATGATGATTTATGTACTTTATTGGTTTACCATAATTTTTTCGAAATTGAGAAACCTCCCCTTCTTTTATTTTTTCTGCACGAATAAGCCACTCCGAAAAATCTAGAGTTTCGCCATCTCCAGCTATCCAGATACTATCCATTTTCCATTTTATTTCTATCTCATCTCCACGAATAAAATCAAATTTATTATCAGAAATTAAATCGTAGATTAAGGATACTTTTTCTTTCTTTTTTCGTGCAAAAAACAGTCTATAATCAGAATCATTATTAAAACTCATGAATTGTACAGTATCAATATACACTTTGTCAAGACTCAACTTTTGATTAGGTCTGATACTACTTTTAAAGTTAGTAGATATATCACTGGTTTTAGGTTCAATACTGTCAGTATTTATTATAGCGTCAACTTTTTGATTTTTTGTTTCCTTTTTGTCGGTTTTAGTACCGTTACAAGAGAAAAGAGAGATCATTAATATTACAATAAGTTTTTTCATTATATTCTTTTATAGGTTATTTTTTTAGTTCATTTGTTTCATAAATAATTCTGGAACAATATCTTCAAATTTTTCTGAAAAATAAAATTTTATTATTAGTAATTTTCGATATATTGATTCTTAACACCTGTTTAAAGAGTCTAGGTGTTGAGCCTCTTCAAACTTCTTTTCTTTTAGGACATTAGAACAAGAAATCACAAGTAAAAGGTTCTAATCAATATTTGTTCTTGGTAAGATATCTTTTTAATCGAAAAGAATTCCTCTAGGCTTTGTTACGCCTTTATGTAGCCATTTCGGCGAAAGAAGACCTCGGGGTTTCCGATTCACCTCTCCTTTGGAGAGGTCGAAACTGCCTTTTTACAGTTTTGGGTGAGGTAAAATACCAAATTTCGATTTTTGCCCCTAAGGTCAAAGCTTGTGTCCAGCTTGACTGGGTATGAAACCAGCGAAATACCCTATGGCTTTCCTCGGGGATAGTTGGTTTTAGTTATTTTTGGTAACCAAAAATAATATGATGAGTCAAAATCATTCTTTCACCAAAATTCCACAATAATAATTGTATTTTGGAGATATTTATAGGATTACTAGCGGCAAACATGGTATGCTTTATATTAAATTTTGAAAATACGGCACAGGATCTTTTAATATGAGGTACTGAGGTAACAATAGCGGCAGTAGTGAAATTTAGATGTTTCATTTGAGCAGCTGAATAATAAGCATTTTGATAAGTGTTTTGTGCTCTTTGTTCTTTGATAACACTTAACTCTGGAATTCCTTTTGTAATGGCATAAGTCGCCATTACATCTGCTTCTGTACATTTATTCTGAACAGAACTACCTGTGAATAATATTTTCTTGGCAAAGCCTAGTTTAAACAATTCAATACCTTTATCTACTCTATCTTTCATTATAGAACTTGGTTTGCAATCATTAGTTGCTGGGTTGCCCAATACAATAATAACATCAAATTTTTTTAATGATGAATTGTTTTTGCAATGACTACCAAAATAAGGTACAATAGCTACAGTAAAAATAATAAGTGTACTACTTATTAAAATAAATTTTAGAAATAAAATTACAATTCGTTTGATTAGAGCCATAATTTATTTTTTTGAAAAGAATTGAGTTTCAGATTTTACTTTGAAAAATGTTTGTTCTTGATGTTTTTCAGTTATGATATAATTGTTTAAAAGTAATCTTTTTTTAAGTTCTTTAGAAAATTCTTCGAGTTTTACTTTATCATCTCTACGAAAACTTTGTAAAAACATTACTTTAGAAGCTGTTATAAATTTTATTTCATTCCTTGTGTTTAAAGAATTACCAAATTCTCTAAAATAGACACTTTCAATTTGATTTATATTTGTATTTAAAATATACTTATCGCCACTTTTAATACTAATTTTATTGTTATCTATTATTGCTATAAGTTTTTTTAGATGAATCTTAAAAAGAATGTATAATGGTATAAGTACAAAACCAACAATTTCTAAGGTTGTAAGAAATCGAAATAGGTATCTTGAATTTATTGAATTTAAAGAATAGTGTATTGTTACTTTATTTACAAATGGTATTATATAAGAATTCATAACCCAAAAACTTGGTATAATAACAAAAATTATGCTTAGTATAACTACCTTAGTATTTGAAATAATTTTACTCTTAAAAATAATCGCTTTAAACTTAAATGTGGTATTCATTCTAAAATTGGGTGAAATTTATCCTTTTTTTGACATAAAAAACTACGTCAAAAAAACTGATATACAATGATTTATTACAATTTTTTATTAATTCTTTCTATTAGCTCTTCTGTAACTTTAAATCTGTTTTTAGTTTTTTTAGCAATCTTAATAGCTCTGTTAGCAGCTTTTAATGCTTCTTTGTATTTCTCAATTTTGTATAATAGTGCCGCGTAGGTATCTGTATTATGATAATTTTCATCTAATTCAATTGAACGTTGCACCCATTTAATGGCATAAGCTAGTTTTACTTTATCACTATCTTCTTCATAGACATTCCATGCAAATGAATTAAGTGCATCACTATCATTCCATACTTCATCTATTGACACACTATTTTTTATTTTTTCACCATCTTTATATTCAGCTATATTGATAAGTTCACCTTTGCCATTATATTCATTTACAATACCAGTTCCATTTTCTAGTGTTCCTATATCTAATATATTGCCTTTACTATCAAAACAAGAATTGACTTTCATTAATTTTTTATAATATTTCCAAATTTGAGTTTTATACAATTGCCCATTCTCGTGATATAATTTAAACTCACCTTGAGGTATTTCATCTTTGTAATGGCAAAGAAACCTTAATTGTCCATTTTTATAATAATATTTCCATTCTCCTGTTCTTGTTCTCTTTTTGTAGTATTGTCTCACTTCTTTCAATTGCCCATTATCATAATAATATTTCCATTCAACCAATTCATCTCTTTGGTAGAGCTCAACAGATTCTAGTTGACCATTGTCATAATACATCCATTCTCCCCAAACGTAAGGAGAATTGTATTTACTCTCTTTAGCACTTTTAATTTTACCATCTTCTTTGTACCAAATAAATTTACCATCTCTATCTCCTTTTATATGTTGCCCTTGTGCTTTCAATTGTCCATTCTTATAATACTGCTTCCAATCGCCATCTTCTTTTCCATCTATATAATTATTTATTTCCTTTAGCTTACCATCTTCATAAAACTTTTTCCAAATTCCATATTTACGTCCGTTGTCTGTATGGCCTATTGCTATCACCTGACCGTTTTTGTAAAAATACGTTTCTAGCAATTTTGAAAAATTTCCATGTTCAATATAAATACTTTCTTCTAAAATTCCTTCTTCATTGTATGTTGACCGTACTCCATGTATTTTCCCGTTTTTATATGGAGTGGTTTCTCTTAGCTTTCCATTTTCATAATTTGATGTCCATACTCCATCTTTAATTCCATTATTATAGTTTCCTTTTTCTTCTATTTGCCCATTTTTATAATAATCAATATATTTTCCATTGTATTTATCATTGGTATACTGCCTAGTATTCTTTAATTTTCCATTATCATAATACATTTTCCATTCGCCAGTTTTTAACCCATTTTCAAAATACCCTGTATTTTCTAATTGTCCATTATCATAATAATACTTATACACTCCTGTTCTCTTGTCCTTTTTATAGTGTTCTGAATAGAGTAATTGCTCTTTTTCACCACGATAATGTTTCCATTCACCAGACTTTAAATTCTCTTTATAATGAGCTGTTCTATACAATTTTCCATTCTCATAGCTTATCCATTCACCTGTTTTCTTACCTCTCTTATAGTGTCCTTTATATGATAGTTGCCCATATTCATTATAGGCTATCCATTCGCCAGATTTCTTCTCATTTTTAAATTCTCCTATTATATTATATTCAGATTCATAGTGATCTTTATGTTTATCAATACCGACTGCCCCAAAATTGGTTTTGTAAATTATATCACCTTTAGGGTTATAGAGTCTAAAATCATCAATGAATAAGTTATCTTTATAATGTATTATTTTTCTTAACTCTCCATGATAATAAAAATATTTCCACTCCCCTACTTTTTTTCCATTTTCATAGTATCCAGTCTGTTTTAATTTACCATTTTCAAAATACCATTTCCGCACACCTACAGGCTCACCATCTTTATATTTTCCTGTGGCTTTTAACTGTCCATTGGTTTGATAGTACCATTTCCACTCTCCATCTTTTTTTCCATCCTTGTAATACCCAAGTTCTCCTAAGGCTCCTCCTTTATAATACCATTTCCATTCTCCATTTTTAATTTTATTTATAGACGAACTATCAGCTAGAGATGCTTCTTTCAATTCTTTAATTAAATATCCATCAAAGACATAAGAAGTATATGTTTTTTCAGAACCATCATTAACTTCTATCTGTACCCAATGCCCTTTAAGCAGTTCTCCATTTTCACTAACTTTAAACTTAAAGTTGGTTTTATTTAACAATTTTACCTTGGTTCCATATTTTAATAAGGATAGCGTATCGCTTGTAGCAAAAGGTCTATACCGTTGACGGAGCCCACTTTTAGCCGTTATATAATAAAAATTGTCTTTTTTAGGGTTGATTAAAACAAATTTACCATCATGGTATTTATACTTTTCTATTTCGGTAAAATAATTGACTTCAGTATATTCATTATTTAATAATGTTGAATGACCGTTTCTATTTTTTACCCAAACTTGATTGGCTTTTTGTTGTAAAGGAGCAATTATTTCTTGTGTATTATATTCACTTTCTATCTCTCCAAAAGAGGAAATTAAGAGACCTTTAACTAATTGATTGTTCTTTCTAAAAAACAATGCTTTATGGTAGCCATAACCACAAGCTCCTCGGCCAAATGTAATTTCTAAAACTTCTGTAACACCTTGAATATTAAACCCTTTTAAACGATTAGTTTCAAAAATACTTTTAAATTCAAAATCAATATTATAGCTGATCTCTGATACTATTTCATTGTTCTTTATTAATAAAATAGTTAGGGAATTAACAAGTTTGTCTTTAAATGTTTTTTCTTTTAAACCAAAAGCATAACTATAATTTGAATTCTTTTCTGTTTTTATAATCAAATCTGTTCTAGTGAGGTAATTGGCTGTATTTTGTTCAATTATTTCTCTATTTATACTATCAATTGAAAAAGTTTTAAACTCTACTAACCTTCTTTCTTTGTTATCTGATTTATACCAACCTCCATCTTTATAAGTAATACTTCTTTTTATTCTTCCGGACTCATCATATTCTATAGATTCGCCAATAGAACTTCCTTTATTATAATTTGCAATGTATGATAGCTTTCCATTTTTATGATAGTCTTTTCGTTCTCCATGTAAATCTCCACTTTTATAAGATGCAATACCTTTTAATTGACCAGTTGTATAGTATTCTTTCCATTCACCATTCTTTTCTCCATTTATATAGTCTCCTATTTCTTGTAATTGACCATTTTGATAATAATCTTTACTGACCCCCTCTTTTTCACTATCTTTATAATTAGAAATATTTCTCAAGTTTCCATTATCCCAATAGGTTGTTTCTTCTTGAGCAGACAGACTAATTGCTAAGTAATTTAAGATGATTAATACAATTGTTATTTTTTTCATTTTACGTCAACTTTCTTCTTAATAACCTATTTACAAGGCTATTATTGTTATTTTACACCTAAATTTAGTCTGTAAATATTTATAACCGCAGTCTCAATATATATTTGTAAGTATTGAATCTATATTTGCATAAATTTAAGAATAAAAAAAACCGCTATAAAGCGGTTTTAGTTTATAAAAATAAATGATATCACTAATATTTTTTCATTTTTAGATATATCTGTTCTATAAGTTTTGTTGTAGAATCATAATCATCACCCTGTTTTTTTGCAATTTTGACAGCTTGTTCTGCATAAGTTAATGCTTGCTTGTACTTTCCTGTTTTATATAATAAAGCTGCGTAGGTATCTGTATTATAATAATTTTTATTTAATTCAATAGAGCGTTTCACCCATTTTATAGCATTATTAAGCACTTCAATATTATTTTCATTCTCATAGACATCCCATGCTAAATTGTTAAGTTGGCTTGAATTGTTCCAATCTAATTTTTTTCCATAAATGTATTCAATAGTAGAAATTAATTCACCTTTAGAGTTATATTCTTTTACTGTACCACTACCATATTTTAGTGTTCCTTTATCATATGAATTTCCTTTAGGATCAACGTAAGATAGTACTTCCATAAGTTTTCCTTCTTTCCAAGATTGTACTTTTTTAAGTGTTCCATTATCATAGTAGTATGTCCATTTTCCATCTTTATTATCATCTATATAATTCCCTATTTCAATACATTTACCTTTTTCATTATAAAATTTCCACTCACCATTAAGTCTATTTCTATAATAACTTCTAGTTACGTCTTCTACACCATCAGTAGTTTCTTTTACAGCGTCAACTGCAGCTCTAGCCGCATCAACAGCTTCCGAATTAGTAGCTTCAACAACCCCTTCTAGTGATGCCTCTGAAGCACCATCTTTCACACGGTTATCTGTTGAGTTATTGTGATGTGCACCTTCCCATTTACTAGCTCTTACACCCATCTTGTAATTTTCAACTTTATATAATTTCCCGTCACTTGTATAATATTTCCATTGACTATGTTTTTTTCCGTGTGAATACTCACCTTTTAATTTTTGCTGCCAATTGTCATAATACTGTTCCCATATTCCATGTTTTTTTTCATTATCATCAAAATTACCTATGACCATAGCACGACCATTTTCATAATATGTTTCTTTTTCTGTAATTAAGCCATTATAATAATGAGTTCTTTTTTTTCGTGTTCCATTATAATAATATTCATTCCAATTTCCTGATTTTTTTCCATCTTCATAGCGACCAGATTCTTTCAGTTCACCACTTTGATAATAAATTTTCCAATAACCAGTTTTTTCACCATTTTCATTATGGTTAGTTATACTTTTTAAATTGCCATTATCCCAATAGGTTTTTTTCTCTTGTGTATAACCAGACATGGTTATAGCACTAAAAATCAGCATCAAAATTATTCTTTTTAACTTGTAATTCTTTTTTGAAAGGTTCATTTTATTAATTTAATATATTCATATTCTGCTTGGTTAAAATTAAATTTACCATTTAATTCTTTATAAGCACTAGTTAATTCTATACTTTTTTTATTTAAGATCCAACTTCCATTTATTTCAAGTGTGTCTTTGGGTTTAGTTTCTTCATACCCTACCCCTTTATTACCATAAGAAGTAATCATTTTAGCTTTAATAATATTGTTAGACATAAACTGAATATCAATAAATCTTTGAATCACTCCATTTGGTAAATTATTTAATTTACTATGGGCATAATCTGTATAACTACTATACTGTCCATAAAAATCACGACACTTTCTAGTTTTACAAATTTTATAAAACTCTTTTTTCACTAAAAACAGTGTGTCAAAATTCTTTGTAGCACTTAACTGCCATTGTTTTTGAATTAGTTTGTTAAGATCAATTTCTTGAATTGTACTTTTTAAATATATAGTATCTAATTCCCAATTAGAACCTTTTCTTGCACCTCCTCCAAAATGACTAAATAACTTAATTTCTTTTGTTTTATATCCTTTTTTTTCAATACGTTCTGAAACAAAAAGTGGAGGAGCTTCTCCTCCAATAAATGCAATTTCACGATACCTTTTCTCTTCTAAAGAGAAATTTCCTTTCTCATCAGTAAATGTTTCACCAACAGCACAGCTAGGAATAGGATTATTATTAAAGTCAACAATTGTTCCCGTTATAGCTGGTCTACTCAATCTTGACACCAAACAAGATGAAAAGAGAAATGTTATAGCAATAATTAAGATTAAATTTGTTTTTATCATTAATCAAAAGTAACTAATACATAAAAGATATGATTATTCTAATTTATATTCGTTAAGGTTTAGTTTATATTTGATAGTAAGAGTTTTTTTACTATCGAGAATGAAATTAATGGTTTACTCTTTTATGGTTCTTAAATAAAGGCGGAAATCATCAAAATCATTTTTTTCTATGTTATTCTCAAAAATTGTAATGGTATCAACTATTTTATAATTTAGATTTATTTGGAACCATTGCTTCTACTATTTCAGGAACATTGACAGCCATATACAAAAAACAGATCCATTTAGTGTTTTTATAATAGCTGTTTGTTGGCGGAACTACGTGATGGTTTAATTCTCAGAATCTCTGTTCCTTAGGTGCAAGACTTAAACTATATTTAAGCTATTATAGATGCTACACTTTTCACAATAGCTATCAAAAAAAATGATTAGTAATCTCCTAAAGTTTCAGCATTTTGAGCTAAAGCAATTTCTAATTGTTCATCATTTGGTGCTTTACCATGCCAAGCATGTGTATGCAT
>Ga0256834_1002592_pt1 | contig 11307 bp, 1 predicted proteins | sample 4281140metaG_FD_190536 | JGI IMG/M metagenome (GOLD analysis project Ga0256834, IMG submission 190536) | Hydrothermal vent microbial communities from East Pacific Rise, Pacific Ocean - 4281-140 | ecosystem: Environmental > Aquatic > Marine > Hydrothermal vents | place: Pacific Ocean: East Pacific... | reverse complement strand
TGATTGTAATAGCTGTATTGCCTGGGCCGTCACCACCGAAGTCATCGTTAGTCAATACATTAAATTGATTGTCTTGACTGTCTTCTTGGACGGTATAATTGTCGTCTACAGCGTTAGGTAAATCATTGACGCTATTGACATTGATAGTTACCGTAGCGGTGTCGGTGTCGCCGTCGGCGTCGGCAATTTGATATTCAAAACTGTCGGGGCCGTTGTAGTTGGCGTCGGGAGTGTAAACGATATAGTCATCCGTCGGGTCATTCGGCGTGCCGTTGTCGTTGACTGTGGCGGTGCCGTGTGAGGGTTGGGTGGTGATTGTGATGGCGGTGTTGCTTGGGCCATTACAGTTAAAATTATCATTGACCAAAACTTGGAAGTTATTTGCACCACTATCTTCATTAATCGTATAGTTGTCATCCGTTGCTGTAGGATTACAATCTTGCTCACGCCAATCGCGCTCCGGAGTTGCCGGATTGTCGAGATTAGGAAAATCCGTAGGCACTTGTCCGTTGGTAGGATTGATTTGTGTATCATCATTATCGTAGGCATCATCGAGACCGTCATTATCGGCATCGTTACCTGAAGGAACCGTATCGGCTACACCGTCATTATCGGTATCCCAGCCTTCGAGAGCGTCATTGTCGGCATCGTCATCCGAATTTAGATCTCTATAATCCGGTTTTCCACCCCCATCGGTATCTACAGGATCAATCCAATAGTTGTTGGCGCCGGTTGTGTCATAGGCATCATCTACACCGTTATTATTGGCATCTACGCCACTTGGTGCCACATAGCTGTCGGTAGGTTGTCCTTCTATATTATCGACAATACCGTCGTCGTCGGCGTCTATATCGAGGTAATTGGCGTTACCTGTGCCATCGGTATTTGATAAAGCATAATTTATTGTTGCCGAAGCAGAATCGTCGGTCTCCAAAGAATTATCCAAACCATTATTTCCGACGTCTCCATCGGTCATACCGTCGTGGTTGTTGTCGAGATAACCGTGAATTTCTTCAACGATATCATAAATACCGTCATTGTCGGCATCGAGATCTAAAGAATTGGCAATGCCGTCACCGTCAAAATCACAAATCGATGAAACCATAATGTCATCGATAGCCAAGTCATTTCCTCCTCCTCCTTTGGCATTATTAACCAAAATTAATCTTATTTGATTGATATTACCCGGATTAAACCTTACTATAAAACTATGCCATTTTTCATCATTGGGAAGATCACCTGTTGAGTATTGTTTTAATATATTTCCTCCTGTATCTTCAATTCGAATTCGGACATTCGGTTCAATTAAATTATGCTGACTATCAATTAAGTTAATTACCCAAAAGGACAATTCATTTTGAACATTAGGAGTTACATCTACAACTCTGTTATAAAACTCACCAAAAGGATCATATTGTGCATTAAATACTGCCATACGACCTTGCGGATTACCGGTATGATCTCCTATATGCAACCAACCTCCAAAATTGGCAGCTCCGGTTTGTTGATCATAAGGACTCGCATATTGTAAAATAGCATATTCGCCATCATTAACATAAGTAGAAGCAGCCGGATTACAACCAGAACCTGTTCCGTCCTCATAACAATAGTTTGTATAAGGCATTGATGTTCTGTTTCCGGTGCCAAAATCTTCATAAAAAGTTACATTTCCGGAACACATGGAATTTTCTTCTGTATCGGTTATTCCGTCATTATCATCATCTAAATCGATGGAATCAGCAATACCGTCACCATCTGTATCTTGTGCAATAATCAACAAAGCTTCACGGCTAACAATATCATTATCACACACATAACTTGAAGTAAACAAGCAACGATAATAATAACCGTCCATATTTGAATCCACAGGATTAACTGTAAGCGAAGTTGTATGAGTTCCTGAATAAGGAGCAGTATCAGACAAGTCATGCCATGTTTGACCTGCATCAGTACTTTCTTGCCATTGGTAATCGACCGGTGTGCCTGTTCCGGATGAGTTAACAGAAACGGTAAAAGTGGCAGCACCTCCTTCATAAGCAAATTGATCCAAAGGTTGATTTACTACACTTGTTACATATTGAGAATCTTGTTGAAAATCATAAGTGCCATTATTATCACCGTCAGCCGGTTCATTATAAGAAGCGGCGGTTACCGTTCCGTCGGTATTGGTAGCGGGCGGGTTACCGGTTCCGTAATATTCATTATCTCCACCGTCGGCATTGGTATCGGCATAGGCTTCGTTGGCGTCATCACACCCGTCGTCATCTGCATCGGTATCCAGATAATCATCATTGCCGGTTCCGTCGGTATTAGGTATGGTATAATTGATATCGGTATTATTGTTATCGTTTACTTCCAAGGTATCGTCCAGTCCGTTGTTTCCTACCGAGTTGTTTGTCATACCGTCATTATCGGTATCATTACTTCCGTTACCTGCTTCGACTATATCGTAAATTCCGTCGTTGTCGGCATCTAAATCTAAATGATTGGGGACACCATCACCGTCAGTATCAGTAATTGCTATGATATTTTGTGGAGGATTGTTCCATGTTGCACTCATGTGACAGGCTTCAAACGAAAAAGCCGTTCGATAAAGCAAATCATTTAATTTTGTTACTCTATATCTTATAAAGTTGGTATTGTTGAATACGGCACCTATTTGTAAATTGGTGTTAGTTAAATCCAAACCATTTTGTGATGCTGTTCCTTGAATACCTCCATTTGTATAAGGATATATATCATAGGGTGAACCTGTGTATGACACCTGATAGGTATTACTATCCACATATACTCCGGCAACAATAGATTCATCAAATCCTAGTACTTCATTATTATCATGATCAAAGACATTTACAACAAAGTTTTGCTTTTCGGCTGGAATTGTTGTTCCCGATAAAACAAACTTCATTGAAATATCGAGGTATTCTCCGGGGTTTCCTGTAAATTTTAAAACTGGTTGGAAATAATCATCTTCTCCTTGTGATGCATCATCTAATGTTTGAATAGGATTTGAACCATCAGCTGTATATGCTCCTTCAAAGGTAATGATACAATCTATCACTTGTCCATCCGGCTGGGTATATACTGCCGTATATCTGAATGAATCACCCACTTGGGGGTTATTTACATCAGAACCGTTTTCACTATATGGTCCTTGTGCTGTTCCAAAAACAGGATTTAACACTGGTGCACAGTCAAATAAGCTTTCAACTGAATCGGGAATTCCGTCATTATCATCATCCAAATCATCAGCATCTGCAATGCCGTCCCCATCATAATCTTGAATTTCTCTCCAATCCAATTCCGGCGTAGAAGGATTGTCTAAGTTAGGAAAATCTGATGGGATTTGACCGTTTGTAGGATTTATTTGTGTATCATCGTTATCATAAGCATCATCTAAACCATCATTGTCGGCGTCCAGACCGGAAGGTATAGTATCAGCGGCTCCGTCATTATTGGTATCCCAGCCTTCCAAACTATCACTACCTACATCATTATCAGAATTACTATCAACATAATCAGACATATTATCGCCATCAGTATCTGTGGGATTAATCCATGTTCCATTGGTATCGTAGGCGTCATCTACTCCGTTGTTATCGGAGTCTGTTCCGCTTGGTGCGGTATATCCCGCCGTGGTTTGTCCTTCGATATTATCGACTATTCCGTCGTTATCAGCATCAATATCCAAGTAGTCTGCATTTCCGTTATGGTCAGTATTTGGAATGATGTAATCTATTGTAGTTGTTGTTGTATCATCAGATTCAAGATTATTATCAAGTCCATTATTACCAACAGGATTATCTGTCATTCCATCGTGGTTTGTATCATTTGAAACATTACCGGCTTCTACTATATCATAAATTCCGTCGTTATCGGAGTCGAGGTCAAGATAATTGGGGATTCCGTCTCCGTCAAAATCACATAAAACATTTATTGATATATCATCTATGGCAAGGTCGTTTCCACCACCGCCCGGTGCGTTATTAATTAAGATAAAACGAATTTGACCGGTTCCTTCCGGTATAAAGTTAAAATTGAAATTGTGCCAAGTTTCATCGTTATCGATATCACCGGTTTGATAAGCGGCAAAAGTTCTGGTGCCCGAAACGTTTTGAATAAGAATTCTGATATTGGGTTTAATTCGGTTGGTTAATGAAGCTTGGTCAATATTGAGTACCCATATACTAAGAGTTTGTGTTACGTCGGGGGTTACATTTATAACTCTGTTATAAAATTCCTCATCTTGATCATAAGAAGCATTAAAAATTGCCATTCGTCCGTTTGCATTGCCGGTATGGTCGGGTTTATCAACCCAAACTGTTGGTCCCCAATCGGCGGTATCTTGTATGTCGTCATAAATAACATATTGTCCGTCATCCAGATTGGCTCCATCCCAGCCGTTTCCGTTGTCGCAAGAACCGGTTCCGTCTTCGTAACAATAAGTGGTATAAGGAGAGCTTGCTCGTATATGTCCTGTTCCAAAGTCTTCAAAGAAACTGGATGAAGCATTACATGAAGTATTTTCTTCGGTATCGGGAATACCGTCGTTATCGTCATCTAAATCGACATAATCGGGGATTCCGTCATTATCATAATCGGAAGCTTCTCGCCAATCTCTATCTCCGCCCGGATTATCGAGGTCGGGGAAATCTGTGGGTACTTGTCCGTTAGTAGGGTTTATTTGAGAATTATCATTATCGTAGGCGTCATCTAATCCGTCATTATCGGCATCGTTTCCACTATAAGTAATATTAGGTGTTCCGTCATTATTGGTATCCCAGCCTTCGACTGCATCGCTTTCTGTGTCCGAATCGGAATAAAAATCGAGGTAATCGGGTGCTGTATCATTATCCGTATCGATTGGATTGATCCATGTTCCATTGGTATCGTAGGCGTCATCCACACCATTATTATCGGAATCTGTTCCACTTGGAGCGGTATATCCCGCCGTGATTTGTCCTTCGATATTATCGACTATTCCGTCGTCGTCGGCATCTATATCGAGGTAGTTGGGGTTAGCTGTTCCGTCGGTATTGGGTATGGTATAATTGATAGTAGCCGACGATGTATCGTCAGATTCGAGATTATCATCCAAACCGTTGTTTCCTACGGCATTGTCAGTCATGCCGTCGTGGTTGGTATCATTGGCTTGGTTTCCGGCTTCGACTATATCGTAAATACCGTCATTGTCGGAGTCGAGGTCGTAGGCATTGGGTATGCCGTCGTTGTCAAAGTCATCACAAGAAGCGGCAAAAACAGAAACCAAATCTATAATACCACCGGCAGAGGTATCACCATTACCGGGTGGCGTTGCCGAGAACCAAACGGTTGTTTGTGTAGAAGTTGCCGTAAAGGAACCCGAATAAAAATACCAATGGTTGGGGCCTCTTACACCATTGACACCTCCTTGTGCTGTCCATGTAAAGGTTTCGTCAATCAATCGGTTGTTGGAAGCATCGATAATTGCCGCTTTAATGGTTACGATTTCACCGGCATCGTGTCCGATGTCTTCACCGTAATAAAAAGAAAAGGTATAGGTTTTGCCGGGGACAGTTTCAATGATCTGAGTCAATTCGTTATCGCCCGGTAGGGTAATATCCGATCCGCTTCCGTGTACAATATTGTTTCCTATTAAATCAACATACTGATGCCCGTGAATAGCCGTTGCCATATCGGGGCGGGTATCACGCCAACCGTCTATATTTTGAGTATATGTCCAAGATTGCAAAACATCATTGTTATAATCTTGTCCTATAAAAGCTCCTCTTGACGAGGTCATTGAAAAGATATTGCTATCGGTAAAATCCTGGTTTTCAAAATCACCGTTACGAACCAAGTTACCACAACCTTCTTCGGTATCGGGAATACCGTCGTTATCGTCATCTAAATCGACATAATCGACAATGCCGTCGCCATCGTGATCTTGTGTTTCTCGCCAATCTCTTTCGGGTGTATCGGGTTGGTCTAAATTGGGATAATTGACAGGTCCACCCAAGTTTTCGGGATTAAATTGTGTATCGTCTATATCATAAGCATCATCTAAACCGTCATTGTCGGAATCTGTTCCCGAAGGCAGTGTATTTGCCAGTCCGTCGTTGTCGGTATCCCAGCCTTCTATGGTATCTGCAAATACATCATTATCGGAATCCAAATCGAGATAATCGGGAATTCCGTCATTGTCGGTATCAACCGGATTGAGCCAATTTCCATTGGTATCGTAATCGTCATCTACTCCATTACGGTCGGTATCTTGATGTGCAGGAGTATCGTAATTGGCAGTTGTTTGTGCTTCGACATTATCTACAATTCCGTCGTCATCGGCATCGATATCGAGGTAGTTGGGGTTACCGGTTCCGTCGGTATTGGGTATGGTATAATTGATGGTAGCCGACGATGTATCGTCAGATTCGAGATTATTGTCCAAACCGTTGTTTCCTACGGCATTGTCAGTCATGCCGTCGTGGTTGGTATCATTGGCTTGGTTTCCGGCTTCGACTATATCGTAAATACCGTCATTGTCGGAGTCTAAATCCAAGAAATTAGGGATACCGTCGGCATCGGTATCATCACAATTATAGCCGGATTCTCTGAGCATAAATATTTTTCCGTCGGCACCGTCGCCGTCTTGATTGGGATAAACTCTTATGGAATAAATAAGAGAACCTTCGGGTGCCAAATCGGTCAGAGGTAAAATAACGATTCTTATTTCTTGTCCATTGGAACAATATGAACCGGTTGAGAGATATCTGCTGTCATTATTAACAATATTAATAGTTTGTCCGTAAGAGTTTCCTGCTTGGTCAAAGGCTTCAAGGTTCATTCCGTTATTTCCTCCCCTTTCGGTTAAGAAAATCAGAGTTTTTCCTTGAACCATGACAGGAGTATCATAATATAATGTATAATAATCGGTTGTATGAACGCCGCCCGACCATGGATCCATTCGTTGATACCAATTCAGATCTCTCGAACGAAAGGCATTAATAATGATATTATCCCAATCGGGATTTGAAATATTGTTGTTTTCATTAATATCGCCTGATTGTGCCCATTGATTATGATAAGCTTCGGCAACCGCATCGGAACCTGACGAAGGAAAATAATGTGCATATCTGTCGGGAGCTATAAATTGTGAAAATACTTTTCCGTCGTAAGTTAAAGATTGAATTACTGCCGAATCGTCATGTCCGTTTCCTATAATATTAAATGTCGTATTAGAAGAATTAAAGGGTCCGTACACCGTATGTGAGCTCGTGCACTCAATACCGTCGGGAATTCCGTCATTATCGTCATCGATATCTACGGCGTCCACTACTCCGTCATTGTCATTATCGATTGCTTCGCGCCAATCTCTCTCGTTTGTACCGGGGTTATCCAAGTTTGGAAACGAGGTAACGGTTTGTCCGTTAGTCGGGTTCCAATTTGCATCATCTGTATCATAGGCATCGTCCAAACCATCGGCATCTGCATCGTTTCCGGAAGGGATTGTATCGGCTACATTGTCATTATTGGTGTCCCAGCCTTCCAGGGAATCGTCCCATTGGTCGTTATCGGAATCCATATTGATATAATCGGGGAAACCTACTCCTTCTGTATCGGTAGGATTAATCCAAGTTCCGTTGGTGTCGTAGGCATCGTCCACCCCGTTATTGTCCGTATCATTTCCGGTTGGTGCTGTATAATTTGCGGTTGCTTGTCCTTCGATATTATCGACTATTCCGTCGTCGTCGGCATCGATATCGAGGTAGTCGGCTCCTGCCAAACCGTCGGTATTTAAAGGTATAAAATTGTTGTCGGCTGATTGTGTATCGTTATTTTCCAAAGTATTATCCAATCCGTTGGCACCCACGTTTCCATCGGTTCGACCGTCGTGATCGGTATCGAGTGATGCGTGTCCTGTTTCGACTATGGTATAAATACCGTCATTGTCGTCGTCGAGGTCTTTGCAATCGACTATACCGTCGTTGTCGGTGTCTTGTCCGGTAATGACTTGCACTGCCAATTGCCACAGATCGTTATCAGACACATTTCGACCGGGTTGTTCTATTAATCCGAGATGTAAGACTTGAATGGGGTGTCCATTGGTTGAAAAGAAACGAATGGTTCCGTCAAAAGAACCGCCACCGGCATAGCCGTCCGCTCTTTCATCGGAAACCGAACCGTCTTCGGTTGAAGTATCATTGTCACCAAAATTCAAATCTCCGTTGGTATCGGTATTGTTTGCATACACATAAGACATTACTTGAAAATCGACATTGGGGTTGTTTGCCGATTTAAAAATAACTCTAAACTGATCAACACTGTTAAAATGCAGATATACTTCATAAACATTACTATCGGTTCCAAAATCAAATTCGAAAGGTGCGCCGTCGCCACTATCTGGTAAGTTTGACAATTGTGAAGGACTATATTCTATTTGTAAGCCATCGGGTAAAGAAGTTAAGCCACCTGCAAAGGTAAAGTTGGTATTGTCAAAATATTCGTCTTCATGACCGGGTTCTCCTATTGAAAGCACTTCAAAGTTTCCATCGGGTAAAGTAACAGTAGCATTGACCCCGATACCTGAAGTTCCATTGAGATTGTCATCAATATTTAACTGATCTGTTTGACAGCCTTCATCTTTATTGACTATTCCGTCATTATCGGTATCGATATCTTCAAAATCAAAAACACCGTCTCCGTCGGAATCGGTCGGTAAAACAGCCGAACCGGTTACACTTGATACAACGGTTGTTGTAGGATCTTTTCCACTTAATGTTGCTATATTTTCACCACTTGCTCCGGGTAAAATTTCAACTGTAAATTCTATTACAATATATTGTCCGGGTTCTAAAATTCCGGAATTATTGTCTAAAACATTGGTGTCTGAAAATCCGTTAAAACCGGCATTCATATTAGGATTGGTTGTAGCCGTTGAGAGTGTAATGTGAGGCATGGTTGTAATTCCGGCAATATAAGCTGCTCCGATATTGCTTAAATCATCGGTAATTACAATATCCGAGAGTTGCACGTCGGAACTGCTTAAATTTGTAGCCGTTAAACGAAAAGTTATGTCTTTATTGCCTGCCACTCCGCTGGCTGCATCTTGCACGGCTACGATTTCTTTTTGCAATCCCAAATCGATATGATACAAAAATCGCATCATAACGAATTCACAAATACATTGATCTTCGTGTGAAATATTAGCCGGTAGAGTATGATCTTCATAATATCTATCAACGTGGCTTCCCTTGGAGTCATGCCAAGTAACAAACCCTAAACGTCTGTGTTCGGCCGGTTCATCAGAACCGTCATCATCGCCTAAGGTCAAACTGGGAGTTAAAATTCCTATATAATTCCACCCGTCATAAGTAACAGGTGCAACTGTATGGTGCACTTCGATTTCGATTTCATCACCCGCTCCCAAAGATTGATTTGAGGCTAATATATAACTATTGGTATCACCGTCAAAACTACTGTTTAATGAAACAGCCGGACCTGAAACTTGCGTAAGGCTAAGATTTGAAAATGTTATTCCATCGTCGATAAAATCGCCTAATCCGTAATTAAAATTTACGTTATCGGCAGTATCGCTTCCATCATTTTTAATTGTAATGGTATTAGTAAAAGTATAAGTTCCATCAACATTTACAGGTGGCAGGTATTGTTCTGTCCCGCCTTGTGTATGAATTGATGCTACTACTGCCGTTTCGGTAACATGAAAATCGTCAATATTAAGGTGATGCGTGGCTGTTCCAACATTTGAATTAGCCGTAATGGTATTGTCAAAAGAAACGCCGTTTCCAGCACTTTCATTTCCTGTTCTGAAATGACTGCTAAACATATTATAGTAGCGAGGATCTACATATACACAAAAGTACACATATAATCTTTGTCGGGGGTAAAGTATATAATTATTAGAAATGTTCAAATCGAATAAGCCGTCATTTCCGGGTGAATCGTTAGAAGCATCAAATTCGGCAGTATCCCAAGGCTGGTTATCTTGCCATTCTCTCGGATAATAACCTCCTTGCCCATCAGATACTTGATTTTGCAACATAGTTTCTCTGTCAATTTTTAAGATGGTTCCATCACCAAAAGCATCTTCCAGGTCGTCAAAAACTTGAATATTAGTTATTTGACTAACGGAATTGTACCCGAAAGCCAAACTGGCATTTTTTACCTGAATTCTATATCTAATTTTGTAAGCACCTCGCGAAAATTCGGCGTTAGGTAGTATATAACCTTGATTACAACTTTCTACTTCCACTACAAAATTGCTTGCAGAATCTTCTACAAAAATTCTCAATTCTGCCGTAGCTGTATGAGGTGGATTTTCATCATCTTTAATTTCATAAGTAATAACAGAAACATTACCTGAAAACCCTGATACCGGGACAAAGGTATAACTACCATCAGCATTTATGGTTATATCACCTTGGCCTGAAATAGTATATGTATTTCCGGCTGGTGTTGTATTGCCATCAACTGTAAATTGTGTAACTGAAATAGCATCACCATCGGGGTCAGAGTCATTCGAAAGAACCCCGGGAGCCGCTTCGGTTAAAGTTGTATTTACCGATACACTATTGGCATCATTTTGCGCACCGGGAGCTGATTGTCCAAAAATTAAAGAAGTTATAAAATATAAATACAAAAAAGCCAATCCCTTGGCAGAGGAATAATTTATATATTTTTTCATAGCAATATATTTACACAAACAAACATTTGTCAAAAATACTTTTTTTTCACATATATTAAGAATAATAGGTGAAATTTTTATATTTTTTTAAAATATATCAATTCGAAATTTTTTGTATAAAACGCCACTCCTACTAATAAATAAAGCTCAGATGAAGTTTTTTTTAATTTTAGCAACAATATATTTAACTCAAACATTAAAAATAGTTAAGAATAAATTAATATTTAGATAAATTTTTTAAAAATTTTTCAATCATTCTCAAAAAAGTAAAAATATGTCAATTTTGCAAAACATATTTTCAATTATTAATAAAAAATCAAACTAATATTTAATATTTATTAAAACAATTTTAACACTCTTTAACTTTTTAATAATGCAATAATAATGTTTATACAAATTATTGTATAATGATAAATGCTTTAAATTGACAAAAAAAGACAATTTATAAGAAAATTTATAAAATTAAAAAGGAAATATACTTTTGGGATGATAACATCATTTACTAAAAAAGCCACCCTCATTTTTGTGGGGTGGCTTTTGTTGTTTGATTGTTTGTAATCGGGTGCTGTTTATTGCACGCAATTTAATATTCTAAATTCGGTTCTTCGGTTTTGTTGGTGTTCTTC
>Ga0256834_1002591_pt1 | contig 11307 bp, 8 predicted proteins | sample 4281140metaG_FD_190536 | JGI IMG/M metagenome (GOLD analysis project Ga0256834, IMG submission 190536) | Hydrothermal vent microbial communities from East Pacific Rise, Pacific Ocean - 4281-140 | ecosystem: Environmental > Aquatic > Marine > Hydrothermal vents | place: Pacific Ocean: East Pacific... | reverse complement strand
ATCACCATTGCGTATCTATTGCTGGGAAAACTGGAGCATTTGCCTTGCTCACCCTTCAACACAAGATGTAGTGTTTAGGCCGTACCATTTAAAACTAGGTTACCCACACAAATCTCGATAGAGCCTATTTCAATCATACCTATCAACGCACTGGTACACTTTGGGAGGGGCGCTACAAGGCAACGCTGATTGATTCGGATTCATATTTGTTGAGTTGTATGCGTTATATTGAACTCAACCCAGTGCGAGCTGAGATGGTTGACCATCCACGAGCCTATCCTTGGTCAAGTTATTCACAGAATGGTTTAGGTGAGTCGAGTTGTTTGGTTACGCCTCATTCCCTTTACACCCAGTTGGGGGCAGATGATGAGGAGCGACAGAAGGCCTATCGTTCACTATTCCGTAGCCGTTTGAGTGATGAAACGTTAAACAATATAAGATTGGCAACCAATAAAGCATGGGTGTTGGGTAATGATCGGTTTAAGGAACAGATTGAGAAACAGCTAGGCCGACAGGTCTCTCCAAAAGCACGTGGTGGAGACAGGAAGTCTGAGCGATATAAAACGTCTACTAAAATCGATCGAGTCTGACCCTTTGGGAAAAATATGAATTTTAAAATAACACTTACTGTTTTGTTTTCCTTTATTGGCTTGCTTATCCTCATGCTGCTGGTCTTGGATACGACGCTCTATAAATTGCCTGGTATTTATCTTAAGCAGACGCTCTCTGATGAAGCCCAATATGTTGGTTCAGATGTCTGTGGACGTTGTCACCAAGAGCAATACAGCGCATGGCAAGGTTCGCTTCACTCTAAAATTTACAAACCCAAAGAAGAGGCGACTATCCATGCTGATTTTTCAAACCCTGAAGAGATTGGTTTTACTCTGGATGATGTGGACTGGGTCATCGGCAGTCGTTGGAAGCAAGAGTTTGTGCAGATGCGTGATGGCAAGGGGTATGTTTTTCCAGCAATCTGGTTAGTAAAAGCTAAGAAGTGGGAAATCAAAAAGAATAAACAAGAGAGGATAACGGGAGAGCTATGTGATGGATGCCATACCACTGGGTTTGAACTAACTACTCAGCAGTTTGCTGAAGACAGCATAGGTTGTGAAGCCTGCCATGGCCCTGGTGGTCAGCATACTATCTCCCAGAAAAGTGAGGATATTTTCTCATCACCTCAGGTTGAGGTCTGCTCTCAGTGTCATACACGTGGGATTTCATCCAACAGAAAAACGCCATTTCCGGTGAACTACAAGCTGGGTGAGCCAATGGAGAAATATTTCGTCACCCGAAAAACCTGGGATGGAAAAATCCCCATCAAACACCGGCAGCATCATGATGAATTCACATCATCAAAACATTATAAGGCGCTCGACACCCTACAGAAAGGCAAAAAAGAGCCGAAAGTTCCTCATGCAGATCAGCCTGTGGAAGAGGGGTGTCTCCGCTGTCATAGTAATAAAGGGAAACATAATAGAGGCTTGTTAGCTGTAGATGATGCAAAACATGGTCTTACCTGTGTAACCTGCCATAACCCACATAAATCTCTCTATTCAAAAGGAGAGACGGCAAGGGTGGCTACGATTTGTGGCAGTTGTCACGTCAATAGTCTGAGAAAATATGGCCCCAAACAAGAGAGTCATTTTCCTTGCCCAGAGAGTGCTGTGAGTTGCCCTGACTGCCATATGCCAAAGATCAAATATGTGGCTGAAAAGTTTGATATGAGAGATCACTCATTCAAGATTATTACTCCAGACATTGCCGATCAGAATAAAATACCATCCTCCTGTTCAGCTGGAAAATGCCATGATGACCTGACCTCTAATCAGATTATTGAAAAATATGATTACTGGTACGGAGATAAATAGTTAGCAGGTACTCGCTAAAGAATTGGTGAGATAGCGATCTGTTGGTACGTTGGTACAGATCTTTTTGCTCAAATAGACACTACTTGGATTCAAAAGCCAAGGTCTTTGAGACCACATAACCGCCATACCCTGTAACCACCACGGTGGCAATATGGCGGCCTGGTTTTAGCTCTTTTGGCTGCCAACGCCACATCATGGGCATGAAGCCCTGCTCCTCTTCCGATTGAAATTTGTAATCGATATAAAGGCTCACTTCATACATGGAGGCTTCAAGAATCCATCGATCCTCTTTGGGAATGGTTATTTCAAAATTAACTGGGCCATTGATGACGGGTAGCTTGTGACGTGAGAGTGGCAATTCATCTTTGATTTTAAAACTAAGACGCGGCAGGAACGTCCGTGGAAAGAAGTGCTCCCGCTCCAGCGGTTTTCCATCACGATGCAGTTGGATTTTATTCGAATCTACACTCTTAAGCCCCCAGCCTCTCTGCTTGCGATAGTCGCGGTAGCTCAACTTTTTATTGCCAGAGGTGATGATGGCGTACTTAGGCAGTTGATAGGCCATGACCAATACCCATGTCCGTGGGTGTTCGGCAAAGTACGCCACCTTATCCTCATCGTAGCCATCCCAGCGCTGCACCACCTTGCCGGGGCTTCTTGGCTCCCAATGGGCCATTGCGTACATCATAGGGCCACTACGCACCCCTGCACGAATGAGTACTCGTGCGGGAGCAGTCAAGAAGTATGATATTTCTGATTTACCACGGAATCGATAGCGAATATCTTCCATAATCTCGCCACCGCTATAGAGACGAGGATCATCCACTATCGTTTTACCCTCAGTGTTTTTTACCTTTAGCACGGGAACATAAGCCTCATCAGCAACCACCAGACCATCGCTATCTTTACCATCCCAAACAAGCTCATGGCGAGCAGGCGGTAACGCTTCAGCTGCATCCAAGGTACGAACTAAATCACCATCAGGGGTGTAGATCTCAATTTTCACTGAACCGGGTTGAGAGAGCTCAAAAGGGATAGAGAACTGTTTACCACGACTAGGCTGGAACTCAGGTTTATCTACACCTAACAGCCCCGTACGCTCTGGCACAAAATCTAAGGCAGGAGCCACCGATGGGGAGGCTAAAGCAGCTGAGGAGAATTGAATGCTGACAAGTAGAGAGAGAAAAGAGAAAAACAGAACCAGATGACGCATCAGTGACGAATCTCCAAATTACGGATATCTTCAATAGACTCTGGCAGATCAACCCTGTCCAGACGACCATCTTCATAACGCACCATCAGAGCTGCCCCTTCTTCTGGGGTACGGCGGATAAAGTAGAGATTACCCTCCCTGTCAAAAGCAGGGTCACTATCATGCACCTCACCAGAGGTAAGCTGCTCAGCCTTGCCACCCACCTCAGCCCTCATGCGCCAAATGTGGTAGTGGCCTGCCTTGTTGGAACTAAAGTAGATGGTATTGTTCTCTTTCAGAATCGGCTGACGAGAGACTGCATTGAAGAGGGTGAGTTGTTCTTGAATACCTGTGAACATATCCTTGCGCCACAGCTCCCAGATCATCTTGCCGCAGTCATCAACACAGGTTGCGGTGGTGTAGTAGAGATAGCGCTCTTCAAACATATAGGGATCAAACTGAGCGGTTCGTTTCACCACTACTTTGCGTGGTGAGGCCTCCCCATCGATAAACTCAACAATTTCAGTGCTACGACTTTGACCCTGTTTTAACATCACGCTAAAGAGGCGTTTACCATTGGCACTGTATTTGGGTTGAGTGTAGCGGTTTTCCGGGTCATCTACGGTAGATGAGATCTCTCTTGTGTCTACAGAGTAAGTTTGAAGCGAGGCATCAGATGCAACAAAGGTAATATGCTGTTGTTGTGGATTGAATGTGATGTTACGAGGATTATTAATTGCAGGTAGGTGGGTTATCTTCTTTTTTTCAGACTGAAACACTCGCCACTCAACACCAACCAAGCCCGCAAATAGTGTTTTGTCAGGCAGGGTGGCTGCTTGTGCAAAACCAATAAAACCAACAAGCAGGATGGGAAGTGCCCACCATTTATTACTCAAGCATCTACCCACTGAAAAGATATTAATCACCACTCCACCTAATAATCTTAATTTCTTTACTCTATGTTTTTTTATTATCAATCGAGACTGACCCCATTGAGACCCCATTGATTTCTATTGGGCTGACTTGTTTTTTGTAGGCACAAGCTCAAACATATTAATATCTAATCCTTTATTTACCCCATGAACATCACCAAACACTTTAACTATAGAAGGGAAATCTCTATGCAAATTAGTATCTAAAAATTTAATAGTATAAAAAACCCTATTATTGAATAGCCTTCCTGATTCAAGTACTCCAATAATTTTTAGTCTCATACCTTTTGGTACTTTTTCGTTAAAAACAACTTGCGGACCTGAAATGCCAGGCTTTGGCATAATAAATACATAGTCAACAACGCTCGCATAATTTGCATCAAATGTAACACCAAGCGCCAATAGTTCTTTTTTAGTTTTAAACTCAACACCTAGCAGGGTTTCATATTGCTTTTCACCGCTAACGTCTATGTATTTTTTTGGCCCACATCCTGACAAAAGCAAAATACTTATAAAAAAACACACAATAGATACGCGCTGTTTTAAATTATGCATTTTTTAGTAGTCCTTCATATCCATAGTATTAATCGCAATGATCATCACTGTGCGGAGCATGATGTTGCAGTCCTTCAAACCCAAACAATCCTTGAAGACTATTACCAATTTCCACCCCAACAGAAAAAGAGTACACAAACGGGATAGTTGGTATATTAATCAACCAATCAGGTATTCCCATTTCAGTTGCAGCACCAACAAGTGCATCATGATAATAACCTGTTGTATGCCAAGCCGGGCCATAATCATCTAAGAATCCACCAATTTCCCCCTTACCGTCAGGAACTATAGTCCCATCACGCCCAACTGTATAAGGATGATTATCAGGTCTAAACCAGTACAACCCAAGAGGGTCTATATATTGAAGTGGGCTATTACCAACATAGGTATAAGCATTTAAACCACCCGCAAGTCCAATAGGGTCGTTGGTGATAAATACTCCTAAATTAGAATCGTAGTACCTAGCTCTATAATAATAAAAACTATCCCCTTCATATTCCCTGCCTGCATATCCAAATGAATTTAATGAATCATCACCTGTAGTATTAGTGACCCCATAAACACCATACTCGTAAGAATTAACAACATGAGTAGCATCTGTCAATGCAGTAATACTACCTTGATGATTTGAGTGATAAACATAGCTACTGCCACCCTTTAACAACCCCAATGGCTCATCAATATTCGGCCCAAAAGTCACATTAGCAACTAAAGCATTAGTCCCATCCAGATCACCAATTCGATCCAGGCCGCTATAGACAAACCGCTCCGTCACACCATCCTTGATTCGCTGCCAGCGCCTTCCCAGCGGCCCATAAGCAAAAGTTGTCGTACTCGTTGCAACAGTAGCCACACCATCCGCAAACTGCTCCAACTTGATCAATTGCCCCTGTCGATTCCAGGTATAGACCATCCTCGCCCCAGTCGTCTTATCCTGCTTCTGAGTCAGATTGCCATTCGCATCATAGGTATAGCTGTTATCCATATCCTCAAGCAGTCGATTGGCCACATCATGCGCCTGTGCATTATTGGTATGGTTACCCAACTCATCATAGCTATAGGGGGTATCACCAAAGCTATCAACCGCCCGTGTCAGGCGACTGATGGCATCATATCCATAGCTTTTAGGCGTACCATCACCACTCCAGGCAGTCATCCGGCCTGCATCATCATATTGATATTGGTAGAGGGCGCTGAAGACACCACTATGCTGTTGGGTGGTTAGCTGGCCCACCGCATCAAACCCATAGGTAGTTTGTGCACCATTGGGCATGGCCAGTGAGGTACGGCGACCCAGTTGGTCGTATTGAAAATCGAAATTACCCTGAGGCGCTGCAATCTGAGTCAACAGGCCCTGTTGGTCGTAGCTGTAGTTCCAGGTCTGACCAAATGCACTATAGCTACTCAGTTCACTTTCACTGTTGTAGGTATAGGTGATGGTTTGGCCATTATTGCTCTCCGAGCTGACGCGGCCCAAGGCATCATAGGCAAAACTCACGGTGCCAGTGGCATTGGTGGTTGAATTTAACTGACTCAGCGGTGTATAGGTGTATGAGGTGGTCTCGCCACCCACGCTAACATTGGTGAGCTGTTTTGCCTGATTATAAGTGTAGGTTGTTGCTATGTTGGCTCTATCATGGGACTGGGAGAGTAGGTTATCGATACGGTAGGTGTAGGTCTCCTCAATACCATCGTAATCGATACGTTTTATGCGACGACCGTAGGTATCATATTGATAACTGACTGACTCACTGTTGGGCGCAGTGACGCTCAACAGGCGTGAGGCGGCATCGTAAGAAAACTGGATGACATGACCTAGTGCATTGGTCTGTTTGACCATGCGGTCCAGCTGATCATATTCAAAGGTAGTCGCATTACCAAGTGGGTCAATCACTCGACTCAGATTAAAACGTGCATCATACTCAAACTGTACGGTACGGTTTAGTGCATCGGTAATGGTGAGTGGCTGACCCAGTGTATTGACAGTTTGTTGGGTGGTATTACCCAGAGCATCGGTCAATGTGACCAGATCACCCTGACCATTCCATGACATCTGAGTAAGGGCACCCGATGGATCTGTTACGCCCGTGACATTACCTTTGGCATCGTAGCTGAACTGTACGCTACGTCCTGTTGGGGATGTCATGCCTTGAGGCCAGGGCTGGTCTGCTGTAAATGATACGTTTTGTGTGCCGGCGGGTGAGGTTGTGCTGATTACACGACCCAGTGCATCGTATGTGGTTGTAAACTCTGTGCCATTGGCATCGGTTACTTTGGTTACTTGACCCTGCTCATTATATTCGAAGTAAGTGTTGTAACCATTGGGGTCGGTTATTCTGATTTTGTAACCATTTTCATCCAGATAGTAAACCCAGCTCTCGTTGTTGTATCCCCGTTTGGTTCGACTCTCTAAGTATTGACGGATTGTATAATCGTAATAGGTACCTCTTGTATAGGTGTACTGGTGTGAGCCTTCTGTATAGCTGGTAACCTTGCCTTCACTGTCATAACCCACCTCGGTTACAACAACGCCACTGGCATCAATAATTCTGGTGAGAAGCGCATATATTTGGCCACTACCTAGGGGCTGAAAGTCCTGATACTCGTAGTGGCGTATGCCACTCAGTGGGTTAGTAACACTGGCCAATGTGCCATCTGGGTTGTATTGGTAAGTCCATTCACGGTTGGTGTGGTCCGTTACTGAGATGACATGACCACTGGTATCGTAGGTCAGTGTTAAAGACTGACCACTATCGTTGCTGATTCCTGTTAGTGCGCTATCTGCATAGCTGTAGGTAATACGATTGCCATTGCGGTCAACATCTGTGATCAGTTGGCCTTGTTGATTGTATTCCTCATAACCTCCGCCTAAGGTGATTAAACGAACTGTAGTTATTTGCTCTTCCAGGGTTAACGCGGGTAATTCATTAGGGGAGGAAAAACCTCCGATACCATCCTCTATAAATTCAAATAAGCGGCCATTAGCAGATCGATATATATATAGAATCTGATCAGCAGTGATGACCTGTCCACTCTCTGCATCAACGCCAACCTCTTTTAAATTGTATACCTTGGTAAGTGAGCGTTCGCAGCTTGCTGACCAACCCTTGCCAAAAATACCTTCTCGGCCATCATAGGAGTTGTATATCCTGTTGAGAGCAATTCCTGGCTTGCCCGCCAAGGCAACATCAACCTCTTTCCAAAAGAAGGTCATCTCTTCCAGGTATACTGGAGATCCAGAACACCGAGTTCCATCTTTTTGATCTTGAGGGTTTGTAGATCCGCTGATACCTGTATGAGTATTGAGATCTGCTTCTCTATCTGCCGAATAGGTAAGGGGCGATAAGAGAATAAGAACTGCAGCGATAAGTGCAGCTAATTGGTGTTGAAATGAGCGCATGACTTGACCCTTTTATTTATTCTTTCTTCAATTAGTTTCTCTAGACTCTAATTGAGATGACAACTGTTCCATTTGGTTTTTGAATTGCTCTAACCAGATTGCTTGTTGTGGATTCTGTTCCAGCCATCGGTTGATCTCTCTTTTATGTGCATCACCATATCGAAGATGCTCCATAAAATTGGTGTTGAACCTTTTGTATATGGCATCAAGCGATGAGGTATCAGGGAGTGCTGCTGTAATCTCACTGGGAGGGGAGCCGAGTTGCTGCTGTAGCTCCACTATTTGATACTCCAATGCAGTGATCTCAACCTGCACATAGGTTTCAGTGGTCAGGGGGGTTAATAACCTTGCAGTGACATCTGCCGTCACCACTATTAGTAACAAGGAGAAGAACGTAGTTATTGCTTTGTTTTTAATATCCATCTCTTCGTCCTCTAGTACTGAATACGCTGCATGGCATGCATGGGGAGTGCGGAGACACCATATTGATCAGTTGCCTGTATGGATACTCGATATGGGCCTGGAGCAAGCGGTATGCCTTGGTTGTTCGTGGGTTCCCAGGTGAATGTTACCCCTGTTCCTGCGGTCATCTGGCCAAGGCTTTTTCTCTGTACTTCACCACCTGTCTCCACATCAACTATGAAGAGTTCGATGTCAGCATCTTTGCTGAGATCCACGGTTATGTGAGCAATGCCTTTGCTGGCATCATTTGGATATACAATTGATGGGGTAACACTCATGTTGCTTAGACGTACACCATGATTAAGAAAGATGGCGTTATCCGCTAATGTATGCCCAAAGAGAGAGATGAGGTATTTAGTACCCACTGTTGGCAACATGCGTCCATCGGTACCTTCGCCATTCCAAACAATTTCATGGTTATCAACACCGACTGGATGGCGTTGAAAGAATAGATTGACGACTTGGTTCGTTCTGTAGACAGTCATGTATGAGGTCATTTCGGCCACATAGGGACTGTTGTATAGAAACACCCAAGGAGAGCCATTAAACGGCTCCAGCGAGTAGTTGGGCACAGTTAATGTGCCGCATGGAGTGATCCCTCGGCGACAACCCCATGTACTGGGGTAGAAAATATCACCTCCAGTCGTATCACGAAGATCCAGTGCAACATCATTGCCAGACTCTCTATATTTAAGTACGGCGTAATATTGGCCAGGTGAAAGGATATTTCCCTGGTCATCTTTTCCATCCCAGCTATCCTGGTAATTTCCACTGGTGCGGTCTGTCCAAGGCAGAAGTGTACGCACAAGATTGCTTGATTTATCTTCGATAAGAATAGATACAGGGCCATCACCACCAAGATTGGTGACAACGGTTGTGTTGCCAGCTGCCTCTGGATCAAAGGTATTTACATCAATGGTCAGTTGATGATCTGTGTTCACTATTATTTCTGAGACTGTCTCAGCTATTTGCCCATCATCTGTGTGGGCACGCATCCGAGGGTAGAATTTCCCTCCAGAATTATATTGATGGGTTGTTGAGCTGCTGGCTGTTTCGGCATCGAATGTGCCATCACCATCAAAATCCCACTCCCATCGGGTAACTGGGCTCCTATTGGGGACAGATACAGAACTCGTAAAATTTACATTTAATGGGGCATCTCCAGTGGAAGGAGAGACCGACATAGATGCACTGGATGAGCCTACTGGCAATGCACGAATTTGCACATGCGGGAGAGATAATTCGGTTTGTGCGCCTAACATATCAGTTACACGCAGTTTGGCTTGAAAAGTACCAGCAGTTGTATAGGCGTACTGGCCTTGGGCTCTGGTGACATCGTAATAACTAGTTCCTGATGTGGAGTCGTCATAGACGCCATCCCCATCATAATCCCAATCAAACGTGGCTATTCCTTCGTTGTCTTTTGCTTCGGCAGTGAAATTAACGGTTAGTGGCACTTCACCATTATCACTATCAGCTTGTGTGGTAACTACTGGACTTTGATTGAGTACTGTAATAGTGACGCTTGCTTCTTTTTGAAGCCCATTGGCGTCCCATACACGCAGACGGACTGTGTATATGCCTGGTGCATTGAAGGTGTAGTTATAATCTCTGCCAATGACGTCATAATCAATATCTCTTCCACTAAGAAGTGATATAACCTGATCAAACCCTTGATCCCCTACCCCCAAACCTCCGTCAACAGTTCCTCCATCACCTTCAAAGTCCCAGTAGTGACGATTGGTCGCATTTCGGCTCTCCATAACTGGGGAGAAATTTACTGTTAAAGGAGCATTGCCTTGGATCACATTTGCTCGAAGAGAGACAGCAAGTTGCTGCAATACTGTAACCTTGAAGCTCTTAACAATAGTCCCACCTTCACCTGAAGCGGTGATTTCATACGTTGTTGTTTCTGTAGGGGTAAGATCAACTGAACCTGTTGGGTCTACTACTCCAATAGTTGGAGAGATGGTAATTGAGCTTGCGTGAGTTATTGTCCATGACAATGTAGAAGACTCATTCTCACCGACGGTCAATCGCGATAGCACTGCATCAATGACAGGCAGATAGGGAACAGTGATGTCTTGCGGAGGCAATCTTAAGGTATCTGTTCCATTGGTAACAACAAGAACCACGCCTATATATTCGTTCCCTTGCGTGTCCTCTGGTGGTGTACCACCCAATGCACCTGTGTCAGGATCAACCGTCATCCAGCTTGGTTGGTTCTCTACTGAAAACTCCAAGTTTCCATCAAGACCAGTGACCACAGGGGTAAAAGAGAATGTCTCATCAGTTTGTGCTTGGTTGGGAATATCACCAGAGATGCTTGGTGGGGTAGTAGATTCTGGCGCATCATCGCTGCTACCACCATCATTACTGCAGGCAGACAACAAAGCCATGATAAGTAGAAAGAAAATACTACGGGTAATTATAAGTTTGGATCGCACGAGTGAGTCCTCCCTGGCTTCTGTCAAAAGGTATGCTTACTAAGTTATCCAGAGCAATCCTTAACAGTATTTATTATTTGTTATCGTAGCTAACTTGATGTTAACACATGTAGCATCACTTTAACCTCTCTCCTTTTGAGATGCTTTACTTAACGAAGTTTGTTGTAATTACTAGCTAAACTCCTGCAAAAAATAACGTTGAGACTAACAGTCATAACTGTCCAATTTTGAACATATAGGAAGTTAACATGCTTGTGCCCAGCTTCAATGAGATTGATCTACTTTAGATGATATTAATAGTAAGATGGAATTAACAAATTTAAGATCTTGGATTCAACTCGCTAGTGCAACCGGTGGGTTAATTCCAAAAAATACCTGATTAGGCGTTTTAAATCCAAGACATTTTTTAGGGCGGTTATTTAATTTGTCCATAATGCCTTGAATATCACAC